>Ga0214919_10009062_pt1 | contig 12897 bp, 13 predicted proteins | sample LL1503_MetaG_FD_177994 | JGI IMG/M metagenome (GOLD analysis project Ga0214919, IMG submission 177994) | Freshwater microbial communities from Lake Lanier, Atlanta, Georgia, United States - LL-1503 | ecosystem: Environmental > Aquatic > Freshwater > Lake | place: USA: Georgia | collected...
GCCGGTTATGCGCCCCAGCAAAGCGGCCAGGTGCTGTCGATGCGGCAGGTCTTGCCCTGGTGGAACTTCGCCCGCGCCAAGCCCCGACGCCTGGACAAAGCGCCCACGGAGCACCCCCGCCAGCGGCAGTTCAAGAAAGCATAATGTCGCCCTGGCAAAGGCGCCGCCCCGGATGGCGCTGGTGTGCCACCCTTTCCCCGACAGGACAACACCGATGACATTCCCTTTTTCAGCCATCGTGGGTCAAGACGAGATGAAGCTTGCGATGCTGGTTTGCGCCGTTGACTCGAGCATTGGCGGCGTGCTGGTCTTTGGTGATCGCGGCACCGGCAAGTCGACTGCAGTGCGGGCACTGGCCGGGCTCTTACCCAAAATGCGGGCCGTGGTGGGCTGCCGCTATGCCTGTGATCCAGCCAAGGCCGGCGGCGGCTGCGAGAGCTGCGCGGGTTTGCGCAGTGGATCGGGCGGGCCGCTGCGCAGCCACCTCATACCAGTGCCTGTTGTTGATTTGCCGCTGGGGGCCACCGAAGATCGGGTGGTCGGCGCCCTTGATCTGGAGCGCGCCCTGACGCAGGGCGTCAAGGCTTTCGAGCCCGGCCTGCTGGCTCGCGCCAACCGTGGCTTTCTGTACATTGATGAAGTGAACCTGCTCGAAGATCACCTGGTCGACCTGCTGATCGATGTGGCCGCCTCAGGCGAAAACGTGGTCGAGCGCGAGGGTCTGAGCGTGCGCCACCCGGCCCGCTTTGTGCTCGTGGGCAGCGGCAACCCCGAGGAGGGCGAGTTGCGGCCACAGTTGCTCGACCGTTTTGGCCTGTCGGTCGAAGTCCGAACCCCGGAGGATCTCGCCGCCAGGGTGGAGGTGGTGCGCCGGCGTGATGCCTACGAGCAGGACCCCGCCGGCTTTGTCTTGCAATGGCAACGCGAAGAAAACCGCACCCGCAAACGCATTTTGTTGGGCCGCTCCCGGCTGAGCCAGGTGGAGGTGCCGCAACCCGCGCGGGAGCGTGCCTCGCAGCTCTGCATGGCCCTGGGTACGGACGGCCTGCGTGGCGATTTGACCCTGATGCGCACCGCCCGGGCGCTGGCAGCCCTGCAAGGCGACTCCTGCGTTGCTGACTCCCATTTGCGACAGGCAGCAGCGCCATCCTTGCGGCACCGCTTGCGCCGCAACCCGCTGGACGATGCGGGCTCAACCGTGCGCGTGCAACGCGCCCTGACGGAGCTCATGGGCAGCGCATGAACGCAGCCCAGGCAGCGCCGGCCGAGCCGAGCCAGGACGCCGCGCTGGTGGCTGCGCTGTTTGCAGTCGACCCAGCCGGCCTGGGCGGTGTGGCCCTGCGTGCCAGCGCCGACCCGGGGCGCGACCAGTGGCTGGCGCTGGTCAAAGCGCTGCTGCCGGCGGGCGTGCCCCTGCGGCGCATACCGCTGCATATCAGCGACAGCGCTTTGCTCGGGGGTTTGGACTTGGCCGCCACGCTGCAAGCCGGCCGGCCAGTCTCGCAGCGCGGCGTGTTGGCGCAGGCTGACGGTGGTGTGGTCATGCTGGCTATGGCCGAGCGTCTCAGCGCTGCCACAGCGGCGCGTCTGGCCGCTGTGCTGGACTGCGGCGAGGTGCTGCTCGAGCGCGATGGCCTGGCCCTGCGCCAGCCGGCCCGGCTGGGCATGGTGGCCCTGGACGAAGGCCAGGAGGACGAGGAGCAACTGCCCGCAGCCCTGCTTGACCGGCTGGCTTTTCATCTGCACTTGCAGTCAGGCATCCCGGAGTCCAGCGTCTACTGGAGCCGCGCGGACATCGAGGCCGCCCGCTTGCGCTTGCCCAACACCGGGATTGATGCGCAGATTGTCCAGGCCCTGTGCGCCACGGCGCAAGCGCTGGGCGTGGCCTCTTTGCGCGCGCCGCTGTTGGCGCTGCGGGTTGCCCGCGCCGCCGCCGCCCTGGTCGGCGAGGCTGCTGCCAGCGCCGACCATGCAACTCTGGCGGCCAGGCTGGTTCTGGCCCCCCGCGCCACCCGTTTGCCGCCCCCGCCCCCGCCCGAAACCCAGCCAGAGGATGCCGACGACAGCGCCCAGACTCCCGACGACATGTCCGAACCCGAGCCAACCCAAGACGCCTCGCCCGAGCCAGAGGCCGGCTCCGAGGGCTACCAGGCCTTGGCCGAAACTGTGCTTGCGGCCACCCAGGCTGCGGTGCCTGCCGGTCTGCTGGCCGCACTTCAGGTCGGCCAGGCCAGCCGGGCTCGAGCGCAGACCGCAGGGCGTGCGGGCGCCGTGCGTAAAAACCAGAATCGCGGGCGCCCTATCGGCGCGCGCCGGGGCGAGCCGCGCCAGGGTGCCCGGCTCAATGTGCTTGAAACCCTTCGCGCGGCTGCGCCCTGGCAGACGCTGCGCAGGCTTACCCGTGCCGAACGCAGTTCTGCCCGGCCAGCGCAGACGGGCCAGCTGCGCATTGAGGTGCGGCGCGACGATTTTCATGTGACCAAGTTCAAACAAAACAGCCAGACCACCACGATTTTTGTGGTCGATGCATCCGGCTCTTCGGCACTGAACCGATTGGCCGAGGCCAAGGGTGCAGTCGAGTTGTTGTTGGCCGACTGTTATGTGCGCCGCGACCAGGTCGCGGTGATTGCTTTTCGCGACAAGCAGGCCGAGTTGCTGCTCTCGCCTACACGCTCACTGGCACGGGCCAAACGCAGTCTGGCCGGCCTTCCCGGAGGGGGCGGCACGCCGCTGGCCAGTGGTCTGGACGCGGCCCTGACTTTGGCACAGCAGGTGCAGCGGCGCGGCGACACGCCGGTCATCGTGCTGCTGACGGATGGCCGGGGCAATATTGCGCGCAGTGGCGCCCCGGGGCGGGTTCAGGCCAATGCCGACGCCATCGAGGCGGCCCGGCAAATCAAAAGCGCCGGCCTGACTGCCCTGCTGCTCGATACCTCGCCCCAGGCCCAGGCCATGGCCCAGGCCTTGGCACAGGCCATGGGCGCCCACTACCTGCCGCTGCCACACGCCGGGGCTCGGCAGCTGTCGCAAGCCGTCAAGGCGGCCACCGGGGCCAGTCAGCATGGGTACTGAGCCCCTGCTGTGGGAGCGCGACGGCAGCGACTGGCCGCACCGACAGGCCAGCGAGTTCAAAGTGGCCGGCGGCCTGCGCTGGCACCTGCAGCGCTTTGCCTGCCAGGGCCTGCCGGGCACTGCCAAGCCGCCTGTGGTGCTGCTGATTCATGGCACCGGTTCGGCCACCCACACCTGGCGCGGCTTAGCGCCTTTGCTGGTGCAACACGCCGAGGTGCTCAGCATGGACCTGCCCGGCCACGGCTTTAGCGCGCTGCCACCGGGCGCCCCGCCCGGGCAATGGCTCTCGCTCAATGGCATGGCGCAGGCCCTGGGCGCCCTGCTGCTGCTGCTTGAGCGCGCACCGACATTGGTGATTGGCCACTCGGCTGGCGCTGCGATTGCGCTGCGAATGTGTCTGGACGGCCGCATTGCACCCCGCTCGGTGATCGGCATCAATGCCGCCCTGCTTCCCTTGGGCGGCCTGGCCGGGCAGTTTTTTTCGCCGGTGGCCAAGTTGATGGCCGCCACGCCCTGGGTGCCGCGCTTGTTTTCCTGGCAGGCACGGGACCCAGCGGTGCTGCAGCGCCTGATCCAGGGCACCGGCTCACAACTCGATGCCACCGGCCTGGCCCTGTATGGCCGCCTGGTGCGCAACGCCGGGCACGCGGCCGGCGCCTTGGGCATGATGGCCAACTGGGATCTGCAGGGTCTCGCCGCTGACCTGCACCGGCTGCGCACACCGCTGAGTCTGGTGGTGGGCAGCGCTGACCGGACCGTCTCGCCGGCCCAGGCCGGGCGGGTCATGGCCAGTCTGCCCGCCGCCATGCAGCGCCGCTTGCACAGCCTCCAGGGGCTGGGGCATCTGGCCCATGAAGAGCGCCCCGACCTGGTGTGCGCGCTGGCCTTGGCCGAGCTGCTTGAGCCTCAGGGCTGAACGCTGTTGATGACCAAACGCAGCCCGGGGGCGCCGGGTTTGACCGGCCCCAATTCGCCGGTCAGGTCGCCCGCTTGCGGCATGGCGTTGCCCGAGCGCGACACCCGCGCCACCAGCATCACCTGCCCGACGCCCGAGAGCTTGAGATCTGGGGACATGGCGCTGCTGTCGTCGAGCGTGAATGCACGGGGCAACTCACTGGCTTTGAATTTGAGGATGGCCAGGGGCATGCGCGAGCCCTGCACCGCACGGGCAAACACAAACACGGTGTCGCTGGCTGCCAGTTGCGCCGCCAGCACTGGCGCCAAGCTGACCGTGCCGCTAATGGCCAAGGCCGGCGCTGCTGGCGCGCTCGCGGCAGGCCGGGAGCCCTTGGGGGCTGCGGCCAGCAACTGCGCGCGCGCCACATCCAGGCTACTCGCCAGCCCGGCAGCGAACTCGCTGTCAGGCGGCGCCAAGGCCTGCGCGCGGGACCAAAAAGCCACCGCTGCGCCCGGGTCTTGTCGCTGCAGCGCGGCAGTCCCGGCCAGCGCCAGGGCTTTGAGGTTTTTCGGGTCAATCGCCAGCGCCCGCTCGATCAGGCGGGTAGGCTCACCGGCAGCACTCTGGCCCTGCACCATGGCCAGCACATCGGCATGGTCAGCCAGCAATTGGGCATTGCGCGGCGCGAGTTCACCGGCCCGGATATAGGCCCGGTTGGACTCCTCAAAACGCTGCAAGGAGGCATAGGCGCGGGCCAGCATTTCCCAGGCCTGGGGGTCGGGCGGCTGCCCGCTTGGCTGCTCGTCAAGCCGCTTGGCAAGTTGCGCCACCATGGCCTCAACCTGGGCCTGGGTGGGCTCAGCCGCCACGCCTGCCTGCAGTTCTGGCGGCAGAACCGCCTGCGGCTGACCCAACCAGCTGTACAAGGCCAGCGCCAGCAGCGGCAGCGCCAGGCCCAACAGCAGGGCGCTGCGGCGGTCTCCCCCGGCGTGGCTCGGCGGGGCCGCTGCCGGAGCTGCCTCGTCAAGCACCCGCTGCTCGAGCTCACTGCTGGCCAGCGCATACTGGGCCGGCCCGATCGCGCCACTGCCAAGCTGTTCGTCAAGCTGGGCCTTTTGCTCGCGCAGCAGGGCCAGGTTGGGCTCAGGCGCGACCGAGCCGGCTTGGGTCGGGGCCGGCCGGGGGCTGCGCAACAGTGCCGGCAGCAACATAGCCAGCGCCAGCAACAGCAGGGCCAGACCCAGCAGCCCGAGCAGGGTCATGGCGGACCACCTGTCTGGTCTAGCAGCTGGCGGGCGAGCAGGCGTTGTGCCGGGTCAAGCTCGCGCTGGGCAGCATGCTGGCGATGCCGGCGGATATTGACCATCAAAACCCCCGCCGCCAGCAGGAGCAGGGCAAAGGGCCCCACCCACAACAACACCGTACTGGCTTTGAGGGGCGGGCGGTAGAGTACGAAATCGCCATAGCGCGCCACCATGAAATCGAGAATCTGTTGGCTGCTCTGCCCCTGCGAAAGCTTCTGTCGAATCTGCCCCCGAAGGTCGACTGCGAGGTCGGCATGCGAAGCGGCAATGGTCTCGTTTTGACACACCAGGCAGCGCAACTCTTCGGCAATCACCATCACCCGGGCTTCCAGCGCCGGGTCACTGGCCATCGGCTTGGCCTCGCCGGCCCCAGCGGACAAAGGCAAGCCCAATGCCAAGCCGAGCAGCAAGGCGCCGCCGAGCAAGCCAAGGCAGCCGGTCTTAGGCACCGAGTTTTCCGACCAGGGGCAAGATGGTGTCACGCAACACCTCCGGGGTCAGCGGCCCGATGTGCTTGAAGCGAATCACGCCGGCACGGTCAATCACAAAGGTTTCTGGCACGCCGTAAACGCCCAGTTCTATGCCGGCCAGGCCGTCGCTGTCTTGCAAGGAGTGCTGGTAGGGGTTGCCAAATTTTTCCAGCCAGGCCAGCGCATCCGGGCGCTTGTCCTTGTAATTGAGGCCATACACCGGCACCAGGCCGGCACGGGCGAAGTCCACCAGAACCGGGTGTTCAAGCCGGCAAGCCACGCACCAGGAGGCCCAGACATTGAGCAGCCAGACCTTGCCGAGCAGGTCTTTGGGCGCCAACTGCTGGGCCGGGTCGGCCAGCGTGGGCAGGCGGAATTCTGGGGTCGGGCGATTCACCAGTGGCGAGGGCACCTCGCGCGGGTTGAGCCGCAAACCGACTGCCAAAAAGCCCACCAACACCAGAAAAGCCAGCAGTGGCAACAGATACCTTTTCACGGCACCTGGCCCCGGCCAACCAGCAGCGGCAATTCGCCCGGCGCAGCAGCCTCGCCGACTCGGGCCACAGCGGGCTTGGTGGCAGCCACTCGCCTGGCCCGGTAGCGCCTGTCCATCACCGCCAGCAAACCACCCAGGGCCATCAGCACACAGCCGCCCCAGATCCAGTTGACCAGGGGTTTGTGGTGCAGTCGCACGCTCCAGGCCGTCGGGCCGACCGGCTCCCCGAGGGCCACATACAGGTCACGCCGCAGTCCGCGGTCAATGGCCACCTCGGTCATGGCCATGCGGCTGACCTTGTACAGACGGCGCTCCGGCTCGAGCCGGCCCAGATCCTGGCCGTCGATAGACACCGCCACCGTGGCGCGCAGGGCGGTGTAATTGGGTCCGGTGACCGGGTTGACCGCCTTGAGCTCAAAGCTGTAGCCGCCCACCTGCGCCACATCGCCGGGCTCCATGCGCACATCACTCTCGCTGGAAAAGCCGCTCACCACAGTGACGCCGACAATGAACACCGAGACGCCAAAATGGGCCAGCAGCATGCCGTAGTAGCTGCCCGGTTGCGCCGCCAAGCGGGCAGCCAAGCCGGGTGCCGGATGCTCGCGCAGCCGGCTGAACAGGTTCAGCAAAGCGGTGCTCGCAACCCACGCCCCGAGCAGCAAACCAAGCCCGATCATGGGCGTCCAATGGCCCAGAAAAAATGGTGCAATCAGGGCGCTGAGCAGGCTGACCGCCGCCGCCCAGCGCAGGCGCCGGGCTAGATCGATGGCACTGGCCTCGCGCCAACGCGTCATCGGACCGACCCCCATCAAAAACAGGGCGGGCGCAATGAGCGGGACAAAAACAGCCGAAAAATACGGCGGCCCGACCGACAGCTTGCCCATGCCCAGCGCATCAATAACCAGGGGATAAAGCGTACCCAAAAGCACCGCGGCAGCCGCCACCACCAGCAGCACATTGTTGGCCAGCAACATCGATTCACGCGACACCGGCGCAAAACTGCCCCCCAGGCCGACCCGGGGCGCACGCCAGGCAAACAGCGCCAGCGAGCCGCCCACCACCGCGGACAGAAAGACCAGAATGAACACGCCGCGCGCCGGGTCTGATGCAAAAGCATGGACCGAGCTCAAAACCCCCGAGCGCACAATGAAAGTCCCCAGCAAAGACAAAGAGAAGGCCAATATGGCCAGCAAAGCGGTCCACATTTTGAAGCCGCCGCGCTTCTCAGTGACTGCCAGCGAGTGGATCAAGGCCGTGCCGACCAGCCAGGGCATGAAGGAGGCGTTTTCTACTGGGTCCCAGAACCACCAGCCGCCCCAGCCCAGTTCGTAGTAAGCCCAAAAGCTGCCCAATGCAATGCCGGCCGTCAAAAAACACCAGGCCACGGTGGTCCAGGGCCGCGACCAGCGCGCCCATGCAGTGTCGAGCCGGCCCGCCAGCAGGGCGGCAATGGCAAATGCAAAGGCCACCACAAAGCCCACATAGCCCATGTACAGCATGGGCGGATGGATCACCATGCCGGGGTCCTGCAGCAGGGGGTTGAGGTCCTGCCCGTCCGGGGCAGCGGGCAGCAGGCGCTCAAACGGGTTCGAAGTGAACAGGGTGAACAACAGGAAGCCGCAGCTGACCAGCCCCATAACCCCCAGCACCCGGGCCAACATGGTGTCATCGAGCTGGCGCGAAAAAATCGAGACGGCGAGGGTCCAACCGGCCAAGATCAGGGACCACAGCAAGATCGAGCCCTCGTGGTTGCCCCAGACTGCCGTGATCCGGTAGACCAGTGGCAGGCTGGAGTTGGAATGCCGGGCCGCCAGCAACACTGAGAAATCATTGGCAATGAACACCTGGGTGAGGCAGGCATAGGCCAGCAGCACAAACAAGAATTGCCCGCGCGCCGCAGGCCGGGCCAAAGCGGTCCAGGCACTGCGCCCGGTGTGCGCCCCAGCCAGGGGCAGCACCCCCTGAACCAGCGCCATGAGCAAGGCAATGATGAGAGAAAAATGACCCAATTCAGCAATCATGGTTTGGCCTTTTTCAGTGCTGCGGCGGCTTCCGGCGGCATGTAGTTTTCGTCGTGTTTGGCCAGCACCTGCTCGGCCCGGAAGACGCCATCGGCGTCCAGCCTTCCCTGAGCCACAACGCCCTTGCCCTCTTTGAAAAGATCTGGCAGCAGTCCGGTGTAGGTGACCGGCACGGTCTTGGCCAGGTCGGTGACGACAAAGCGGATCGTCAGGCCCTGTGCCTCGCGTTGCAGGCTACCTTCCTGGACCAAGCCACCAATGCGAAAACTACGTTCGCGCGGCGCCTCGTTGGCCAGAACCTGGGTCGGACTGAAAAAGAAAACCAGGTTGCTGTTGAAGGCATTGAGCACCAGCATGGTCGCACCGCCCAAGGCTGCCACCGCCGCAACAATGGCCAGGGCGCGCTTGTTTCTAGGTTTCATATGCTGGATTCTCCCGCATCAGAATCGGGCCCAGCAGAAATCAGCTCAATCAGCTTACGCTGCCTGTGGGCAAGCCACAGCACTTCAATCAGCAGGGTTGCAGCACACATGCCCAGCGAGCCCCACACATACAGGGCATGGCCGCCCATGTGCCAAAAATCAGACCAGCCGGCACTGCTCATGCAGACCTCGCCAGATCTTGCACCCAGGCGGTGTGGGCCTCACGCTCCACAATGATGCTGCGCACCCGCAGCAGGGCCGCTGCAATGCAGTAGGCCCAGCAGGCCAGCGCCATCACCAGCATGCCCAGCAGCATGGTGCTGGCCATGCTGGGCGACTTGGTCAAGCTGACCGAGGCTCCCTGGTGCAGGGTGTTCCACCATTTCACTGAAAAATAGATGATTGGCACGTTGACTACGCCCACCAGAGCCAGCAGGCCGGCGGCCCGGTCGGCCCGGCGCGGATCGTCAATGGCGGCATGCAGCGACATGAAGCCGATATAGAGGAACAGCAGCACCAACTCCGAGGTCAGGCGGGCATCCCACACCCACCAGGCGCCCCAAGTGGGCTTGCCCCAAAGTGCGCCGGTCCAAAGGGCAAGAAAGGTCATCAGGGCGCCGGTTGGCGCGAGTGCGCAGGCCATCATTGAAGCCAGGCGCGAGTTAAACACCAGACCCACGCCGGCCCAGCCTGCCATGGCCAAATAAACCACCATCGACATCCAGGCGACTGGCACATGCACAAAAATGATTCGGTAAGCCTCCCCCTGTTGCGCATCGGTGGGCGCCTGCCACAACCCGATATACAAGCCCCAAACTGCCAGCAGGCTTGCCAGCGCGAAGCACCAGGGCAGCAACTGCCCTGCCAACCGATAAAAGCGCTGTGGGGCAGCAAAATAAAACCAGTTCACCGCACCGAGTTGCATACCGGGTGCCTCATGACAAATTTCCTATCAAAGTCGGCCATCTGGGGGTACCTACTCCAAAGCAATCCTGAGCCCGGCCGCTACCACCCAAGGCGCGGCCACCAGACTCACCAACAAACCAGCACCAAGCAGCGAAAAATGGGCGGAAAACCCGAGCCCGGCCTGATACGCCTGTACTGCGCCGGCACCGAACACCAACACCGGGACCGCCAGCGGCAGCACCAACAAAGACAACAAAACACTCCCGCCCCTGAGCCCCACGGTCAAGGCCGCACCAATGGCGCCAATCAGGCTCAGCACCGGGGTGCCGAGCAGCAAAGACAAAACCAAAACACCGCAGGCATCGGCAGCCAAATCAAACTGCAGTGCCAGCAGCGGGGCGATGAGGGTCAGCATCAATCCCGAGCCAATCCAGTGGGCGGCGATTTTACCCAGCACCAAAAAAGCCAGGGGATGGGCGCCCAAAAGCAATTGCTCCAGTGTGCCGTCTTGGTGGTCGTCAGCAAAAAGCCGGCTCAGCGAGAGCATTGACGACAGCAGCGCGGCAACCCAGACCACGCCCGGCGCCATGCTGCGCAACAGACCAGGCTCTGGCCCCACGCCCAGCGGAAACAAACTCACAACCATGACGAAAAACAACATCGCCGACAGGCTATCGGCGCGCCGGCGCAGGGCCAGGCGCAGGTCGCGGACAAAAATGCACTGCACTGCCGCCAGCAAACCCACCGGCAGCGCCGCCGGCTGCTTGGGGTGAGTCATCGCGCTCACAGCGCTAGCACCTGCTGTTGTGCGACATCGACGGCAACGTCCTGGTGGCTGGTCAAGACCACCACGCCACCGCCATCAACGCGGGCCTTGACCAATTCAGCCAACCAGGCGGTGGCGCCGGTGTCAAGGGCATTGAAAGGCTCATCGAGCACCCACAGCGCCGCATAGTGACCGTGCACCAGTCGTGCCAGCGCGCTGCGGCGGCGCTGCCCCTGCGACAAGCGGCGCACCGGAGTGCTGTCAAAACCACGCAAACCAGCCGCTGCCAGCGCCGCGCGCGCCTGAACAGCGCTCAGCGCCTGCCCGCCCAAGGCACTGGCAGCCTGCAGATTTTCCAAGGGGGAGAGGTCGTCCTTCAGGGCCGCCGCGTGTCCGAGATAGATCATCTGGCGGCCAAGGTCCTCCTGCAATGTCGAAATACTTTGCCCACACCAGCTCGCCTGGCCCTCGCTGGGCTCGAGCAAACCACAAATAATCCGCAGCAGGCTGGTCTTGCCAGCGCCATTGGCGCCCTGCACCCGCAGCAATTGCCCGGCCGGCACCTCGCAGCTCAACCCCTGAAACAGGCGCCGCCCGCTGCGCATGCAGGCCAGATTTTTCAGCAGCAGCATGCCAGCATGTCTCCTGAGCTGCCTGAGGGCTGGCTGCGGCGCCAATGTTGCGCCGCGGTTTGCTGGTTTGGTGTCGTCATTACGCTTTTCTTATATCACGCCATCGCAGCAGCTCTTCGCCTGAAGGAATGCGAGCTTTACAAACAAATTTCAAAAAAATCAAAAACTCGCTTGACTTGACTGACGATGTGTCTATATTATCTGACACATGACACTGACAATCAGAATTTACACCGGCACAGGCCGCCCTTTTGATGGAGACCGCCCATGAACATCATTGCCCACATTGAGGCATCCCTTCACAGCGCAGTAGCAGCCGGCGAGATTCGGGGCTGCCCGCCGAAATTGGCTGGCGCAATTCGGCATGCAGTGTTCCCTGCTGGCGCCCGTATCCGGCCGCAGCTGTGCCTGGCGGTAGCCAAGGCCTGTGGCCTTGATGATCCCGGCCTGGCCACCGCGGCAGCCATCTCCATAGAGTTCCTGCATTGCGCCTCGCTGGTCCACGATGACCTGCCCTGCTTCGACGATGCCCCCACCCGGCGCGGCCAGCCCTCGGTGCACAGCGCCTACGGCCAGAGCCTGGCCGTGCTCGCCGGTGATGCCCTGATCGTGCTGGCCTTCCAAAGCCTGGCCCGGGCGGCCCATACTTCACCGGCGCGCTTGCCCGGACTCCTTGACACCATCGCCAGCGGCGTGGGCATGCCTTTTGGCATTGTTGCCGGCCAGGCCTGGGAGTCCGAGCCAAAAGTCTCACTGACCGATTACCAGCGGGCCAAGACTGGAGCCCTGTTTGTGGCCGCCACCGCTGCCGGCGCGCAGGCCGCTGGTGCTGACCCGCTGCCCTGGCGCGCCCTCGGAGACTGGCTGGGCGAAGCCTATCAGGTGGCCGACGATATCCGCGATGTCATGGCCGACCCGCAGCTGCTGGGTAAGCCGACCGGCCAGGACATCAGCCTGGGGCGGCCGAGCTCGGCGATTGACCTCGGCCTGGCGGGGGCCATCGAACACTTTGAGTCTCTGGTGGACGCTGCCATCAAATCCGTGCCGGACGGGCCAAGCGCCGAGGCACTGCGCAAGTTGGTCCGCCTGGAGTCCGAGCGACTCGTCCCGCGGGCTGCTTGTGAGCAATTCAGAAAAGCCCAGACCCGCACACCGGCTACCCCCTCCAAACCGGTGACGGCCTGACGCCTCCTTGCATCAACTGACCAGTCTGCAGGGCACACGCGGCGCATGAAAACACTCGATCTGGCCAAACCGGCGGCTCTGCATGAGCGGCCGCGGCCCTGGCGCGACAACCTGGACGCCTGGTTTGACCGCCTGCTGACCAGCCCCGCGGTGTACCGCTGGACGGTATCCAACCCCCTGACCCGCTGGATCACCAGGCGGCGCGCCCAGCAGGTGTTTGACCTGATGGCCGGCTTTGTCCACACCCAGGTGTTGCTGGCCTGCGTGCGCCTGCGCATCCTTGAGCTGGTATGTGAATCACCCCGCACGCTGGGGGAACTGGCTGCCAAGTGCCAGGTGCCAGCCTCGGCCCTGCAGCGTCTGCTGGAGTCGGCCCGGGCGCTGCGGCTGCTTGAATTGCGTGGGCAGGGCCGCTACGGCTTGGGCCCCTTGGGCGCCCCAGTGGCTGGCCACCCCGGCCTGCGGGCCATGATCGAACACCACGCTGTTCTCTACCAAGACCTGCAAGACCCGGTGGCCCTGCTGTTAGACCAATTGCCCCAGGGCCAGATGGCCAAATACTGGCCCTATGCCGAGGCCGAGCCAGGCACAACCGGAGAGCGCCGCTGGCAGCCCGACCAAGTGAGCCGCTATTCCAACCTGATGTCCGCCTCGCAGCCCTTCGTGGTTGACGAGGTGATCGCCACCTACGCTTTCACCGACCACCGGTGCGTGCTCGATGTTGG
>Ga0214919_10009064_pt1 | contig 12896 bp, 9 predicted proteins | sample LL1503_MetaG_FD_177994 | JGI IMG/M metagenome (GOLD analysis project Ga0214919, IMG submission 177994) | Freshwater microbial communities from Lake Lanier, Atlanta, Georgia, United States - LL-1503 | ecosystem: Environmental > Aquatic > Freshwater > Lake | place: USA: Georgia | collected 2015-03-15
GGCGGTTTGTGATCTGGTATCTTCTGCCCCGCCAGCTAGTTTAAAAAGCCGTTGATCTTTGGGTCAGCGGCTTTTTTTTGGGTTTTTGCTGAGCTCGCTGGGGGAGGATGGATTGGGCGGGCGCCTCATGCTGGGGTACCAGAAATCGTTGCCCGCCCAATCCATCCTCCCCCAGACTGCGAACAGCAGTGATGGTGCTCGAAAGTTTCCGCGCACCAAAAGTTGAGCAGTCAAGCTGAAGGCGGCTGACGATTTGTGGTACTCCACCATGAGGAAGCCGCCTTCAGCTTGACTGCTCAACGCTCCGGCCATCTGAAGATTTCTGGCGCTCCAGCCAAAACCAAATTTAATTCTGCTCTGACCCCAATTAATCCAAAGCTATGATGAGATCCATGTCATTGGAGAAGTTAGTGGTTATCCCCAAACAATCTATTCATTTCTGGCGATGTGCCTTGAGTGCCGTCGCTTTGATGTGTGTCTTTTCAGTAAAGGCTCAGCCTGTGAATTCAGTAAACATGGATCCTCATTTGTGGTTAGAAGAAGTGCAGGGCGACAAAGCCTTGGCTTGGGTGCGCGAGCGCAATGCGGTGTCTACTGCATTGTTACAAGCTCAACCTGTGTTTGCAGACAATCGTGCCAAAGTGCTGGGCGTGTTGAACAACCGCGATCAAATCCCGGGTGTGAGCCGCAGAGGTGAGCACCTGTACAACTTCTGGCGCGATGCAAAAAATCCGCGGGGTCTGTGGCGCCGCACGTATCTTGAAGAATATCGAAAAGTGCTACCCAAGTGGGACGTACTCCTCGACCTAGATGCACTTGGCAAAGCTGAAAATGAAAACTGGGTGTGGGGTGGCTCCGATTGCCTGGCGCCGGATTACAACCGCTGTCTGATCTCGTTGTCGCGGGGTGGTGCAGACGCCAAAGTTACGAGAGAGTTTGACATTGCCAAACGGGAGTTTGTGAAAGACGGATTTAATTTGCCTGAGGCCAAATCCCAGCTCGATTGGGTCGACATCCATACCGTTTATGTTGGCACCGATTTTGGCTCAGGGAGCATGACCCAAAGTGGCTACGCACGCACTATTAAACGTTGGAAGCGAGGCACACCTATTTCTGAAGCACAGTTGATGTACGAAGGAAAAGAAAGTGACGTCGCTGCATTTGCAAGCGTTGACAAAACCCCAAACTTCGAGCGCACTGTCTTTGGTCGCTCAGCTGATTTTTACAACACTGAAATCAATTTCCTAATAGATGACAAACTGGTCAAGATCGACAAGCCAAGCGATGCCTCCTTGTCTTGGCAACGCGAGTGGGCGTTTTTATTGCTCAAGAGTGATTTCAAAGTAGCTGAGCTTACTTACAAGTCTGGCAGTTTGCTGGCCATCAAGTTTGATGCATTGATGCGGGGAGAGCGGAGTTTTGAAGTGCTGTTTGAGCCAACGGCCACACGGTCTTTATCGCGCAGTGGGCCCACCACCACACGTGACTTTTTGCTGCTCAACATCTTAGATAACGTGTCGGGTCGCATTGAAGAGTTGCAATACCTGGAAGGAAAATGGCAACGCCGTGAAGTGAAGGCGCCTTTCCCAGGGGCTTTGGGGGCAGTGGGCATGCACGACCCATTTGTCAAAGACGACCCTTTGGCCAATCACTACAGCATGTCATACCTCGACTTTTTAACACCCGCCAGTTTGTACTTAGGCAAGGCTGGCAGTGACGAGCGTGAGTTGCTCAAGCGCAACCCCGCATTCTTTGACGGCAATGGCATGCGCGCTGAGCAGCGCTTTGCCACATCCAAAGATGGCACCCAAGTGCCTTACTTTGTGGTCTACCCCAAAGGCGTCAAAACAGACGGTACCAACCCAACTGTGTTGTATGGGTATGGTGGGTTTCAAATTTCAATGACGCCGTTTTACAGCGGTGGCTGGGGAACTACCTGGCTTCAGCGGGGTGGGGTGTTTGTTGTTGCCAATATTCGAGGGGGTGGCGAGTTTGGTCCGAATTGGCACCAAAGTGCTATCAAGCAAAATAAGCAAAAAAGTTACGACGACTTTGCGGCAGTGGCTGAAGATTTAATCAAAGCTGGCATTACCAAACCACAGCACCTTGGCCTCATGGGTGGGAGCAACGGTGGCTTGTTGGTGGGCGCTGTCATGGTGCAACGGCCCGAGTTGTTTGGTGCCGTGGTTTGTAGTGTGCCCTTGCTGGACATGCAGCGCTATCACAAACTTTTGGCAGGCAACAGTTGGATGGCTGAGTATGGCAATCCTGACAAGGCCGATGAGTGGGGGTACATCAGTCAATACAGCCCTTATCACAACGTGCAAAAGGGAGTGAAGTATCCCAAGGTGCTGTTTGCCACCTCTACGCGCGACGATCGTGTTCATCCGGGGCATGCTCGCAAAATGGCGGCTCGGATGTTAGAGCAGGGGCATGATGTGCTGTACTTCGAGAATATCGAGGGTGGGCATGGCGGGGCGGCTAACAATGAGCAGCGTGCTAATTTGGTGGCGCTTGAGAATACGTTTTTGTGGGTTAGTTTGGGGGGGCTCTGAAAATTTGCTGAGCACGCTGTGTGAGGACGGGGTGGGTGGGTTCCTCATGCTGGGGTACCAGAAATCGTCACCCACCCACCCCATCCTCACACAGCTGCGAACAGCAGTGATGGCACCCGAAAAGTTCACGCACACCAGAAGTTGAGCAGTCAGGCTGAAGGCGGCTGACGATTTGTGGTACCCCACCATGAGGAAGCCGCCTTCAGCCTGACTGCTCAACGCTCCAGCCAGCATAATAATCCAGGTGTAACATTTACAAATGGCAATCAAATACGGCACCCCTGGCAACGACAAGCCCCTCACGGGCACGTCAGGCAATGACACCATCTACGGCTTGGATGGCAACGACCGCATCATTACCGATGATGGCGATGACATCGTGGATGCAGGCGATGGCGATGACGAAGTCAATGGCTACCAAGGCGTTGGAAGTGCCTACACCTTTTATCCTGCCACTGGTATTAAGAAAATACATGGCGGCAACGGCAATGACTTCATCGTTGGTGGATCAAGCAACGATGAACTGTTTGGCGATGCCGGTGCCGATACGCTCTTTGGCCGAAATGGCAATGATATTTTGGATGGGGGTGAGGGCGCTGACTACATGAACGGTGGTTCTGGAAACGATACCTACTACGTGTCAGATATCTACGATTTGATTGATGACGCCAGTGGCAACGATATAGCCTATGTGTCCAGGAGTTTCGTCAAAATTCCAAGCTTTATTGAAAAAATAATCTATACCAATGGCGCAATTGCCTTGCCATATTGGGTCGACGCTCTTTTGCCAAATGAAGCTTCTGGAAATTACTTTGATTCATTGTTGGGCAACTCAAACACGTTCTATTACAACTTCCCCATATCCTTGCCGTCATACGATACCAATACCTCGCATGGCTATGGTTTCAAGACATTTAGCAGTGTTCAAATTGCCAGAACAGAAACGGCACTCAACTACATTGCCTCCGTCATCGATGTTCAATTTAAAAAAGCCACTTCTGCGAATGGCTTGAATACGTTTGTATTTGCCAACAACAATCAATCGTCATCTGCTGGCTCAGCCAACTATCCCAGCAATTCAATGATTGGGAGTGATATTTATTTTGACACTTCAATCATCAATTCAAAATTTGCTGATGGGAGTTATGCAGCTCTGACACTGATTCATGAAATTGGTCATGCCCTTGGGTTAGAACATCCTTTTTCAAACACTCAGGCAGGGGGTGGAAGTGTGTCTGATCCACCTTACTTGACGGGCGCAGAGGACTCTACAGCTTGGACGGTCATGAGTTATGAAGATTCTTCAGCGCAATATTATTTGAGCTTGAGTCCCTTAGATATTGCAGCTCTTCAGTACATTTACGGACCCAGTAAAAATGCAAGAGTGGCCAATGATATTTACAAAGTTTCATCTTCTGCGCCTAACTTTATTTGGGATGGCGCAGGAACGGACACGATTGATCTCTCTGCTGTGAATCAAGGGGCTACGATTTTTCTCACGCCAGGTTACTGGGGATTTGTAGGTAGTCAGCAAGCTGCCACCATCACATCATCGGGTCAGGTTACAGTTAACTTTGGCTCAATCATTGAGAACCTAACGGGATCGTCTTTTGCCGACAAACTTTATGGCAATGATGCCGACAATGTGATAGCGGGTGGCCTTGGTAACGATTGGTTAGAAGGTTGGGGTGGCAATGACGTGCTGATAGGAGGCCTAGGCGATGATCAATTAAATGGTGGTGTGGGAATAGACACTGCGCAATTTGAAGGGCCTTATGACAACTACGTCACCAGCAGCAGTCAATCTGCATTTGTTGTAACCGACAAGCTTAGCAATGGCGAGGGCAAGGATGTGTTGATCAGTATAGAGCGGTTGAAGTTTTTAGATAAATTGGTGGCCATAGATTTAGAGGGTCATGCAGGAAAAGCTGTCAAAGTGATAGGCGCAGTTCTTGGAAAAGATGCTGTCAAGAATCCTGGATTGGTAGGGATTGGGCTGAGTTATCTGGACAATGATTTGAGTTACTCCGACTTGGGTCTTTTGGCATTGAACGCTGTTGGCGCTATTTCTAACGATGCCATTGTTTCTAAGCTCTGGTTCAATTTGGTGGGTTCTACTGCTTCTGCATCAGACAAGGCGCCCTATATCAAGATGCTGGCCGATGGCATGAAACCTGGCGACTTGGTGGTCATGGCGGCTGATTTACCTTTGAACACCTACAACATTGGTTTGGTTGGATTGATGCAAACCGGTGTTGAGTTTGCTCTAGGCTAAATTCTTGATAGCAGCAAATATTAATGTTACTCTGACCCCAATTAATGCAATCAATCATGAAGGGTGCGCGCATGAAGGTTTTAGCGATGTGGGTCTTTGCCTTGCTGGCATTGCAAGGCTGCTCGGTCGTTCAAACGGTTGAGCCGTGGCAGAAGGGCAACTTGGCAAAGCCTGCGATGACCTTTGACGACGATCCCCTGGAACGAGGTTACCGAGAACACATTTACACCAGCAAGGAAGCCTCCGCTGGTGGTTCGGGTCTAGGTGGAGGTGGTTGTGGTTGCAACTAAACACACTACCGAACTGGGCGCTGCGCTGCTCAGTGCCGCCATGGCTTTGCCTTGCGTCTTCAATTCAGCACATGCTGAAAGTGCGCCTGAAAAAGGCACACTCAGTTTCAAATACTTGAACTATCAAGAAAGTCAGCAAACATCCAGTGATGCGCTTGGCGGGTATGGGCGGGCTGACAGCAAGTCGGGCGCATCAGCGTATGACGAGCGAATTCTCGTCAAAGCCACTTCCAGCAGTTTGGTCGTGCCAATCAACTCCGAATGGTCTGTGTCGGGTACGCTCATTACCGACAGCATTTCTGGCGCATCACCGGCGTATCACACGCAGGCTTTGTCGTATTTGAAAGATTTCCGTCGGGCAGTTGATACCTCACTCACCCGCTATTTGTCGAATGGCACCTTGACGTTGGGCATGAGTCATTCTGGAGAAAACGATTACGTATCTCGCGCCGCTTCCTTGCTTGCGACGCGGTCTTCGGAGAATAAAAATACCACCTGGACAGCCGGCATTGCCATCAACCGCGATCAAATCAATCCAGCCAATCAAATTGTGTTCAATGAGACCAAGCGCAGCAGTGAGGTGTTGTTAGGGGTCACACAAGTGGTCACGATGAACGACATCGTGCAATTCAACTTGGGTTACTACAAGGGTCAGGGCTATTTTTCTGACCCCTACAAAATTTACGACGAACGGCCCAGAGATCGCACGCAACAAAAGGTTCAAACACGCTGGAACCATTATTTCAATGATTTGAACGCCACCTCTCGTTTGGCCTACCGTTACTACACCGACAGTTGGGGCATTCGCTCGCACACCTTGGATGCTGAGTGGGTGCAGCAATTTGGCAATGGCTGGAGTGCCGCACCTGCGCTTCGTTATTACACGCAAACAGCAGCCAAGTTTTATGTAGAAGTCGATCCACGCTTGTCGCCCTTTCCTGCAAACCCGCCGCCCAACGCGCTGTACTTTTCTGAAGACCAGCGAATGAGTGCGTTTGGGGGTTTAACGATGGGCATGAAGTTCACCAAGCAATTGAATCTTGACAGCAAGGTCGATGTGAAATTTGAGCAGTACGGTCAGAAGGGTGCTTGGATTTTGTCTGGTACGGGCAGCAAAGGCTTGGCGCCGTTTTATGCGCGCAATCTTCAAGTGGGTATCACGCGCTCATTTTAATGGTGTCTAAAGCATTGCCATTGCAAATTCATCGCCTGCCATTTAAGGCCATGGGCAGCGCTTGTGAAGTGGTGTTGGCATCTCATACCCAAAAAGAGGCTGAGTCGATGGCCAAGTTGGCCATGGATGAAGTATTGCGCATTGAACGCAAATATTCTCGCTACACCAACGATTCCATCGTTGCGACAATCAATCAACAGGCTGGGCGACGTCCAGTGCAATGCGACGAAGAAACTTGGGCATTGTTTCAGTTTGCTTCTCAGCTCTTTGATCAAAGCGATGGCTTGTTTGACATCACCTCGGGGGTGCTCAGACAGGCTTGGAATTTTCAAAAACCTGAAGTGCCATCTGCTTCAAGTTTAAGGCGCTTGCTACCACTTGTTGGTTGGCAAAAAGTGGTGTTGCTAGACCAAAGCATTTCTTTGTCTTTGGCTGGCATGGAAGTAGACTTGGGCGGCTTTGGCAAAGAGTACGCGGCCGATCGTGCAGCACAAGTGCTCAAACAAAAGGGCGTGACCAGCGGCTACGTTAATTTGGCTGGCGATATGCGCTTTCTTGGTCCTAAGCCTTCCGGTGAGCCTTGGATGATTGGCATTCAAGATCCGCGGCAGCCAGACCGGGTGGTTGCAAGCTTGCCCATGATGCAAGGGGGCTTGGCGACCAGTGGCGACTATGAGCGGTATTTTGAGTTGAATGGGCAGCGCTACTGTCATGTTCTAAATCCCAAAACGGGTATGCCAGTCAGGTCTTGGCGCTCCGTCAGCGTCACGGCGCCTGCTGCAGTGGTTTCGGGTTGCACCTCCACCATGGCCATGCTGAAGGAAGAGGACGGGCTTGCTTTTTTGCAAGCAACAGGGTTTGATTTTTTTGCCATCGATCACATTGGCAAAGTGCATGTGCGTCAAGAATCACAAGCTACATTAAAATCATGAGTATGAATTTGAAGTCATTCCAACTCGTGTTAATCGCTTTGCTGATTCAGGCCAGTCCAGTACGGGCTGTTGAGGCAGAAAAGCCATTGCCTGACTTGGGCTTGGCTGAAGTTCAGAAAAACAAAGGTCAGTACATCTACATTGACTACTGGGCGTCTTGGTGTGGCCCTTGCCGCCAATCTTTTCCTTGGATGAATGCATTGCAGGCTAAGTTGGGACCGAAGGGTTTGAAAGTGGTGGCTGTGAACGTTGACGCCAAGCGCGCGGATGCAGACAAGTTTTTGTCACACACGCCCGCGCAGTTCACCATTGCCTATGACCCTCAAGGTGAGTCTGCAAAAAAGTTAGCCATTAAAACCATGCCGACTTCGATGTTGGTGAGTCCGGAGGGACGGGTGTTGTTTGTGCATTCTGGGTTCAGGGCTGAGGAGACGTTGCAGCTTGAGGCTAGGATTTCAGCGGCTCTGGCGGGTGGGAATTGACGTTTTATTGCTGAGCTCGCTGTGTGAGGATGGGGTGGGTGGGTTCCTCATGCTGGGGTACCAGAAATCGTCAACCACCCACCCCATCCTCACACAGCTGCGAACAGCAGTGATGGTGCCCGAAAACTTCACGCACACCAGAAGTTGAGCAGTCAGGCTGAAGGCGGCTGACGATTTCTGGTACTCCAGCATGAGGAAGCCGCCTTCAGCCTGACTGCTCAACGCTCTGCGCCAAAGAAATCCAGACAAATTAATGTTGCTCTGACCCCCAATTAATTAAAGCTATCTCAGTAAGTTAATGGCAGACCCAAAATACATCCATAATCACTCCCATCAATTTTCGAGTTACAAAGTTATGCGCAAATATTCAATGCTAGCTTGCTTGTTGTCAGCCGTTTTTTTAGCGTTACCGGTGAATGCTCAAACCATATCACCTTATCGATTTGCTGGCGTTGATGTACCCACTCCCTTGCCAGTGCAGAACGTGCAAGATATTTACTGGGGAACGACAGTCGATGATCCTTATCGTTTTCTGGAACAGGTCAAAGACCCTGCAGTCGTGACCTGGATGCGAGGACAAGCCGATGCAACCGATGCCATATTGAAACGTTTGCCAGGTCGCCAAACTGTACTGAACACGCTCAAAGAAAAAGATTTGGTAGCTGGCACAGTTGTATCAAGCATTCAAAGAACCGCTGGTAATCGTTGGTTTTATTTGAAGCGCTTACAGGGACAATCACAAGCTAAATTGGTGTGGCGCGACAGTGTGAATGGCGAAGAAAAATTGTTGGTTGACCCTGAGGTTCTGACCAAAGAAAAAGGCAAGCCTTACGCCATCCAAAGTTTTCATCCCTCACCCGATGGTAAATTGATGGCCTACGGCATGCATGCATCAGGGTCTGAAATTGGCAGCATGTTTGTGATTGAAGTTGCAACAGGTCAGGAAGTGGTGAGGCCCATAGAACGCGTTCGATTTGCAGGTGCCAGTTGGCGTGAAAACAGTTCAGGTTTGTTTTTCTCGCGTTTGCGTCCTGGTTTTGAAAGCATGAAATCTACTGAACGCTTTGCAGATACTGGGCGCTATTACTTGGACTTAAAGCAGCCCAATCCTGATCATTTGATATTCAATGCATCGATGTATCCGCAGCTGAAGTTGCCGCCTTTTGCGACAGGTGCCATTGCTGAATTGCCAGGCTCTGACATGGCCGCGATGGTGGTTTATTTTGGTGTGGACCGTCGCTTGGCCATGTATGTGGCTAAGTTAGAAGACGTATTCGCCCAAAAAGCGCAATGGCGTGAAGTGTTCAACCAATCTGCCGATGTGCGGGAAGTAGATGTTGGGCATGGCTTTGTCTATTTAAGAAGTGCTTTCAATGCACCCCGTTTTAAAATTTTGAAGCTGAAAGTACCCGAACTTGATTTGAGCAAAGCTGAAACATGGCTGCCAGAATCTGAGGGTGTGTTACGAGCTATGAGCGTGTCGCAAGATGCTTTGTATGTCACGCGCAGAGAGGGTGTGAATACATCGCTCTTAAGAATTCAGACAAGCAGTGCAAGCTCAACAGCAGTCCAAAAGTTAAGCTTGCCCCTAGATGGCAACGTCACAGTAGTGGGCAGCCCCGATCATTCAGAACTGGTTGTTGCCATCAGCAGTTGGACGCAGGCATTGCGACGCTATGTGTATTCAGCGGGCTCTGCGCAGTTCGTGCGTTTAAATTTAGCGCCGCCTGTGGAGCCTGTGCAAAAGGTGGAGATTGTGGCTCGCGAGGTCATGGTGCCCAGCCATGATGGTGTGAAAGTGCCAGTGTCTCTCATCATGCGTTCCGATGTGGTGTTGAATGGACAGAATCCAACCATCTTGTATGGTTACGGGGCTTATGGCAACACCGAAGAACCGGGGCGGAGCTCGGGTGTGATCACTTGGGTTGAAAGAGGCGGCATTTATGCCTTTGCACACGTGCGCGGTGGCGGTGCTTTGGGCAGTCAATGGCATGAGGCGGGACACAAGACGACCAAGTACAACACTTGGAAAGATGGTATTGCAGCTGCTGAGTGGTTGATTGCCAATGGCTATACACGGGCTTCTAAGCTGGGCATTTATGGCGGTAGTGCTGGGGGAATTTTTGTCGGACGAGCCATCACAGAGCGGCCTGATTTGTTTGCAGTCGCGGTGCCTTCGGTACCAGTGCTGGACATGGTGCGTTCTGAGCAACGCGCCAATGGCGTGGCGAATGTCCCAGAATATGGCTCGGTGAAAGTGGAGGCTGAGTTTCATGCTTTGCTGCGCAACAGTTCTTACCATTCGGTACTGAATAGCGTGCGCTATCCGGCTACCATGTTGATGCATGGTGTGAACGATTCACGCGTTGATGTTTGGCAGAGTTTGAAGTTCGCATCGCGTTTGGCCGACGCGCAAAAGGGTGCTCAGCCTGTGTTGTTGCGCTTGGACTATGACGCGGGTCATGGATTAGGATCAAGCTCAGATCAGGGCATGCAAAGGACTGCGGATTTGCAGGCTTTTATGCTTTGGCAAATGGGTGAGGCGGAGTTTCAACCTGTTGTGAAGTGATTTTTTGGCTGAGCTCGCTGTGTGAGGATGGGGTGGGTGGGTTCCTCATACTGGAGTACCAGAAATCGTCACCCACCCACCCCATCCTCACACAGCTGCGAACAGCAGTGATGGCGCCCGAAAACTTCACGCACACCCTCAGTTGAGCAGTCAGGCTGAAGGCGGCTGACGATTTCTGGTACTCCAGCATGAGGAAGCCGCCTTCAGCCTGACTGCTCAACGCTCCAGCCATCTGAAGATTTAAGGTATGCCAGAAGAGGAAGCTACCTTCAGCCTGACTGCTCAACGCTCCAGCCATCTGAAGATTTAAGGTATGCCAGAAGAGGAAGTTAGCTTCAGCCTGACTGCTCAACGCTCTGCGCCAAAGAAACCCAGACAAATTAATGTTGCTCTGACCCCAATTAAAACTTCACAACTTGCAGAGCTTTTGGAAGGCATGTGATTTGGATATGCGCTGCAAAACCCAGTGTCTCGCCATCAGCAGCAACTGGCACCAAGGTGGCATTGCTGATAGAGGCGTTTGAACAGGCTTGGCATTGAATGCGCGGGTGACCCAAATGCTTGCCAATTAACAATCTAGGCAACATCAAAAGAGTTTGCAAACGGTTGAATCTGCCACCCACCAGCAAATTGAGTTGACCATCGTTGATCAAAGCATGAGGCACAGCAGGCATGCCGCCGCCATACGTGGGCGTGTTAAGTACAGAGGCCAACAAAGTGGGGCCTTCGTATATCAAAAGACCATCAACTTCTACTTTTAAATACCAGTTTTTCAAATGAGCTAACTCACGCAAAGTAGCTAGCAAGTAGCGGGGCAGACCCCTCAAAAACTTGGGCCCAGTCAGTGCACGATGACCCACCGATGCATCAAAGCCAACAGCCAAACTGGAATGAAAATAATGAACGGTCTTCATGTCCAACTCTATGCGACCCACGTCAATGGCGCTGGATTTTGCATTCAGTGCATGCATTAAGGCTTGTTGCCAAGACATGCGATGCAAACCCCAGGCGCGCGCGCAGTCGTTGCCACTGCCATAGGGTACCAATCCCACTTCATGTCCACCATGCAAGAGGGCTGGCAGCATTTGATTCAGCGTGCCGTCACCGCCCACCAACACCACGCGGGTATGCGGTGGCAACTCGGAAAGAAGAGTGAGAGCATTCTCAATGCTTTCGGGTACGGCTATTTGAGGCCGTTGTATTTGAGCGGGTAATGCTTGACACCATGCATGAATAGGGTGATTCAGCTTTCGAGCTCGGCCTCCTGCTGCATGTGGGTTGATTAGAATAAGCGGGGTCATTCTTGTATTTTCGAAGCATGTCTGCCCATGTCAGACACGTGCAAACCCTGTTGTTTGAAACTTGACCGTGAGTGACCCTAAAAATCACGGGTATTGGTGTTAACCCGCGCAATCATAAAATTAGAATCCAAGGTATACCTTTGGCCTTTTTTAATTCGGACCCCCCATGGCTGTTCATGCTCTGAAATCACCTTGCTTCAAACTCTCCTTAATGTCTGTTGCCTGCTTCAGTCTACTGGCTTGGAGTCCTTCTCATTCACAAACGCCGCCGCCTTCACCCGTCGCGCCGGCAACTGCGCCCGTCAGCGCAATGCCCCCTGCAGCTTCCGCCACACCACCCGCTGCGCCCGGTGCGCTGCGTCCCATGAAAGACATTCTGAAAGACGCCAAGTCAACGCCTGGCTTTTTCACCTTGCATCAAAAAGACGAAAAGGTTTGGCTTGAGATATTGCCCAGTCAATTGAACCAACCCTTCTTTTTCTCCTACAACATCCCTCGCTCGGTAGGCGAACGCGGGCTTTATGGCAGCCAAATGGGCGGCTCAAAGTTGGTTGAATTTACAAAAATAGGGAATCAAATTCAACTGATTGCAAAGAACACACAGTTCTTTGCCAAAGAGGGCACTCCTCAAGCGCAGTTTGTATCTGAGTCTTTTTCCGACAGCTTGATGGGCAGTGCTGTTATGGTCTCTGCCCCGAATCCGGATACAAAATCTATTTTGATTGAGGCCAACGCCTTGCTGTTCTCAGACATTCCAGGTTATCAAACGCGCTTAGAAGGCTCGTTTCGCATGCCCTTCAGTTTGGACACACGCAACACCTCTTTCTCTGCCATCAAAAACACAAACACATTGACGGGGCTGGAGGTAAAAGCACACTTTGCCGTCCCCAAATTGTCAGCGCCTTCCATGATGCCCTCGCCGGTGCCCATGCCACCACCGCCTACCGCTACGCCCGACCCTCGAAGTTTGTTTGTTTCGTTTTATTACAGCTTCATGCCTTTGCCTGAACCCATGCAAACCCGCTTGGCCGATGAGCGCGTGGGCTTTTTCACGGTAGCCCGAACCGACTACACCACCGATCTCAACATCAAATCCAAAGCGCATTTGTTGCAGCGTTGGCGCTTGGAAAAGAAGGACGCCAATGCCGCGGTGTCTGAACCCAAACAGCCTATTGTTTATTGGCTAGACAAAAATATTCCAGAAAAATACCGCGCCAGTGTGGCGCAGGGTGTGTTGGAGTGGAACAAGGCTTTTGAAAAAGCAGGCTTCAAAAATGCCTTGGTGGTGAAGCAGCAAGAAGCCACTGACGACTTCAAC
>Ga0214919_10009065_pt1 | contig 12893 bp, 9 predicted proteins | sample LL1503_MetaG_FD_177994 | JGI IMG/M metagenome (GOLD analysis project Ga0214919, IMG submission 177994) | Freshwater microbial communities from Lake Lanier, Atlanta, Georgia, United States - LL-1503 | ecosystem: Environmental > Aquatic > Freshwater > Lake | place: USA: Georgia | collected 2015-03-15
TCGATGTCGGCGTGCAGCCCCTCGCGATTGTCGGTGAGGCAGACGAAGCGGTGCGGGATCGTCAGGTGGCGGCGCACCATGGAGTGGAGCCGGTTGACGTACTCGGGGCCGTACTTGGTGCCCCATTTCATGCAAAGGATCGTGGCCATGCTTGGGCGGCATCCTAGGTGGGGCCGGTCGCGCGGGGCAACCCCAGAGGCGGACAGCCTCTTGCGCGCCCGACCGCACCGGGCATAGTCCACCTCACCTATGGACGACGACCCTTCGGAGGACTTCGAGGACCGGGTGCAGGACGAGGTCGGGGACTACCTCGGCGACGTCCGTCCGGAACTGGATCCGGATGAACCGCGCTACCAGTCCGGCGGCGGCGGGTGCCTGCTCATGCTCGCCCTCCCCTGGTTGACCGTCCTCTGGTTCCTGCGCTGAGACCTCAACGCAGGCTCCGGAGCCAGGCCACGAGGTCGAGCAGTTCCTGCGGCTTGAAGGCGGCGTCCAGGCCGGCGGGCATGAGGCTGGTGGCGACCTCCTTCTCCGCGACGATGGAGGGGTGCGGCAAGGTCTTGGGCTGGCCGGCGGCGTCGATCAGCACCAAGCCGGCCGCCTCGCGCGAACGGATCAACCCGAGGTGGTGCTGGCCGTCGCTGGTCTCGACGTCGTGCAGCTCGTAGTCACGGGCGATGGTGTTGCCCGGGAACAGGATGCTCTCGACGAGCTCGCGCTCGGTGCGGATCGCCCCGATGCGGGAGAGGTTGGGCCCGACCTGCCCGCCGGTCTCGCCCACGCGGTGGCAGGCGATGCAGGCGCCTTGGCCGGCGGCGAAAAGCTTGGCGCCCTCGGCCGGCCGGCCGGCGCGTGCGGCGGACTGCGCGAGGCCGTCGAGTTGGCCCTTCTTGCTTTCCTGGGCGGCCAAGGCCGCGTCGAAAGCCGGTTCCATCTGCTCGAAGACGGTCCGCGGCCACTTCGCGAAGGCCACCCGGACCTCGTCGGGCCGCAAGGTGCCGAGTTGGGGCGACTGCGCGAAAGCGGCCGCGATGCGTCGGCCTTGCGCCGGCGAATACTGGCGGAGCACGCGCAGGAACGCGCCCTGCTCGATGGGTCCGGCCTGCATCAGCACCGGCAGGAACCGGTCAAGTTGCGCATCGCTCAGCTGCGCCTCGGAGAGGCGGTGGCAGGCCTCGATGCGCTGCCCCAGGTTGCCGGCGTCGCCGGCGAGCCCGAGCAGCAGGTCGAAGGCCGCGTCGCTCGGCTTGCTGCCGGCATCGGACAACGCGAGCAACGCGCGCAGGCGCAAGGCGGCGGGGCGGGTCGCGTCGGCGGCGAAGGCGGCGAGGTCCGCGTCGAACGACTTGTGCTTCACGCGGCTCAGGGCCGCGAAGACCAAGGGTCCCGGCTCCGCCCGCAGGAGCCGCGACAAGGCGGGACGCCAAGGCTGGTCGGCCAGCTTGCCGGTCGACGCCGCGATGGCGCGCAAGGCCACCTGCCGCACCGGCGCCTGGGCGTGGCTCAGCATGTCGCCGAGGACGGCGGCGGTGCGGGGCTGCCCCGCGAAGGCGACGCCGAAGCGCTCCAGCGCGCGTAGCCGGGCGGCCGAAGGCTCGCCGGCGGTCAGCCAGGCGGCGAGAGCCGGGGCGACGCGGGCGTCCCCGTCCGCGGCTTGGGTCAAGGCCAGGAAGACGTTCTCGGCCAGCTCGGCGTCAGCGGTATCGAGCGCGCCGGCGGCGAAGTCGAGCACGGCGGGGCGGTCGGCGGCGGGAGCCACCTGGGCGAGGATCCGGAGCAAGCGGGCCTGGAGGCGGGGGCTCGCCGCCGATCGGAGGTCGGCCACCGCGAAGACGCGGGTACTCAACCCGGCGTAGAGCGCGGCATGCTCCAGGAAGGGGTCCAACGGACGGTCCAGCAACGCGCGCAGGGCCGCGATGGCCGCCGGCGTCCGCACCTGGCGGAAACTCAGCTGCTCGCAGGCGCGGCGCGCCGCGGCGGCGTCGGCCGAACCGAGGTCGCGGACGATCTCGTCGTCCGTCAGCGCCCGGTAGGCCGCGGGCTGGGCGGGGGCGAGCGCCACCGGCTTCACCGGGCGCACCCGGTAGATCGAGCCCGTCACATTGGCGGAGTTCAGGAGGCTCGAGGGGCAATGCGGGTACCAGGTACCGGTATCCAGCACCAGCAAGGAGCCATCCGGGGCCTCGACGACGTCGGTGAGATGGGCGCCCGTCTTGGTGAGCGTGAGAAAATCGTGTTCGGAGGCGCGGTAGCCGGCGCCTTCCTTCTGGAGTTCAAGACGGATGACCTTCTTCGAGTTGTAGAGCGCCACCAGGAGGTGGAGGTTGTCGGCGGAGGCGGCGAGGTCCGGGGCGAGCGCGGGACCGCGGGACCAGAGCGCGCAACCGCTGGGCACCATGTGGCCGAGGTTGGCGACCAAGGGCATGCGCAGGTGCGTGCGGAGCTGGTCGGCGACGATGTGCAGGAAGTCCGGGCGCGTGTAGATGCCGCCGAGCTGCCACTGCCCGATGGTATCGTGGCGCGGGACGCCGTTGTAGAGGTTGCAGGTGCCGAAGATCTCGCCGGTCGGGGCGATGGCGAGGCCGGTCGGGTTGTCGCCGCAGATCAGGGAGTGCCAGCGGACGTCGGAGCCATCCGGGCGCATCGACCAGACGCCGCTGGCCAGGCCCTTGTGCACCAGGGAGCCATCCGTCTGCCTCACGTCGTGGCCCTTGCGGCCATGCGTCCAGTAAAGACGACCATCCGGGTGGGCCCACGGACCATGGACATCGGCGCCGTTGGCCGTCCACTGGAAGCCCCCCACGAGCAGCTTGCGCTGATCGGCGACGCCATCGCCATTGGTATCCGTGAACTTCCAGATGCCGGGAGGCGAAGCCACGTAGAGCGAGCCGGCGAGCCAGCAGGCGCCCTTCGGCACCGTCAAGCCGTCGGCGAAGACCGTGCTGCGGTCAAAGACGCCGTCGCCGTCGCGATCCTCGAGCATCACGATGCGGCCGGCCTGCTCGGCCTCATGCCGGGCGGTGCCCCAGGCCGTCCCCGGCGAATCGCCCACGAACAGGCGGCCTTTTTCGTCGACGCAGCCCAGGGTCGGGTGCGCCACCATCCCGGCCGGCGCCGCCTGGATCAGCTCGAAGCCGGCGGGCACGCGGGCCTCCGGCGCCGGACCAGCGCCCTGCCCCTTCGCCAGCACCATCTCGGACGGGCGGGCGACGTAGGCCGGCAGGTCCTTCGCGCGGACCGGCGCGGGTGCGGCGGAGGTCTTCTTCGGGGCGGGCGCGGGCGTCCACTTCTCGGTGAACTTCCCGAGCGGGTGGAGTTCATAACGACGCACGAACATCTCCGCGGCCTCGGTCTGCAGCAGGATGCGCCCCCCGCTCGGCTTGCAGTCGAACGCGCGGTTCACCAGCACGCCGTTGGTGTAATACTCCAACGTATCGCCCTTGGCGATCACCTCGAAACGCGTCCATTCGCCCGACGGCGATTCCACGTCCTCGCGGCCGCGGTAGCCCTTCACGTCCTTCCAATCGACGTCGCGGTGCTGCCAGTTGAGACGGCCGCCGGTCATGGTCACGCGCGGCGCGCCGGGCGTCCAGATGGACTCCTTGTCGCGGTCCTTGCCGAGCTCCGCGCTGATCGAGACCGGCAGCGGGATGCCGTCCGCCGTCTTGGCGCTAAGGACCAGGATGTCGCCGACGCCGCCTTCGATGATCTGGGCCTCGATGCTGGCCATCCAGGAGCCGCCTTGGGCGCCGATGGGGCCGAAGCAATGGACGAGGATGCCGTTGTCGCGGGAGCGCTTGGCGCGATTTCCCCAGGTCAGTTCGCCCCACCTGAATTCGCACACCAGGTGGTAGTCCTTGTAGGCGCCCTGGGTGACCATGGAGCCGTAGCCCTCGCCGCTGACCCGCAAGGTGCCATCCGGCTGGAGCTTGTAGACCTCCTTGGGGTCGCCGTGGATGTCGGCCTTGGGGTTGATGTGGTAATCCATCTTCCCCTCGCGGACGTGCGCGAGGAGGTCGATGACTTGCGTGACCGCCTCCTGAGGGGGCTCAGGCGGCAGCACGGGGGCCGGTTTGGCGGGCGGCGGAGTCTGCGCGTACGCGGTGAACGCGCACAACAGCACCGGCACGAACGCCGACCAGCGGGATGGCGGGGTGGATTTCATGGGGGTAGGAGAACGACTAGGCAATGCCCTGGGATGTTCCAGCCGGTTATCGCCCCAACCGAGAAAACATAAGCCCCTTCCCGCTCAATTAATCCCGCCGCTCAGAGAGCTAGCATCCGCCGGCGGAGCTCGGCCGTGTCGGCCTTGACGTCGACGCCGTTCACCTGGAACGGTTCGCCGAAGGTCACGGTGGCCCCGCGGCGATAAAACGGCCAGAGCAGGAAGAGCAGGATGTTCTGCGTCGTGATGGAGAAGCGCTTCACCCACGGCCCGGGGTAGTTGCCGTAGCGGATGCGCATCGGCACCAAAGGCACGCCGGCCTGGGCGGCGATGCGCACGGCCCCCGTCTTATAAGGCAGGAGGTCTTCGCCCAGCGCCTCGACCAGCCCGGTCGGGCAGATGGCGACCGGTTCGCCGCGCTTGAGCAACTCGACGGCGAGCGGGATCTCGACTTGCACGAAGCCCCATCGGAGCGCCCAGCGCTTGAGGAAGGGGAACGTGAAGACCAGCGGGTGGACGAGCAGGCGGGCGCCGGGCCGGACCAGGCCGAACAGGAAGACGTCGCGATAGCTCGGGTGGTTCGAGCAAAGCAGGACGCCACCCTCCGGACAGGCGCCGACGACCTTGACTTTCCCGATGAGCAGACGGATCAGGCCTTTCGCCGGCCGCGGGATGATGCGCATGGGGTCGTCGACGGGCATGCGTTCAGGGTGACGCGGGGCGTCACCGAAGCAACCCCCTTGATGGCCGGACCGGGATCCGCTACTTAGCCGCGGGCGGGACGGCGGCCGGCTCGCCGGCGGGCAGGAAGACGCGCACGTACTCGAACTCGGCGTAGGCCGGCAGACGTTGCTCATCGACGGCCTTCGTGCCGCCGAGACCAGCCGCGAGGGTCGTCAACCAGACGTTGCCGTCGCCGTGCCGCAGCTTGGTCGCATCGAAGGCGTGCACGAGCTTGCCGTCGAAATAATGCTTCAAGGTGGTCGGCGTGAACTCGCAACCCCAGACGTGGAAGGCCGCGGAGAGGTCGGGCGTCTTGATGTGCTTCCCGCCCATCGCCACGTGCGGCAGGGGCGTCCATTGGTGGTGGTTGATGCCGTAATCGGTCGGCTTGACCGAGTCGTTCTCGCAGATGTCGATCTCGACGCGGGGCTCGTCGCTCTGGCCGCCGTTGCGCAGGACCCAGAAGGAAGTGTGCCAACCGGCCCCGAGCGGCACCTTCAAACTGGCCTCGTAATAGGCGTAGCGAAACAGCCGCTTGCTGATGACCCCGCCCGCCGTGTATTTCAGGTCGCCGGCGGGCTCCTTGAGCCCGGCGAGGCGGAGCTTGCCCCCGACCAGGCCGACGTTCGCGGCGCGTTGTTCGCTCCACAGGCGCGGACCGGTCCGGTAGCTCCACTTCGCGACGTCGAGCTTCTCACCGTCGAACTCATCGCCCCAGGCGAAGCGATACCCCGGCAAAGGGCAGGTCGGCTCGGCGGCGAAGAGCGCGAGCGGGAGCAGGAGGAGCAGCCGGGATTCCATGCCCTGGGAAACTGGCGCCCTCGGCGCAAGGCGCAAGCCCCGCCCTACCTTGCCCCGGAACGGCTGACCACTTCCTGGCCGGCCAGACCCGGGAAGAAACGATCCAACGTGGCATCCATCGCTACCGTCTTGCTTCCGAAAAAGGGAAAGTGCCCGTAATAAAGCGAAAGCTGCTCGCAAGCCTCTCGGTAAGACCCGCCGCAGGCCGCGACATACAGGGCGCAGGCCAGGCCGGTGCGATCGGAACCGGCCCGGCAATGGATCAAGAGCGGCTTCGGGGCGTCGCGCAGGAGCGCGACGAGATTCCGCACCTGCGACGCATCCAGTTCTTGTTTGGCGGAGAACGCCAGGCTTCGGAAGTCGACCCCGTGACGGCGGGCGACCCTGACCTCACCGTCATACCACGCCTCGCCCGGCTGCTCACCGCAGAGATTCAGCACCGACTTCACCCCGTGACGGGCGATCGCCTTTTCCAACCCCTCGGCACCGAGCCAGGACGAACGATAGAGCATGCCTTTCCTCACCTCATGGAAGTTCCCGCACCCGTGGACGTAGGCATAGCCCCCGACGAGAAGAAGGAAACCGGCGAGGGCGAACGCAGCCACGCGTTTAAGGGGCTGCACGAAGGAGGCTCGGAGGCTTGCCATCATGCCCCCATCATGGCGGACGAATGAGCCAACCCGGCGTCGCCTGGGTCACAAGCCGGGGAAGCCGACGCCCGGCTCGCAGACTTGCCCCCGAACCAGTCAACCTCCCGGCGGTCTCGGCTTCGGCGCGCGGAGCAGCCGGCGCCGGAGCTTCCAGTCCTTGTGCTTGCGCAAGTAGGCCGCCAAGGCGTCGAGGATCGGGCCGGAGGCGCTGTCCGGATGCCAGGCGCCGATCGCCTCCATCAAGGCCTCGTTACCCCGCCACAGTCCCAGGTTGTTGCGGACCCACATCCCGAGACCGAAGTGGTGGTCGCCGGCGAGCTCATCGTGCGGCGGGAGCAACAAGGCTTCGAGGGTCCCGACCGGGAGCGTCTTGAGGCAATACTCGACGGCGGCGGCCAAGGTCGCCGGATAGTTCTTTTTGCGGGGCATACGGGGAGGCCTCGCGGTCTGCCCCCGAAGGGGACGTTGTCAAACGAGGGGCGAAGGTTGAACCGTTGACGGCGGGGGGCTACCGCCCTTCCGCCGGCGACCATCGGCTGGCTCAGACCTCCGGGAGCATCTGCCTGGCGTCGCCGAAGGTCTTCGGGCGGACCTCGACCTTGTCCATGAGCGACATGAAGAGCCGGCACAGCTGGCGATCGGGCTTGCCGGTGTAATCCAGCACGCGACCGGACTTGATCCGGCCGCCGGCGCCCCCCAGCACCACGACCGGAAGCTGGTCGTTGTCGTGCTTCGCCCCGGCCATCATGCTGGAACAGTACAGGAGCATGGAGTTGTCGAGCAAAGTCCGCGGGCCTTCCTGGATGGCCTCCATCTTGCGGGCGAGGTAGGCGACCTGTTCCATGAAGAACTGGTTGACCTTCAACCAATCCTGGCCGTCGGAGTGCGACAGCAGGTGATGGATCATGTAATCGATGCCGTGACCGGGCTGCTGCAGGGAGCTGATGTTCGGGAAACGCAAGGCGCTGTGGTCGTTGTTCAGCTTGAGCGTGGTCACGCGCGTGGTGTCGGTCTGGAAGCCAAGCACCATGATGTCGCACATGAGGCGCATGTGTTCCGCGATATCCTGCGGAATACCGTCCGCCGGGCGTTTGATGTTCGGCTTATCGATCGTCGGGCGCCAGCCCTGCAGCTCACCGCGCGACGCGGCGGATTCGATGCGCTTCTCGACGTCGCGCACGGAATCGAGATATTCGTCGAGCTTCCGCCTGTCGGCTTGGCTGACGTTGCGACGGAGATCGCCGGCGTCGTTGAGCACGGCATCGAGCACGCTGCGGTCGCCGGGCGCGGCGGCGTCCTTGAAGAGGCGGTCGAAGGCCAACGCGGGGTAGAGCTCCAGCGGGGTCGGGGTCGTCGGCGAGCTCCACGAGATGTGCGAGCTGTAGAGCATGGAGTAGTTCTTGTGGACGCCGGGGAACGAGCGCTCGCAGGCGAGCACGAGGCTGGGCACCTTGGTCGAGCGGCCGTAGTTCTGCGCGATCAGCTGGTCGAAGCTGGTGCCGGAACGGATCTCGCCGCCGGACGAGATGGGAGCCCCGGAGAGGAGATTGCCCGTCTGCGAGCTATGGATGTTGCCCTTGCGCGCCTCCTCGTGGTAGAGGCCTTTGACGAAGAGCAGCTTGGTCCGGAAATCGTGCAGCGGGGCCAACACCTTGCCGAGCGTCAGGTCCTTGCCCTCCCCTTTCGCCCACCATTCCTTGGAGTGGAAGCCGTTGCCGGAGAAGAGCGCGGCGACGCGCACGGGGGCCTCGCTGGCGGGACGGTCCTTCTTGGGCTCATCCCCCCAGACGTTGGCGGACTCGAGCCACGGCAACGCCATGGTCACGCCCATGCCCCGCAGGAAGGTCCGTCGGCTGAATTGGTGCTTGTTCATAAGGTCATTATTGCGTTTTGAAGTCGCGGCCACGCACCTCGCGGAACTGCGGGCTGAGGACGATGAGCTCCAGGGCCCCGCTCACCCGGCCTTCGCCGGCCTTGAGCCGGGCGACCATGGCGTCGAGGGTCGGCTTATCGGAAAGCTGGACGGCCCGGCCGAGCGCATACCCGAGCAACTTCCGGCTGAACTGGCGGAGGAAGTCATCCTGGCGACGGGTGAGGAGGTACTCGCGCAGTCCGTCCAAGCCGTCGACGGCGACGCCGCCGGGAAGCACCGTCCGGGTGTCGATGTCCAGCCCGGCGGCATCCTTGGCGCGGGCGCGACCGATGGCGTCGAATCCTTCCAGGGCGAAACCAAAAGGGTCGATGCGCTGGTGGCAACGCGTGCACGCCGGGTCGCTGCCATGTTTTTCGGTCAACTGACGCTCGGTCAGGCCCTGCGGAGGCGACTCAGGGAGGACCGGCACGCCCTTGGGCGGCCGCGGCAGCTTGTCGCCTAACAGGACTTCGGTCAGCCAATTGCCCCGGAGAATCGGGCTGGTCCGCGAAGCGCCGCTCTGCCGGGCGAGCGTGGCCGCGAAGGCCAGGACGCCGCCGCGGCCTTGGGCGCGGACGCCATCGACGCGCTGCCAGCCCTCTCCGGTCACCTTGAGTCCGTAGTGACGGGCCAGCGGACCGTTCACGAAGACATGGTCGGCGTCGAGGAGCGAAAGCACGCGGCGATCCTGCTGGAACAGGTCCGCGAAGAATCGCTCGGCTTCCTCCTGCATGGCCCCGCGGAGCGACGCGAAGGCAGGAAAGTGGCGCTCGCTCTTCTCGTCGAGCGTGGCGACGTCGCGTACGTGCAGCCACTGGCAGCCGAACTCACGGGCCAGGCGCTCGGACTTGGCGTCCTTGACCATGCGCCGCATCTGCGCGGCGAGCACGGCCGGTTCGTGGAGTTCACCGGCGGAGGCCAAGGCACGGAGTTCCCCATCGGGCACCGAGGACCAGAGGAAGAAACTGAGGCGGCTGGCGAGTTCCCAGTCATCGACCGGAGCGGCCTTCTCGCCGGCGGGGGCCTTCTCGCCGCGATACAGGAAAGCCGACGAGACCAGCACGCGCGCGATCAGCCTGCGGACGGCGAGGTCATGCGGCAGCTCCTGCTTACGGAGTTCCTGATAGAGGGCGCGGAGCTGCTCGGCTTCGCCGTCCTTGAGCGGACGACGCCAGGCCTCGGCGGCCAGGCGCACGACCGCGTCGACATGCTTGGGTTCAGCGGCCAGGAGCTCCTGCTGGAATTCCGCCGCGCGCCGCTTGATCGGCTCACGCAGCGGCTCGAAGGCCTTGGGATTGGCATCCTGCGTCGCGAACTGGTAAAGGGACTCGAACGAATCCACCAGCTGCAGGGCGTCTTGGCTCACGAAATGGAGCTCGGTCCAGAGGCGGTCCAGCTCGGCCGAGGCCGCCTCATCCAGCATCAACCGGCGCAGGACGTCGTCCTCGCGGTGGAACAACGTCAGGGTGACGACTTCGTCGACCGGCACGACGCGGGCATAACAGAGCGCGACGGGGAACACCTCGCGGAATTCCTGGGCCGCGCGGAGCAGCTCCCGCCGGGCCTCGCCGCCTTCCGTCGCGAGCAGCGGCGCGGCGAAGCCCATCGCCCCCTCGCCGTCGCTCCAGAGGCCGCCCTTCTTCTTGTTGATGGGCGCTCCGGACGGGACCAACGAAATCGGCGCGGCCGGGGGAACGGTGAGCACCCTCGCCTGCAGGCAAGCTTCCCCGGGGGCATCCTGGGCCAGGCGGCACTCGACCAGGAATTCGGCTCCCTTGGGCAGTCCGACCGGTAGCGCCACCTCGATGACCCCGTTGGCGTCGCCCGCCGGCAAGGTGACGGCGAGCTCGGGCCGGCCCTTCACCACCACCCGCGCCTTGCCCCAGATGAGTTTGGCCGCTGGCCGATCGGCACCTAGGGCGAACGAGACCAGGTAGGCCTTGGGCGCGGCGCCCCCGGGAACCGCGACCCGGAAGTCCTCCGCGGTGACGATAGGATTCACCGGCAATTGCCACCCCGCGGGTCCGTTGACCTTGCCGATATGGCCGATTGCGCCAAAACGGCTGAGCGAGCCCTGCCAAGCGTTGATCGCGGCGACCAAAGCCGGGACGTCGTCCGGCTTGGCCTGACGCCACGACGATCGGATCGGCTCAAGGAAGGGCGAGGGCTTGGCGTCGGTAAGCGCGGCCCAAAGCTGCCCGAGGTACTTGGCGTTGAGGTCGAGTCGCCGGGCCAACTGGGCGACCGACTCCGCGCCGGTGCGCAGGTCGTCGCGATACCTCACCGTGGCGGCGAGGTAGGGGGCGAGCGGGAGGCGCCCCTCCCCGCCGGCCACGTCCACCTTGATGCCCTGCACGAGGCGGGTCTCCCCCTTGGCGGTCCCGCCATAGCGGGCGTAGAAGGCCTTGATCGCGGCGACCTTCTCGTTGGTCCAGTCGCGCCGGGTCGACTTTCCCGAAAAGGCGATGCCGTCGGGCAGCAGCACCGCGTGCTGGGCGACATCCTTGCCCGCATCGAGATACTTGGAAAGCAACCCCGGCGACATCACCAAGGCCGCGCCGACGTTCGTGAAGCCTTCGCCGGCGGAACCATCGACCGGGAACTCGCGGGCCGGGTCGAGCGTGGCGACGCCGGTCAGGTCGCGGAGCGCGTAAGTGTATTCGGCATTGGAAAGACGCCTGAGTACGACCGGGCCCGGGTCGCCGGCGTTCGCGAGGGCGACCGCCTCGAGCGTCTTATGCGTCCAGTCGAGCAGCACCTTATTCGCGTCCGCCGTGAGCGCCTTCTCCTTCTTCGGCGGCATCTCACCGCTGGCGACCTGTTCAAGCACCGCTTCCCAGACCTTGGGGGAGCGACGAACATCGGCGACGGAGGCGAATTGCTCCAAGTCCACTTCCCCCTTCTGCTTCTTGGTCGAGTGGCAGTTCAGGCAGGAGTCCTTGAGGATGGGCAGGACCTTGTCGGCATAGTCGTCGGCAGGAAGCGATGAGACGGATAGGAGCAGGCCCGACGTCAGGGCAAAAAGACGCCGCAGGGACAGGCTCGGATTCAGGGGCGGCATCCGTATGCCCTAGGACACCATGCCGCCCGCAAGGTTCAAGCCGCAAGGCCAACCCGGCCTCGAGCATCCTACATCATGGGCTGCCCGCGGCGACCCTCATCCCCACTTCGGCTTGGGGGTCGGCGGGATTCCGGAGCCTCCCGACTGCCTTTGAAAGCGGCGCCAAGGGAGGGGGCCACGCCGACGTCGTCGCAGTAAGCGGACGCACGGCCGGCCCTGTCCAGGCGACGAAGCGACCCGCGCCTACTTCCTGCTTCCGTAGGCCTCGGTCGCCGCCAGGCGGAACGCGCCTTGGGCCTTGGCGCCCTCGCCCGGAAAACCGGCATGCTGGACCATCCAGATCAGGACCAGTCCATCCTTGACGCGGATGTCCATGTGGGTGGCGTGCGCGCCGCCATGGCCGAATCCATCGGGCCCGACGGTCAGGCCGAAACCATAGCTCTCCTTGATCGGCGGCGCGGTCTGGCGGGAGGTGAGCTCCTTCCAGGCGGTCTCGCTCAGGTAGCGGCGTCCGCCGAACTCGCCCCGATGGAGGAGCATCTGCCCGAAGCGGGCGGTGTCGCGGGCGGTCGAGAACAGGCCGCCGGCGGGCATCGGGAAACGACGCTCCCGGTCCGTCAAGGGCTTGAGGAGCTGGCCCAACGGGGCCTCCTCGAGCCCGGACTTGTCCTTGGCGGGACGGTAGGTCTTGGCAAGGCGGGCCAGCTGCTCCGGGGTCGGCCAGAAGGTCGTATCCTTCATGCCCAGCGGGTCGAGCAGGCGTTGCTGCATGAAATCCTCGTACTTCATCCCGCTGACGACCTCGAGGACGCGGGCGGCGGTGTTGATGCCGGCGTTGGAGTATTGGTAATGGGTGCCGGGCTCCGTCTGCAGGGGCGTCATCGCGTAACTGCGTACGGCCTTGGCCAGGGGCAACCCGTCGAGGGTCGGCTCCTCGACCGCGGACTTGAACGGCAGACCGCTGGTATGGCTCAGGACCTCACGCAGGGTGATCGGGTGCGCGGGCTTGCGCAGGAGGACGTGGGCGCCGTCCTTTTCGGCCACGACCATCTGGCCGCGGAACTCGGGCAGGTATTTCTCGACCGGGTCGTCCAAGGACAACTTCCCTTCGTCGACCAGCATCAGTACGGCGACGGCGGTCATCGCCTTCGTCTCGGAGGCGATCCAGAACAAGGTGTCCGGGGCCATGGGCTTGTCCGCGGCGAGGTCGGCGCTGCCCACCACCTCGATATCGAGGACCTTCTCCTGATCGGCGACCAAGGCGACCGCCCCCGCCAGTTCATGCTTGTCGACGAACGGCTGGAGGGCGGGTGCGATGGGGCCGGCGGCGACCAAGGAAGCGGCGAACAGGCAGACGACGGGGAAAAGCAGGCGCATGCCTGAAAGACCCCGATAAACGGGCGAAGTTGCCGCCGGGCGCGCATTCATCGTCAGGCATGCCGTTTCCTACCCATGTGCTTTCGAGAATGGAGTTCACGTCCCCGCTCCGGGCCTCCGGCCCAATGCCTGAGGCATTGTCTGCTCGGCCTGACGGCCTTCGCCGAACCCAAGGGTTCTCACCCTCCTCTCGCGCAAAAGCGC
>Ga0214919_10009066_pt1 | contig 12892 bp, 13 predicted proteins | sample LL1503_MetaG_FD_177994 | JGI IMG/M metagenome (GOLD analysis project Ga0214919, IMG submission 177994) | Freshwater microbial communities from Lake Lanier, Atlanta, Georgia, United States - LL-1503 | ecosystem: Environmental > Aquatic > Freshwater > Lake | place: USA: Georgia | collected...
CTTATCAGGAATCTCCAATTCAACTTCCTCATCCGGCTCGGGCACAATCTCCGCCGAGGCAAAAGAGGTCTGCCTCTTTCCCTGCGAATTGAATGGAGAGATCCTGACCAAACGGTGCACCCCACGGTCTGCCTTCAGATACCCATAGGCATTCTCTCCCGAAATCCGAAGCATGGCATTTTTGATTCCTGCCTCCTCCCCCGATAAAATATCCAGCACCTCAACCTTAAATCCACGGCGTTCTGCCCACCTCTGATACATCCGCATCAATATGTTTGCCCAATCACACGCCTCCGTCCCACCCGCCCCCGCATTTAAACTCAAAATCGCATTTCTCCGATCGTCCGGCTGGGAGAGGATAAATTGCACTTCGGTTTGCTCCAACATGGCCAAACCCGCACGGAGCTCCCTCATAAAGTCAGCTTGAGCCGCAGGACCCCCATCCTCCTCTGCCAGCTCCTGATGCACCGGTAAATCAGCAACCTTACGCTCTAACTCCTTCATCAAATCCAACTTCTTCCGCAAACCATTGGCTTCCGCTGCGATCTTCTGGGCTTTTGTCGAATCGTTCCAAAAATCTGGGGCCGACATCCTGCCCTCCAACTCCTTCAGCTGGGTTTCTAGTTTGGCTGGGTCAAAGAAACCTCCGCAACTCCCGCAAGCGGGAGTTCACGGAGGCAAGGTCGACGGTCTCGGTCGGTAAAGGCATCGGTCTTTAAAGTGCCTCAAAAGCGCCCCTCGCTCAAGTGACTTCCCGAATCCCAAAAAAGCCGAACGCGACCAATCCGCCAGATAACATGACGACCCAATCACCCCAACGAGTGTAAAAAGTGGCCCGAGGCTCGCGCAGCTCCAACTCTCCAGAAATAAATCCCGGTTCGCGATACGATAGCAAATCCGCATCCCACACTTGCTCAAGAATTACTCCCCGTGGGCTAATCAACGCGGTCACTCCGTCATTCGTAGCCCGTAAAAGAGGGAGTCGGGTTTCAATGGCCCGAAATCGCGCATTCTGCAAATGTTGAATCGCTCCTGCTGACCTTCCAAACCAAGCATCATTCGTCAAATTCACTAAAAGATGAGGTAGTTTTTGCGCTGCCCTTCGCACCACCCGCGCTACCGAATCCTCAAAACAGATCAAGGGGGCAATTTTCACCCCCGAACCCGCAAGTTCGACTATCCCTACCCGCGCTCCTTCGGTCAGATCTCCACCCGGAGGGACTAATTTTCTCAGCCACGGAAAAATATCCGCCAGCGGAACGTATTCACCCATAATGACGAGGTGGGTTTTATCATAGACCTGAGGTGCTTGACCCTCCGGACCGGTAAAAAGAACTGCGCTGTTAAATGTTTTATTTCCCCGAATATCTAGAGAACCAGTCAGCAAGCTCCGTGCCCCCAACTCACGTGTTTTTTTCACCGCTCGGCTCAATGCGGGCTCCTCTTGCCAACCCGTGCCCGCCAGGCTCTCCGGCCAAATCAGCAGGTCAATCGGACCACTTTGCGTAAGCGCAACCTCAGACCATCGGCTTAACTCTTCCGCCACTCGGCTCATCTTGGCTGACTTCCACGGATCTTGGGGAACTGCAGGTTGGATCGCCGCGTAACTTAAATTCAACCAAGGTCTCTCCTGTGATGAAAAAATCGTTTTTGATCCATACACCATCGTCACTCCCAGAACGAAAACCCCCGCGGTGAAATCCCACCTTGGTTTCCACTTTTGCGCTCCTCGAATCTCCAACTCAAAACGGCGAGCCGTCAGGGTCAAGGTCAGTCCCCCATAAGCCACCACCCAAGAGATCAGAGGGACACCACCAAGATCGGCAATCTGCGACAAAAGGAGAAGTTGGCCTTGAGAAACTCCTAACCCATTCCATCCAAATCCACTGAATACCGTCTCCCGAAGCCATTCAGTCACCACCCATGCCGAAGCTCCCAAAATAACATGCCGAATATTCCCCCAACTCGTCATCGGCGCAGAATCCGACCCCGCAAAACGTACCCATAAGACAAACCAGATCGCAGGATAGATCGCCATGTAGAGAGAGAGCATGATCCATCCCGCAACGGTCACCGTGGTCAGCCAGCTAAAGGTAGTCAGGAAGTGAGTCGCCCCAGCAAATGCACCCAGCCAAAAGCTGTGGGGAAGGCTTGGCCTTTCCCGAACCCCATAGTAAGCCAACGGAATCAACGACAGCCAACCTGCCAAAGGCTGCTGAAAAGGGGCGAAACCCATCGTCAGCCCAAGACCAGTCACTCCAGCACAAATCCAGCCCACAATAGGAATCCCAAACATATTCTTTTTTCGTCCCCTCTCGCCTCCGAGTCAACGTCGGCGGAAGCTTGTCGCGGAAGCTTTCCTGCCCTTACCTCAAGAAGTGATCCCCGCTCGTCTTCGAGAACTCCTCTGGAAGTTTTTTCTGATCTGGGCAGGGATCGGCCTTCTCGCCGTAACCTTCCGCCTCACTCCAACATGGGCCTCAACCCTTCCCCTGCCCTCTTGGTTGGTCGGCTTGATTACCCTCTGTCTGCGAAACGGAGACTTTATTTCTATGCTTCTAGCTGCGGGCCATATTTACTTCTCCGCAGTTGATCGCCTCGGACTCCGCCGCGCAAGAATCACTGCCGCGGCGATTCTCCTCTCATCCGCGCTCCTGGAAACCGTCGGAACCCTCAGCGGAATACCCTTTGGGTCCTACCAGTATACCGATGCTTTTGGGCCCCGAATGGGCGGGGTTCTCCCCCTGGCCATTCCTCTTGCGTGGTTTGCTGTTGTCGCCGGCGCCAACCTTACCCTCAGTCAATACTGGCGGGAGGGATCCCGCGCACCCATTGCGATCGCCACGGGTGCCTTCGCCATGACCTTCGATTTTTTAATGGAGCCCTTTGCCTACGCCATTCGCGGATACTGGCACTGGGCGGGGAATATAGTTCCCCCGCAAAATTTCTTTGCTTGGTTCATCTTTAGCTCACTGATGGCTTGGGTCACCCCAATCTACGCCGAACCCGCTCGCAGGCCTGACCCTCGTCCCGCGATAACTCTAGGACTGATGAGCGGCCTCTTTATTGCCGCGCGAATCGCTCACGGTGTTTAACTGCCGGAAACTTTGTCTGCCCGGTGCTTCCACCAAATTCCAACCCCTCGAGCAACTTTCTGCCCCAAAGATAGACTGTGACGCTGGGTGAACACATCGTAGCCCGACTGCTCGATCGGATCCAAAATACCCGCGTACAACTCCCTCATTAACCAAACTGAGGTCCGCGCTCCCCTCGTTGGAAGAAAGGCAATGCCTGGCTCTGCCATTCGATACTGCTCGCGTGCCCGGGAAACTTGGCTCTGCATAAACTCTGCCCAATGACCAGAACGACGCCCGACGAATAAATCTTCCGCCCTCACCCCGTACTGATCTCGCTCTCGTGCTGGTAGATAAATTCTGCGCGCCCGCGCATCCTCGGCCACGTCACGCAAAATATTCGTCAGCTGCATTCCTCTGCCCAAATCAACGGCCCGAGGCTCCGCCAAAGGGTCTTCGGAACCAAAAACCCTCATCATCATCAGCCCCACCGTTCCCGCCACCCGGTAGCAGTACAAATCCAGCTCCTCCCATGTTTGCACGTTCACTAGTCCCGCGTCCCCCGCCACCCCAATGGCTAAATCCTCAAACCAAAGCCTGCGTATTTTTTTTCGAGCCACGGTATCGCGAAATGCAGGCATCCACTCTTCCCCAGCCCCATCGCCCCCTGACTCAAACGCGCGTAATAACATCTCTCCCGCAACTTCCGGACGAACCGACTCTCCCCGACTTGCCACCTGGTCCACCGCATCATCGATCGATCGGCAGCAGGCATAGATTGCATAAGCATCCCTGCGAACCGATGCAGGCAAGACGTGGGACGCAAAATAAAAGGTCCGAGCATGCTTTTGGGTGATCACCTGCGCTGCGCGAAAGGAATCCTCCAAACTGGGCGACAAAATAGCGCCCAACCGACTAACTCCCCAAACGAACCGTCTGACGCACCCAAGCGATCGCCTCGGTGATCGAGGCTTTCTCATCATGGGTCAGGTGAGAAGCTGCCAAGATCTCGCTCGATTGTTCGAAGAGACTTCGACACCTCTCCTGCATCGCTTGAATCGCCCCCGATTTGCGCAACAAATCCTGAACTTTGGAGATGGAGGCCTCACTCCGTGCGGTGGAGTGAAAACACATTTGCAAAAATGATCGATCCACTTCCCCTAATCGTTGATAGGCATCATGAATTAAAAGGGTCTTTTTCCCCTCTAGGAGATCGGTCGGCAGAAGCTGGTCTTTGCCATCCAGATGAGAGATTTCTTGCAGATCATTTTGGATTTGAAACGCCAGACCTAATGGCTCGGTCACCTTAGCCAGATCCTCCGCTTTTTCTGCGGAAGCTCCTGCTAATAGTGCGCCAATGACACACGGAGCCTCGAAGGTGTAACGCGTGGTTTTGAGTAAGTAGGTCAACTCAATCTCCTCACGGGTCACCCGACCGATGTCTCGGGCACCCAAAAGAATGTCAAATATTTCTCCCACACCAGTATCGGTCACGTAGGAGAGGAGCCGCCCCAAAGCCTGCTGCCTAGGCCCTGGATCGAAAGAGCTTTGCTGAAGCGTTTCCACCGCCAGGGCAAAAAGAAGATCTCCTACAACTAAGGCTACGCCCTGACCCGTTCTCTCCGCATGGCTCATTCTACCTTGCCGCTGTTCCACTAACTTGTGGAAGGTGGGAAGGCCACGCCGTTTTTCAGATCGATCGATCAGATCGTCGTGCACTAAGACAAAGGCGTGCAGTAGTTCAAGGGATAAAGCCGCTTGAATGAGGGACTTATCTCCCCAATTTTTATTTCCGCCCAAAGCTCGATAAGTCAAAAGAAAGAGCAGAGGCCGTATTCGCTTGCCCTTACGGCCGACAAACTCACACATATCGAAAAAAATCGGCTCAAAAAGGTCGCCATACTCGTAACGCTCTTTTTGACGGTGAAAAAAGCCCTGCATTTCCTGCTCTAAAAGGCTTGGCAGGCGCTCCCTCTCGACCAGCTGGTGTGTTGTCTTCACAGAATAGAATACGGACAAAGTGGGGTGGCAGGCCAATCGGAAAAGTTCGAGTTATTCATATCGTGTACTCACTGCCTTGAGGCCGCTCCGCTTTCGGAATGATCTTCAGCGCCGCGTGTTCAGCGAAGACCAGATGATGAGGCGGGATGCTTTTTGCCAAAAATACACCTCCCCCAATCGTACTTCCCTCACCGACCACCGTCTCTCCACCTAGAATAGTGGCTCCAGGATAAATCGTAACCCGGTCCTCAATCGTGGGATGCCTCTTTCGCCCCCTCAATGTCTGTGCACCCGCGACCGAACGCGCGCCAAGGGTGACCCCATGATAAATCCTTACCTCCCGGCCAATCTCAGTCGTCTCCCCGATCACGACTCCCGTGCCGTGATCGATAAAGAAAGAGGGCCCAATGACCGCTCCCGGATGAATATCGATTCCAGTCCGGCTATGAGCCCACTCCGTCATCATTCGCGGGAAAAGTGGTACCCCGAGAAGATGCAACTCATGCGCCATTCGTTGGACCGCGATTGCCTCCACCCCTGGGTAAGCCAAAAGAATCTCCTCTACGTTACGCGCCGCAGGATCACCCGCCATCACTGCTTCCACGTCCGTTTTCAGAACCTTTCTCACTGCAGGCAAGCGGGCAAGAAAAGCCTGCACTTTCGAGTTTGCCGTTTCACCCGCTACAACTTTGGCAGGCAGACTTTTGCCGATTTCCCGCGTCAGGGACTTCTCTACCGATCGAAGAAGAGCCGTGATGGCAGGTCCGAGCTCTTTTCCCTCTAAGTCGTCCCCCTCGTAAAATCCGGGAAAAAGAAGGTGGAGAAGCTCCTGCGTAATCGCCGCCACCGCCCCTTTGGAGGGGAGTTGGGTGCCACCCAAATGGTTGATCGCCGCTAACTCAGCGTACGAACGTACCATCTCATCGGTGAGAGCATGATGTGTGTTCAAGAGGAAATCGTAGGGGAAATCGACCCAAGGGGCAACTTGGGCGGTGTGCGTTTTTGTTGGGCGAAAAAGCCTTCCGATGGCTCAATGGATGGGTGTCAGACCAAGTTTATACCCCTTCCACTATCCCTCCGCACCAAACGGGGGTTCTTCGGTATGGAGTGATCGGTTCTCCCATCTCCCACTCCCTTTCCCCATACATGCATGAGGCAGCTTGGGCCAAATTAGACACCCCTGCTGAATACTTTCGAATCGAAATTCCCCTGGGCCAGCTTGAAAAGGCGGTTCCCTTACTCGTCCAAGCAGGACTCAACGGTTGGAACTGCACTCTGCCTCACAAAATAGAGATGTTCCGACTGACGCAAGTTCACGACCCAACCGCCCTTCAGGCTGAATCGGTCAATACGGTTCAAATTGTGGATGGAAAGATTCACGGATGGAGTACCGACGCCGGCGGCTGGTCTCGCGCCATGAGCGAAGCGTGGCCCCACTCCGTTCCACCCGGAAGAACTCTGATCCTCGGCTGCGGCGGAGTAGGGCAATCCATCGCCCGACACCTTGCTCATATCGGATGCCAATCCTTGACCCTGGTCAACCGAGATCCCAAGAGAGCACAAATCCTCCTCCATCAGCTTACTCCTTTGGTCGCGAGTCGATTCCCTCTTCAACAGGTTAATTGGAACCCATCTTCCATTCAAAAGGCCCTTTCGGAAACCGATCTCCTTGTCCACGGGACAACCCTCGGCATGAAAAGCGATGATCCTCTGCCAATTCCAAAAGAGTGGATGAACCCCCCACTTCGCGTTTATGACACTCTTTACAAAAAAGACTTCACCCCACTTGTCCAAGCCGCCCGCGAACGTGGTTGCCACGCCGAAGACGGGTTGGCGATGCTTTTGCATCAAGGCGCCCTCTCGTTTGCAATTTGGGCAAAAAAACCAGCTCCGCTTGGTTCTATGCGTACTGCTCTCAACCTCGTCACCGGCCGAAATCTATGATTCACCCTTTGCTATTGGCAGCTGCTGTATTTATTTTCGGGGCCATCCTCGGATCGTTTCTAAATGTTTGTATTCTGAGGATTCCTTTAGGCCAATCGATCGTAAATCCGCCCTCTCGTTGTGCTGCCTGCGGACGGCGACTTCCCCTTGGAGTCAATCTGCCCATTGTCGGGTATTTTATTCTACGGGGGCGTGCTCACTGTTGCGGCGCTCATCTCGATTTCCGTTACCCCTTGGTTGAGGCAGGAACAGCTACTGCCCTCACCGCACTATGGTTACTTTATCCTCCCCACCTCTTCGCCATCTACGCCCTCTTAGTTGCTGGTCTGATCGTCGCATCAGGAATCGATCTGGATTATCTTGTCATCCCAGACGCACTCACGATCGGTGGAGTGGTGGTCGGAATCTCTTTGAGTTACCTAGTCCCCTCTCTTCAGGGTAAGGAAGATCCTGTGGACGCCATGATTCGCTCCTCGTTATCCGCGGCCGTGGCAGGCGGTTCTCTATGGCTGCTAGCTCGAACCGCCTCTTGGTTTTTACAAAAAGAGGCGATGGGTATTGGTGATGCAAAACTTTTGGCCGCTCTGGCCGCTTTCTTAGGGTGGCAATCTCTTCCTTTTATTTTAGCCGTCTCATCCCTAATCGGCACTATCGTCGGAATTGGTATTTTAAAGCAGCGAAAACAAAAACTTGGCGTCAAAGTCCCCTTCGGACCCTACCTCGCCTTAGCCGCTTACTTGTGGTTGGTCGGCGGGGCCACTTTGGCCTCTAAATATCTTCCCAATAACTTTCAATAAATCCATCTAAACATTTCATGCTTAACTACCTATGGAGTTTATTGTTTTAGCAATTTTACCCCCAAGCCTCACCTACTTGGGTAGACTTTACGTCATCGTTGCCCCTTTATATAGGGATGCGAAAGAGCTGCCTCACAACATGTAGTATAGTTGCCATAGCTCTCGCCCTTCCCTGTTTTACTCTTTGCCGCGCATCTCCTCAAACGACTTTATCACTTCAAGCCGATGGCTCCTTGGTTGTTTTCGACGCAAAAGGTGGAGTTGCAGAATTTGTAAAACAGGGAACCCCGCGCCAGTCGATCCAAGTCGATGGCCAAGCCTGCAATGTGAGCTTCGGTTTTAACTCATCGGGAAAACAGACAATCCTAGTCAGCCTTCCCCCAGCGGCTTCCGCTCCTATTCACTTCATACTGAATGAATCCCAAATCACCATCCCACCGAAATCGGGTTTGCGCATCACTTTAAACGAGTCCCATAAGTTAGAGAAGATGGATGGGGCACCCGCTGGTACAGTTCAGTTCCAAAACATCTCATCCCTTCCATCTTCCACATCTCAAGCAAATACACCTCCGCCTACTCAATCCTCCCCCACTCCAATTCCTGCCCCAACTGAGGTGGTCTCCCCTGCTTCATCAGCCCCTGCTACTGCAAATGAGGTGGCAGTGGCAGACAAGATTACCCCGCCACAACCTACCTCCCCGAACCAACCAGTTGACCCAATGGCTGGGCAAATAACCGCACTCTCCTCCCCTCCCACGGAGATCGGATGGCCAGGTAAACTACTCCAAAACCCTTTAACCGAATCTCAAATGGAAGAAGATTACTTTTATGTCCGAACCGAGGGTGGAGCTCGCTTTGTAAGCTCAATGAACATCGTGAATATTGTTGGCCCAGTGGGAGCAACAAATCCATTGATCCAAAAAGAGATCGCCTTCAGTACCGGCTACCGCCAAGACATCGATATCGGTGTATGGCTCACCCCATGGTTTGGACTGGCTATCGAAACCGGCTTCGCCCTGAACGCGATTCGCGGAAATACCGAGGGCATGAACGTCTCAAGTAGCACCTACTGGAGCGTCCCCATCATGGCTCAACTTTGCTTCCAGTATCCCAACGATACCGGATTTATTCCCTACTTAAACTTTGGCTTCGGTGGTGGCTGGAACTATTTCAACATTGGAAGTATTTCTTATCCCCCCGCTGGCCAAGGATCAACTTTATCAGGCGCTGGAAACGACATGAACAACGCCTATCAGATCGCTGCGGGGGTTCGCTGGAGGATTTGGGAACAGCTAGGAATCACTTTGGCTTACAAGTTTTACGGAACGAGTCAGCCCACTGTTGATATGGCGGATAGCCAACAAGTCACCTTTGGCTCGCCCGTCACCAACTCCATCGAGTTGGGCGGTAACTTCTCCTTCTAATCGGATCTACTTGCGCGAAATTCCCGTCTGCGCTCGGTCACGCAGATAGTGATCCGCTAAAACTAACAAAGCCATCGCCTCCACCATCGGAACGGCCCGGGGTAGTACGCAAGGATCGTGCCGACCCCTAGCCTTCAACTCCACCGCCCGCCCCTTGATATTTAAAGTCTTTTGGGCCCGCGCAATGGTCGCGACAGGCTTAAAGGCCACTCGAAAGACAATCTCCTCCCCATTGCTGATGCCGCCCTGTACCCCACCACTGCGGTTGGTCCGCGTACGCACCTTTTTTCCATCCATGAAGAACTCATCGTTGTGATCCGACCCCCGCATCCGTACTCCCGCAAAGCCAGAGCCAATCTCAAAACCCTTGCTCGCAGGCAAACTCATCATTCCCTTCGCTAAATCCGCCTCCAGCCGATCGAATACCGGTTCCCCTAGACCCACAGGACAGCCCCTCACCACACACTCCACCACCCCACCTAAGGAATCACCCTCCGAACGAACTCGCTCGATCAATTTAACAACTTGATCCGACTCTTTCTTGTCAGGCCAACGAACAAGATTGGACTCCACCTCACGAATATCCACACGGCTTGCATCCATTCGCGCGACAAATGTCCCCACTTGCCGAACGAAGGTTGTCACAGACAAGCGGGGGACAAGTTGACCGAACATCTTCTTGGCAATCGATCCGCCAATGACTCTTCCGATCGTTTCCCGGGCCGATGTACGGCCTCCACCTTGCCAATTACGAATTCCATACTTCGCCTGATAGGTGTAATCCGCATGACTTGGTCGGAACATCGTCTCCATCTCGCGATAAGCCTCCGGCCGAGCATCCTCATTTCTCACCCAGACAGAAATCGGTGTTCCCAATGTTTTTCCCGCGAAAACACCCGAAAGGATCTCACATCGATCCGCCTCCTTCCGCGGGGTAACAATCTTACTCTGGCCCGGTCGTCGACGATCTAAATCTGGCTGCAGATCTTTTTCCGAAAGCGGAACTTGCGGCGGACATCCATCCACCACAGCACCTACCCCTCCCCCATGGGACTCGCCCCAAGTGGTCACTCGATAGAGATGGCCGAAAGTGTTTGCCATGCCTCCATCCTGCCCGAAAAGTGTCGTTTCCCCAAGCCTTGGAATTGACTCCCGCACTCGCCGAAAACCCCGTTCCCTGCCACCCTTCTCCCATGCAAAGGACCTCCCATCTCTGGCTCCTGGGCCTCAGCGGGTCGGGAAAAAGCACCGTAGGCCCCCTCCTCGCGGAAAGGCTCTCCATGCCTTTTATCGATACGGACCAGAGAATTACCCAAACCGCGCAACGATCCATTCCGGAAATATTTTCCCAGGGTAGCGAAAAAGAGTTCCGTAAATTGGAATCTCTTGCCGTGGCCGAACTTTCGAAATCTCCCCCATCCGTTATCTCTTGCGGTGCAGGGGCCATTCTTGATCCCGCCAACCGCCATACCCTTTCCCGAACTGGCCTTCGAATCTATCTCCAAGCCGAACTCTCATCTCTAGTCGAACGGCTCTCCGATTCCAGTGACCGCCCTCTTCTTCCGAATGACCAGCTTCACCCTAGGCTGACGGCGCAGTTCGCAGAACGTAAGCGCTGGTACGAGGAAAGTGAAATCATCATCTCCACAGGCTGCGACTCTCCTGAACAGATCTGCCAAAAAATAATTTCCGCTCTACCCTCTTGACCCATGGGGCAAGCCTCCGAGCTCAAAGAAGCCGCCCTTCACCTTGGCTTCGACGCTATTGGGATCACCGCTGCCCATGTGCCGCCAGGTGCCAGCCACCTCAAAGAGTGGCTCTCCCTTTCTTACCAAGGCGAAATGAGCTGGATGGCCCGCAGGCCCGAAATCCGCTCCGATCCCCAGCAGTATGACTCCTTAGCAAAAACCATCATTGTCGCAGGGGTCACGAGTCACCAGACCTCCGCCCCATCTCGTCGGGGTCGCATTGCCGCTTATGCCCAAGGGCTCGACTATCACGAAATCCTTCGCGAAAAGTTAGAGCGCTTAGCTCAGTCGACTCTTGTGCCGTGGGGCGGGCAGTTTCGTGTTTGCGTCGACTCCTCTCCTCTTATGGAAAAGCCGCTTGCCGCCATGGCAGGATTGGGTTGGCAGGGAAAAAATACACTTCTGATTCATGCTCAACACGGTCCATGGCTCATGCTCGGTTCTCTCCTCACCAACCTAGAAATTTCGCCCGACTCCCCCTCTCACGACCACTGTGGCACTTGCACCCGCTGCCTCGATGCCTGCCCCACCCAAGCTTTTCCTAAGCCGTACGTTCTCGATGCACGCCGCTGTCTGGCCTACCTGACCATCGAGCACCCAGGTTCGATTCCAGAGGAGTTTCGCCCCCTAATCGGAGATCGCCTTTTTGGATGCGACGAATGCCTCGACGTTTGCCCCTGGAATCGTCATGCCCAACAGTCTCGCGAACTCCAACTCAGCCCAATTCCAAGAGCTGATCTGTCCGAGATGCTTGCATGGGATGACACCCGCTTTCGAAAAGAATTTCGTAACACACCTATCTTCCGCCTCAAAAGGAGCCGTTGGCTCAGGAATATCTGCATTGTCTTGGGCAATATTGGCGCTGAGACAGATCTGCCCAGCTTAGAGCAAGCATCCCGCGACAAGGATCCACTCGTCTGCGAACATGCGCTATGGGGAATTCAACAAATCCGAAGCAGACTCAAAACCGAAAAAGCTAAGATTTAGGCTTACTTTCCGCTTTATCCACTGGGGGCAACAACGTTTTTAGCTCATCCGACTTTAGCTTTTTATCTTCAGGTTGAGGAGCACTCGCCTGCTCCCCACTCAAATACCCTTTCTCGACCAAAGAGTCAGCAAAGGTGGAATTCGCATCCGGGGGATAGATACGATAAGCCGAAGTAACAAATTCCGTGGCCGCTTCTTTGTCTTTCCGATGAAAAGCATCCGCCGCTTTGGCGAAGTAGTAGATTGGGCTATTTGGACTAGGTTTTAATGAGGACAGAAAACTATCTGCTTTGACATTATTTCCGCTCAGAAGATCGCACAGATAAATCTTATAAAGCCCGAGATCATTGCTTGGCTGACTATTCAGGAAAATCTGAAACTTTTCCCGAGCATCCGAATATTTGTTATTTAAGAAAAGGACTTCACCCAGGTTGAACTGAGCCATCGGTAAATCGGGCTGTAACTTCAATGCCTGCCGAAATGCCGCCTCCGCCTGCGCCCAATCCCTCTTTCTTGTAAAGATAGCACCCCTGAGGTTTGCATTACTTGCCTGGTCTGGCTTGGCCTGATCCGACAAGTCCAATGCGGCCAACGCCCCATCTAAATCATTACGAGAAAACGCCTGCGCCGCTTTTACATAGGTCGCACGATAACGCTCCTCACCATCTTGGGGTAAGGGCTCCTCTTGTTTTACCGGTTGGACAGAAACCTGATTGGAACGATCGTCTTTCTTTCCACAACCTGCGATTCCAAAGGCAAGCAAAAGCGCGAAAAGGTAAAAAAGCTTCCCCATAAGAACACTTTCGCAGAGCCCCCTTACCCACTCAAACTATTTTTCCGTAGTCTTTTCAAAAGTCCCACTTCGGGCAATCTGTAGTATACATGAAGTTTCTTGTCACGGGGGGCGCAGGTTTTAT
>Ga0214919_10009069_pt1 | contig 12887 bp, 12 predicted proteins | sample LL1503_MetaG_FD_177994 | JGI IMG/M metagenome (GOLD analysis project Ga0214919, IMG submission 177994) | Freshwater microbial communities from Lake Lanier, Atlanta, Georgia, United States - LL-1503 | ecosystem: Environmental > Aquatic > Freshwater > Lake | place: USA: Georgia | collected...
CACGCCCTGCTGCGCGTCGATCAGCAGCAAAACCACATTGGCCGAGGCAATCGCCTGCAAGGTCTTGACCACAGAAAATTTTTCCACTGCCTCAAAAACCTGACCCCGGCGGCGCAAGCCGGCGGTATCGATCAAATCAAAACGCTGGCCGCCACGCTCGAAAGGCACCGTGATGGCATCGCGCGTAGTGCCGGGCAGGTCAAAGGCCACCAGGCGCTCTTCACCCAGCCAGGTGTTGATGAGGGTGGACTTGCCGACATTGGGGCGGCCCGCCACGGCCAGACGGATGGCACCGTCCGATACCGCCTCTTCCACGTCTTCTTCGGGGTTGATACCTATGGACGCAAAAGCCGTATCCAACAGCGAACGCATACCCTGTCCATGGGCGGCCGAGATGGGCATCACCTCGCCCAGACCCAGCTCAAAAAACTCCACCAGCTGCAGGCCTTGCGCCATGCCTTCGGCCTTGTTGGCAGCCAGGACGCAGGTCTTGCCCAAACGCCGCAGGTACTTGGCGATCTCATGGTCTTGAACCGACAGGCCGTTGCGGGCATCGACAACAAAGACCACGGCGTCAGCCTCGGCCACCGCCTGGCGCGTCTGCTTGGCCATTTCTTTGTAGATGCCGCTGGTCGCGTCGGGCTCGAAGCCGCCGGTATCGACCACAATGAACTCCCGCTTGCCGTGCTTGGCGTTGCCGTAATGCCGGTCACGCGTCAGACCGGCAAGGTCTGCAACGATGGCGTCACGCGACTTGGTCAAACGGTTGAACAGGGTGGACTTGCCCACGTTGGCGCGGCCAACCAGAGCGATCACGGGCTTCATGGCTGTTTCGCTTTCTAGTCGTAGGCAAGGGCGTACAGCCCACCGCGCTGGGTCGCCAGAACCAAGTTTTTTCCCACCACAATAGGCCCCAGCGTCACGGCAGAACCGTCGGTCGCCAGCCGATTCAGCAGGGTACCGTCGCGCAGATCAACAAAGTGCACAAGGCCCTCACCGTCACCAAACACCATGCTGCGTCCCCAGGCCACAGGGGCACCAAGGCCGCGGAACCGGAAATTCTCACTGGTCCACAGCACCTCGCCACTGGTGCGCTGCCAGACGCGCAAGCGGCCATCGGCCTCGGTTCCAACAACTACCGTGGCGTCGCCGCTCAGCCCGGTGAAACCGTTGGCCGTGCGGGTCCAGAGCAGTCGCCCTGCGGCGCCGTCCACGCAGCCCACTGCCGCCTGGAAAGCGCGCACGCACACTGCGCTGCCCTGGCGGCTGCTACCGGCAACGATATCGGCCAATCGTTCCACCTCGTTGGTACCTCGCACATTGGCCACAGCCACATCCCAGCGGGTACTGCCGTTTTGCGGGTTCAAACCGACCAGACGCCCGCCCAGCCCCACCACCAGCGTGTCACCCACCGCCGCCAATAAACCAGCCTGACCCAGGATCAATGGTTCACCCGTACGCTGCTGCTGCCACAGGCGCTGTCCGGTTACGGCATCGAAGGCGCTGATGGCGCGGTCGCCCGCCAAAACAAAAACCCGCCCACCGGCAACCAGCGGCGCAGTCAGCACCATGGCCTGCATTTTGGTGCGCCAGGCTTCCTTACCCTGCTCCAGCACGAGCAGCTCGTTGCCTTGGGTGACGAGGGCTAGGCGCGTCCCGTCGCCGCCCAGACCCGAGGTAATACCCACACCCAAGTCGACACGCCAGTTCTCAGCGCCCGTGGTGCCACTCCACGACACCAGCCGCCCGGCTTTGGTCGCAAGCAACGCGTTAGCACCGTCAACTTTGAGATCTATCGGTTCCCCGCCGAGCGATTGGGTATTGCTCCAGACCACACGCACCGCCACGGATGCAGGGTTCGCCCCCAAAGACGCGGGCCTGGGCTTTTCAGGCCCGGAGCAAGCCGATAAGAAGAGGAAGAAAAGGGCCGCCGACAGGACCGCCGACCGCTGCAAGCCGCGCAGCATCAGCCCGCTCCGGCCGGGGCGGGAGGCTCTACGCCCAGTGCGTTGAGTTTGACTTTAATGAGCCGCCGGTATTCGGACTCTGCGTCCATGGCGGCGAACGCTTTCAGGTAGGCCGCCTTGGCGTCGGTGGTCTTGTTTTGCAAGGCGTAGAGATCGCCCAAACGGTCCTGTACCAGGGCAGCAAATGCATCGGCATGAACGGATTGCAGGGTCTTCTGAGCCTGCTCATATTCCTTGGCATCAATCATCAGGGCCGAGAGCCGAAGGGCCGCAACAGCGCGCAAGCCCTCGTCGGATGCATTCACCGAAACCCACTGGAGCGCCGCAGTGGCGGTGGCAGCGGCATCATCCTTGCCGGCATCGATGGCTAGTTTGGCCACTAGCAATCCGGCTTGCGGAGCGTAACTGGTCGAGCCGTAGCGCTCCTTCATATCGGTAAAGGCGCGTTGCGCCAAGGCCAGCTCCGAGCTCGCTACGGCGCGCTCCACTTCGTCGAACATAGCCGAGGCCTGCGCCGCCTGGCGGCTCTGCCAAAAACGGTAGCCGTTCCACCCGGCAGTCGCCAGAAGAACCACCAGCAACACTGCGCTGATCACACCACCAAAACGGCTCCAGAAGTGTTTCAGTGCGTCGAGCTGATCTTGTTCTTCGATATTGAGGTTGGTTGCCATGGCTATCTGTTGGTTAAGCAGCGGATTGTAGGCTGTGCGCCCACAGCGACACGCCATCGAGCGCCTGACGAAGCTGGGGCACTGCGGGGTCGCGCAGGTCCTTGACGGTTACCACCCCATCCGCGATCTCGTCAGCGCCAAATATCAGCGCATAGCGCGCACCCGAGGCGTCAGCGCGCTTGAACTGCGCTTTCATGCCGGGCAGAACACCGTCGACTGCGGCCTGCATCTGCACCGATATGCCGCGCAGACGCAACTGCTCTAGGCATTGCTGGACGCGCGGGAAAAATCCCACATCGGTAAGTACTGCGTACACATCCAGGGGTGCGACTGCCAACGACTGCTGCGCGATCAGATCCAGCACCCGCTCCATCCCCATCGCCCAACCCACGGCCGGCGCGGGCTTACCGCCCACCTGCTCCATCAGGTAGTCATAGCGCCCACCCGCGCAAATCGTGCCCTGGGCGCCTAACTGCGTGGTGACGAATTCAAACACCGTCAGGTTGTAATAGTCCATGCCGCGCACGAGGCGGTGATTCAGGGTATGGGCCACGCCGTTGGCGTCCAAGATGCTGCGAACGGCGGCGAGGTGGGCTTTGGAGGCCTCGCCCAGAAAATCTATCAACCGGGGGGCGGCGCCGATTACGTCCTGCATCGCCGGATTTTTGCTATCGAGCAAACGCAAGGGGTTGAGGTGCAATCGCCGTTTGGCCTCGGCGTCCAGCGCCTCCTGGTGCGCCTCGAAATGCGCGATCAAGGCGGCCCGGTGCGCGTTGCGTTCCTGTGGCTGGCCCAGGGTGTTGATCTGCAACTCCACATCGGCAATGCCCAGGCTCTGGCACAGCGCGTGGGCCATCAGAATGACTTCGGCATCGACCTCGGGACCACCAAAACCCAGCGCTTCAGCACCGATTTGGTGGAACTGCCGATAACGTCCGCGCTGGGGCCGCTCGTGCCGGAACATCGGGCCCATGTAGTACAGGCGCTTGCCCCCGTTGTAGAGCAAGGAATGCTCAATGGCGGCCCGCACCACACCGGCCGTGTTTTCCGGTCGCAGGGTCAACCTGTCACCGTTGAGCTTGTCTTCAAACGAATACATCTCTTTTTCAACGATGTCGGTCACTTCACCGAGTCCGCGTACAAACAAGGCGGTGTGCTCCACGATGGGCGTGCGGATGTTCTCGTAAGCGTAGAGGCGCATCAAAGTGCGTACGCTGTCCTCCAAAGCCTCCCAGCGCGCCGACTCGGGCGGCAGGATGTCGTTCATGCCTTTGATGGCGGAGAGTTTTTCCGCCCTGGGCGCAGTTGTGGAATCAGTCATGCAGTACCGTGTTGGACGCGTGGGTCTGGTCTTGGCCAAAGCGCTTGCGGATGTAGTCTTCCACCACCGCCTGGAACTCGGTGGCGATCGCGTTGCCGCGCAGTGTCATGCGCTTTTCGCCGTCGATAAAAACGGGTGCGGCCGGTGCCTCACCGGTACCGGGCAGGCTGATGCCGATATCGGCGTGCTTGCTTTCCCCCGGGCCGTTGACGATACAACCCATCACGGCGACTTTGAGCGACTCGACACCTGGATAGGTCGTGCGCCACACCGGCATTTGTTCGCGCAGGAAGTTGTCGATTTGCTGCGTCAATTCCTGGAAGGTGGTGCTGGTGGTGCGGCCACATCCGGGACAGGCTGTCACGCTGGGCACAAAGCTGCGCAAGCCCAAAGCCTGCAACATTTCGGAGGCCACCAGCACCTCCTGGGTCCGCGCCTCGCCAGGGGCGGGGGTCAGCGACACCCGGATGGTGTCACCAATGCCCTCTTGCAGCAAGACCGATAAGGCCGCCGTCGACGCCACGGTTCCCCGGGTTCCCATACCGGCCTCGGTCAAGCCCAGGTGCAAGGGGTAGTTGCTGCGTTTGGCCAGCTCCCGGTACACCGCGATCAGGTCCTGCACCGCGCTCATCTTGCAGGACAAAATAATCTGGTTTGCCGCCATACCCAGGGACTGCGCGCGCTCGGCGGAGCCAATGGCCGAGTTCAGTAGGGCTTCGTACATCACCTGCTTGGAATCCCAAGGCCGCGCACGCTGGCTGTTTTCATCCATCAAGCGCGCGAGCAGCTCCTGATCCAAGCTGCCCCAGTTCACGCCAATGCGTATGGCCTTGTCCCAACGCATGGCGATTTCCACCATCTGGGAAAACTGGCGGTCGTGTTTGTCGCCTTTGCCCACATTGCCAGGGTTGATGCGGTATTTGGAGAGTGCCTGGGCACAGTCCGGGTAGTCGGTCAAGAGCCGGTGGCCGTTGTAATGGAAATCACCTACCAGCGGCACGTCGATTCCCATGCGGTCCAGCTGCTCCCGGATATAGGGAACGGCCTGCGCTGCCTCGGGGGTGTTGACGGTGATGCGAACCAGCTCGGAACCGGCATTGGCCAATTCTTTGACCTGAATCGCGGTGCCAACGGCGTCCACGGTATCGGTGTTGGTCATGGACTGAATCCGCACCGGTGCCCCGCCCCCGACAGTTACCACCCGGCTCCCCCAGACTACCCGCGCCTGCAAAGAGGCCCGCACCAGCGGCGCGGAAAACGCGGTTGCACCCTGTGCCACTGCCATATCTGTATTCATTACTTCACCTCAAACCGGGCCACGTTTTCCTGCGAAATTGCCTTGGTCTCCAACACCTTGCCGCGTACCCAGACCTCGGTCACATCGGCACGTCCCACCACCACCGACAAGGGCAGATGGCCACCTGCGCTCACGCGCTCCCCATTTTCCAAATTACGCCGCAGCACCACCACCCCTTTGGCATCCAGCACCTCAACCCAGGTGCGACCATGGGCCTTCAGGCTCAGCGGATCCCCGGGGGGAGCAAGACTAGACGTCTCTGTCGCAGTATCGGGTTGGGGCGGCAGGGCAACCGGGCTGTCAAGGGGAGCCTGTGCGGAGTCGGCCATCTCGGGTACCGGACCTGAAGCGGTCCAGGGCTTTACTGCCGCCAGGGCCTCCTCATCCAGACGATTTTGGGTCCACCAGGATTCGAGATCCGGCCAGCCGTACAACAAGCCGGCCCCCAGCACCAGGACCAGCGCCCAGCGCAAAGGAGGTTTGACGGTGATCTCACCCAGTCCCTGGGGTGTGCCACTGCCCGAGGGCCGGAACGGAACCGGTGCGATGCCCCCGTCCTGCCTGAGTGACTGGACCGCACTGCTGGGCAACAAATCCAGAACCGGCTGCGGATCGGCCTTGAGCACCCGGCAGATGCCGACCACCATGGCCCGCACATAGACCGGTTCCGGCAAAACGTCCAGCATGCCAGCCTCAAGCGCCTCCAGCTTGCGCACCGGAACCTTCACCACGGCCGCCAAGGCTTCCAGGTCATACCGCGCGCGCTCACGGTAGCCGCGCAACAATCCACCCGCCTGCACGGCAGCGGGTAATACATGGGGGGCCGACTCGGAATCGGCCACCCGCAATAAGGGGGTTTCGTTCGGATCACTCATCGAAAGCCTTGCGCTCGTACCACTGGGCCTGAGGCGAAATGGGGAACTGCGCACGCAACTGCGCGCCGAGCTGGGCCATGGCAGTTGCATCGCCTAAACGCTGCTCGGCTTTGATCGCCAACCAAAGCGACTCCGGGGTGCGTATTCCGGCGGCGTGGATGCGTCCCACATAAAACTGCGCGCGTAGCCATTCACCCGACTCAGCCATGGTCAGAGCCAGATTGAAGCCAACCAGAGGGTTGGCCGGATCGAGTTCATACGCGCGCAGCAAGCTCTTACGACTCTCCGCAAAGGCACCCGCCTTGCGCTGACACAGGCCCAGTGTGGTCAAGGTTTTCACCCGCTCAGAATAGCCAGGGACTGCCAAGGCCTTGGTAAACATCTTCTCAGCCTCTGACGAACGCCCCTGTTGGCATAGGAAAACGCCGTAATTGTGCTGAATCGCAGCCGCACTGGGCGCAATAGCTAGAGCACGCTTAAAGCTGTCTTCGGCAAAGTCCGCCTCACCCATGCGGGTGTAAATCAGACCGCGCAAGCTCAACGCATCTGCCGAATTCGGGTTGAGCGCAATGGCCTGCTTCACCTCATCCAGCGCTACCAGATTCTGGCCCTTGCTGAAATACCCACCCGCCAGTTCCAGACGCAACAGCGCACGCTTCTGGTCCGGTGAAACATCCGACTCGGTGAGCAGATCGGTAGCGCCCGACGCGTTGCGCGCCGAGCTGCCACCCGCACAACCGCCCACCATCAGCAACAAGGCCATGGCGGCCCCAGCGAAGACGGACGTTCGGCTCACAACACAGCCCCGGCAGGCGCAAACGGCGCACGTACAACATGCACCACGCGTTGGTTCGCCATGCGCTGCTGAACGCGGGTACGGTCCATCACATCCCCGGCAAGTTGCCCACAGGCCGCGTCAATATCCTGTCCACGTGTTTTGCGCACCGTCGTGGTGAGGCCCGAGGCCATCAGCACCTGCGCGAAAGCCTGTACCCGCTGCGGCGGTGAACACAACAGCCCAGACGCCGGGAAGGGGTTGAAAGGAATCAGGTTGAGCTTGCACCATGACGCACCCCCCGCATAGGTAGCCAGCAGGCCCACCAGCTGCTGCGCCTGCTCCACGCTGTCATTGACGCCATCCAGCATGCAGTATTCGAAGGTGATGAAGTCACGCGGCGCATGCGCGAGGTAGCGCGCACATGCGCCTAACAACTCTGCCAAAGGGTACTTCAGATTGAGCGGAACCAGTTGATTGCGCAAAGCGTCGCTGGGCGCATGCAGGGACACCGCCAACGCAACCGGACAATCGGCTGCCAGCCGGTCCACCATAGGCACCACCCCCGATGTCGAAACGGTCACCCGGCGCCGCGACAGGCCGTAGCCATGGTCACTGAGCATGACGCGCAGAGCGGGGACCAGCGCAGCATAGTTCTGCAGTGGCTCACCCATGCCCATCATCACCACATTGGAAATGACCCGGGTGTTACGCCCAAGGTGTTCGCGTAAAAAATGCTCGGCAAACCAGAGCTGCGCCACGATCTCGCCGGTGCTGAGGTTGCGGCTGAAGCCTTGATGGCCGGTGGAACAAAAGCGACAGCCCACCGCGCACCCGGCCTGGGACGAGATGCACAAAGTGCCGCGATCGGTTTCGGGAATAAACACCGCCTCAACGGCGTCACCACCGCCCACGTCAAACAACCACTTGATGGTTCCATCTACGGAGGCGTGGGAAGACAAGACGACCGGTGCGGCCACATGGGCAGCCACCGCCAACTTGTCTCGCAGCGATTTGGCCAGATCGGTCATAGCCGAGAAATCTGCCTCGCCGCGCTGGTGGATCCAGCGAAACAGCTGGGTAGCGCGGAAGGGCTTTTCGCCCAAAGCCGCGCAAAAAGCGGCCAAGCCCTCGATATCAAAGTCGAGCAGATTGGCCCGCATAGTGGCGTTCAGCCGGAAAACACGTTCATACCGGCGAAAAAGAAGGCGATTTCGGCGGCTGCGGTGTCGGGGCCGTCGGATCCATGCACTGCATTGGCGTCGATGCTGTCGGCAAAATCGGCGCGGATGGTGCCGGGTGCGGCCTTTTTAGGATCCGTTGCACCCATGAGGTCACGGTTCTTAAGAATGGCGTTCTCACCTTGAAGAACCTGAATCATCACCGGACCCGAAATCATGAAGGCCACCAGATCCTTGAAGAAAGGACGATCCTTGTGCACACCATAAAACGCCTCGGCTTCGGTGCGCGACAAATGCGCCATGCGTGATGCAACGACTTTCAAACCGGCACCTTCAAAGCGGGCATAAATCTGGCCGATCACGTTTTTGGCAACAGCATCCGGCTTGATGATGGAGAGAGTCTTTTCAATTGTCATAAGTCATTGTTCTTCAAGAGTTATTTCCCGCAGCAGGCTGCCACGAAAGCCACTGATTTTAGCATTCAGGGCTAGCGCCCGAATCCGCCGGATGGACCATTTTTGCGCCCCGCGCCGCGGCCGGAGCGGCCCTTGCGGGACTCCTGCTGGCGTTGCCGACTCAGACTATCGGTTCCGATGTAGCCCAAAGAGGTGCGCATCGGGTCCGGCTGGGCGCTCGCTTTGGGCGCTCGGGGCGCTTGCCGAGCGACACCCTGAGCGCCTGGCTCGCGACCACGGCTGCGGTCCTTGTCGCGCCGGGCACGCGAAACCAGTGGCCCCCGCAAACCCGCTGTGCGCGCACCGTCTTTGGCGTCTGGGCGGGCAAGCCCATGAGACCCCCTGTCTCCGCGCTCCCCTGCCGCCTGCGCCAGCGCGCCAATATCAGGCTGGTCGAGCTCCATCCATTCGCCCCGCTTCAAGCCGCGCGGCAACACCATCGCGCCGTAGCGGATCCGGATCAGGCGGCTGACCGCGTGGCCCACAGCCTCGACCATGCGGCGAACCTCGCGGTTGCGCCCCTCGGAAATGGTCACCCGGTACCAGCAGTTAGAGCCTTCTCCGCCGCCGTCCTCGATGGCCCCGAACTGCGCTAGGCCATCATCCAGCATCACTCCAGAAAGCAATGTCTGCTTTTCATCTGCACTCAAGGCACCCAGCACGCGCACTGCGTATTCGCGCTCGAGTCCGAAGCGCGGGTGCATGAGCTTGTTGGCTAAATCACCGGAACTGGTGAACAGCAAAAGTCCTTCGGTGTTCAAGTCCAGCCGCCCGACCGACTGCCATTTCCCCTGCGGCAATTTGGGCAAACGGCGAAAAACTGTGGGCCGGTTTTGCGGATCATCATGGGTGACCACTTCGCCCGCGGGCTTGTGGTACGCGATCACGCGGGCCGGCGGCGGATCAATACGGAAACGGATCGGCTTACCGTTGACCTTGATGGTGTCCCCAAACTGGATGCGCTGACCGATATGGGCGGGCTCGTTGTTGACCGAGATCCGCCCCTCCATGATCAGCTGCTCCATTTCCAGACGCGAACCCATGCCCGACTGGGCCAGCACCTTGTGCAACTTGGGCGTCTCCACCTGCGGCGCCAGCACACGTTTGGGCGCAGCCCCTTCGGCATCGCCCAGATCGGGCACGTCGAACTGGCCGGAAATAATATCCAGAAACGGGCTGTTAGGCCAGCCCGGTGCCGCCAGCGGCTCGGGTACCGCTGCCTCAACCGGCGGCTCCTGACCGGGAAACTCCAGCACCGCGTCCTCAGGCAGGGCGGGGGCTTCCCCAGCGGGATTCAGCGGCTTATTGGGATGGTTCATAGGGAGGACTCACTGGCAGTAAGGACGACGGGTACGGGGTCGGATACAGGGCCAGCCGGAAGGTTCTGTAGATCCGGAAAGGGCAAAGCAGCGCTCGCAGAATCAAGGGGGCCGACCGTCTCCACCGAATCCGCGGTATCCATCAGTGCGCCCAGGGCCTCCCCCGCCTGACCAGGGGCAGTCAAAGCCGGCAGTTCCCTGAGCGACGCCAGCCCGAGATCATCCAGAAATTGCCGGGTGGTCGCCAGCAGTGCCGGACGCCCGACCGATTCACGGTGGCCAACGGCTTCGATCCAGCCACGGTCTTCCAGTTGTTTGATCAACTGGGTGTGAATGGTCACGCCGCGGATCTCCTCGATGTCTCCGCGCGTCACCGGCTGGCGGTAAGCGATGATGGCCAGGGTCTCCAGAACGGCGCGGCTATAGCGTGGCGGCTTTTCGGGGTGCAGCTTTTCCAGGTAATGCGCCATCTCAGGGTGGCTTTGAAACCGCCAGCCACTGGCCACCTCAACCAACTGCAGCCCCCGGTCGTTCCATTCGGTGCGAATGTCCTCCAGTAGGTCGCGCAGTTGCGACTCCTCCACCGCCTCATCAAACAGGGCAAGGGCATCGCGTATCGACATGGGCTGGTCCGCGCACAAAAGCGCCGCCTCCAGTACCCGCTTGGCATCGAGCATAGGTTTCCTTCAAGACTGTGGGCCGTCGGCCAGACCCCGAATGACGCATGGAAAAGGGGGCGCTGCCGTGCGCGCTGCACCTGAGGCTCGGACCGCGTACGCATCTTTTGCGCCGTTGGAGCGCCGGGCTACTGGCCGGTTGGCCGTCATCCCGGAGGTGAAAAATCATTGTATCCCAGCCCTGATGCGGCCAGAACGGCCAGGAAACCGGGCGGCGGCGGAACCTCAAAACGCAGCATCTTGGCGCTCAGGGGATGCGCGAAGGCCAGGCGAAACGCGTGTAAGGCCTGGCCTGCCAGACCGGCTGCGGCCCTGCCCCCATAGACGGTGTCGCCCACCAAGGGATGACCGATCTCCGCCATGTGCACCCGAATTTGGTGCGTGCGACCCGTATGCAGCACACAGCGCACCAGGCACATCTGGTCATTCGTAGCCAACAGGTGCATGTCGGTGGCCGCCGTTTTCCCCGGTTGGTGCGACAAGTCCACCACCGCCATGCGCAAGCGGTTGCGCGGGTCACGGCCAATCGCACTTGCGGCATGCCAAGGCGAACTGCGGGCCCAGCGGCCGTGCGCAAGCGCAAGGTATTCGCGCCCCACGGTGCGCTGGGCAATGGCCGCAACCAGCGCATCCATGGCCGCCCGGCTCCGTGCCACCACCATCAGCCCGCTGGTCTCTTTGTCCAGGCGGTGCACGATGCCTGCGCGTGGCACCCCCAGCAACGCCTCGTCCAGAGCCAGCAATCCATTGAGCAAGGTCCCGCTCCAGTTACCCGGCGCCGGGTGTACCACCAGGCCGGCGGGCTTGTTGATGACCAGCACATCCGCATCCCGGTAGACCACATCCAGCGCCATGGGCTCGGGTTTGAACGCCGTGCTCTGGGGGGTGGGCTGCAGGCTGATCTCCAGACGGTCGTCGCAGCGCACGGTGACCGACTGCTTGCGTGCGGCGCGGCCATTCAGCACAACGTGACCGGCCTCAATAAGCTGCTGCAAATAGCTGCGCGAAAACTCGGGAACGAGGTCTGCCACCGCCCGGTCAAGCCGCAAGCCATGCTGCTGTGGACCCAAGCTGAGCGCGCGCCGCTCTGTGGCATCGTCCTGGATATCCACCTCATCGAAGCCGCTTGCAAGGCGGTCGATGGCTATACTGAGCGGCTTAGTTTCCAAGGACTGTTCCATGATGTTGAGCGGCAAATTATCGGCGCTGTGGTGCGATATGAAGCGTTTGCGCAAGCTGAACACCACGGTGCTGCTTGCCTTAGCGATGGGCGTAGGTGCGTGTTCAGCACCGGTAATCGACAAAACAGTCGGCATGACGCCTGTGCAACTGTACGCAGAAGCTAAAGACGAAATGTCGAACCAGCAGTTCGAAAAAGCCATCGCTTTGTATGAAAAACTCGAAGCCCGTGCCGCCGGCAGTCCGCTTGCATTACAAGCCCAGCTCGATAAAGCCTATGCCTTTTATCTGTCCCGTGAACCGGCGATGGCGCTGGCCACAATTGACCGCTTCATCCGCCTCAACCCCGCCAGCCCCGCACTCGACTATGCCTTTTACCTGAAAGGGATCGTAACTTTCAATAACGATCTGGGCATGTTTGGGCGCTACACCGGGCAGGATCTTGCAGAGCGCGATCAGAAAGCGGCGCGTGAGTCCTTCGACGCATTTAGCGAGTTGGTGACCCGCTTTCCGCAGTCGCGCTACGCCGAAGATGCGCGTCAACGCATGGGCTTCACGGTGGCCGCACTGGCCAAGTACGACGTGTTTGTCGCCAAATACTATTTCCGCCGGGGGGCCTATCTGGCTGCTATCAACCGCGCCCAGAACGCCGTGTCGGAATACCGCAACGTACCGGCCGTCGAGGATGCCTTATTTCTGATCTACAAAGCCTATGACGTCATGGGACTGCCCGCTATGCGCGACGATGCCCGCAGGGTACTAGTCGCCAGCTTTCCGGATTCCGCCTACCTCGGTGCGGCGGGCGAAGGCGACGGCTGGCTCAAGCGCTAGTCCAAAGACACCGGAGCCGTACCCAACTGCGCCAGTGCGGTCTCCCACTCGGCGTCGTCATTCAGGCGGCGCATGGGCGGCAGAGCCTGCAGCAGTTTTTTTCCATAGGCCCGCGTGTGCAGGCGGGTATCGCAGACCACCAGCACGCCGCGATCGGTCTCCCCCCGGATCAAGCGGCCTGCGCCCTGCTTGAGCACCATGGCCGCGCGGGGGAGATGGATGTCTTTAAAGGCATTGCCACCGGCCGCCGTGCAGGCATCGGTCTGGGCACGTACCAGCGGATCGTCGGGCGGCGCGAACGGCAATTTGTCTATAACCAGCACCTGCAAAACCGCACCG
>Ga0214919_10009070_pt1 | contig 12887 bp, 12 predicted proteins | sample LL1503_MetaG_FD_177994 | JGI IMG/M metagenome (GOLD analysis project Ga0214919, IMG submission 177994) | Freshwater microbial communities from Lake Lanier, Atlanta, Georgia, United States - LL-1503 | ecosystem: Environmental > Aquatic > Freshwater > Lake | place: USA: Georgia | collected...
TGGTGGTGCTGGATACCGTAACGGGGACGGGTCGTCCTATGGTCTCGGCCCACGTGATGACTATGGCGCTGCGACGTATGAGGTGCGTCCCAATGAGCGTCTGGCAACACAGGACCGCACGATGGGACTCAACTTGGCACCAGCTGACACGGGGGCAGTACCGGTTCACTACAATGACGACGCGCGCCCTACACGTCGTGGGGACATGGTGGGGAATATTCGGCAGTCAGGGACGGCGACGGGCTATGCGGCTGGTGCTCCTTCTATTACGTCATGGGACCCGAGCGACGTTGCCAGAACGACAGTCAAGGAGACGACGATCGATTGGGATTACCGTGGTATCTCGGGTCCTGGATCTGGCCCTGAGCGCCTGAAGGTGTATGACCCGAACGACATCGCCAAGCCTACCCAGAAGTCGCAGCTCACACAGGATAGCCGTATGGCTGGACCGGCTATCTCAGTGAATAAGGACTTCATGAGCCGTGAGAATGTGTCAAATATGCGAAAGAATTACTCCAAAACTGCGATTGCTAAGGGTCGCAGACCGATTGCGGGCAACGGGAAGGTGGCAGTCTTCACGGGGGAGATCAATCAAACTGCGAAGCGTATTACGGCGGATGACGTGAATGACCGCGCAATGGCTGTTAACAGGGCAATGGAAATGACCCCTGGATCTGCGGATTTGGGTAGGGTTCAGTACAGAATGCCGTTGAAGTTGGATGTCAGTATGGAGCGTAATATGCAAGTCATGGTAGACGCGATTGATAACAACCCCCTCAATCAGAGCCTGAGAAAGAACGCGATTCGCGAATCCATGATGCTGGAGCAGATGGAGATGGCTAGAGGGGGGCGTTAGATATATTAAAATTTGTCCCTCTCTCAGGCTCAGCAATACATTTTCTTCGCCGTGTGGTACTCGTTTTAGAAACCTTGAATGGCTTTACGGATTTTATCATTGTTAGTACAGACATATTTCTAGGAAGGTTCTCTATTGAATACCCTTCCTTCAGATACAAATCAATATCAGACCCTGGCAGTAAAGTTATATATGCTATTGAATGTTTTATTCCGTATCGTTCAATACCATATAACAGCGGTGAGAGTTCAGAAGGTGTAGTAGCATATATAAGTAAAATATCGATATAGGGTTTCGGTAATTCATGTGGGACATTTGCGAGTATATGTAATGGACATGTTTTGCGTTCTACCCAGATTGCGAACCCTTCAAGTGTGGAACCCTTGTAATAGACAATTCCTCGTTTGAATTTGTTTAAAGCGTATGCGATGTATGTATCTTTCATTGTTGTACTACAGTATTGATATGCAAAGTGTTTGATATCTTCTAGTATTGTTATATCTCTCCTTGTAAGTATACGTCGTATGTAGCCTGGAGGTATTTCTGGTATAGATATTTCTTCTAAGGTATTCATATTACTAACGATAGTAGTAATCGAGTTTAGGCTTGAATAATTTGATTATTTAAAATAATCTGATATTTTTGTCTGAAACTCAGGATAACTAGTACTGTTTTTATTAATAATACTAGACTCTTGTGCGACTTCTTTTATTACTAGATAGTTTCTTATATCATTTATATCGTTTAATTCTGGTCCATTGTCAATTATTGATATATCGTCCATAATTATATTTTTCATACCTCTTGTAAGAGCAACATAGAATATATTAATATCTTCTTCCTCTATTTCAAAATCAATATCGCTTGCAACACGAATATTATCATCTTCTAGACCCTTATATCCATGAATTGTATACATTTTACATATAGCTTCTTTTTTAGTAGTAATATTTGCCTCTATATGTTCAATTAATTCTTCCAATTCATCTTCAGTAATTGAACTTAAGAATTTAGGAAGGTCATCTTCATATTCATCATCTTGAAATGCCATTTTATTTTTTGATAGTATAGCATGTTTTCTTCGTATTTCTGCTATTTTAGAATCAAAACTATTAATCCATACATTGGGTGTTGAACTAGCAACGATAAGAAGATGTCTCCATGTTCTAAAAAGATATGTATAGTTTTCATCACCAATTAATGAAATATCTGATATTAACTTAGTTATATTTTTACTTTTAGATATCATCCAGCAGTCCTTGAACTGCTTACGAATTGTGTCACATGCTGGATCACCAACTCTAAAAGTAGAATAGAATTCTATTATTAACGAATTCTTTGGCATATGATTAAATCCATTAATACAACCACGCCATTGGTATATAGATTGTTTTGGATCTCCAACAAATATCTTAGGTATAGTTGTATCATCTAATAACATTCGTAACATTAACATATCAAAATCTTGTGTTTCATCTATCATTATCATATCATAATTAGAATCTATAGAATCCTTGAACCATTTTTGTAGCAATGAGAGTTTTCTTAGAGCCTCAAATGTTAATAAATCACCTTTTAATGTCTGTGCCCATAAACCATGAACTAATTTTTTTTCTGTAAATGTATTTATATCTCTGCAAGTTAAACTATTACAGAATTTATTATATTCATCAACGCAATCTTTCCTTACTCTGTAAGGCTTACCTTTTAACCATGGGATAATATCTTGAATAGTTTGCGCTGTTAATGTTTTCAGTTCAGGACGTTTATTATTAATAGTATAATAACAATCATACATAAGTGCATCAAATGTAAATGGAAATAAATTAGTTATATTGTGTTCTTTTATTTTTCCTTTGATTTCTTCTATTAAAGATTTATTGAAGGCAAGATATAATATTCTCTTTTTACTATGAATTTTAGATAAGTTCAATAGGGTAGTAGTCTTACCACTTCCTGCTACAGATTTAATTGCTAATATATCATTCTTATTAAATATATGAGTATTAACATATTCTCTATGTATAGTATCGAGTAAGAACATAGATTTTTTACATCTGGCATATATAATTTTTACAGTGTCAAGTAAATTAGAATATAATAAATAATGTTCTTTACCTTTTTCACTTAACATATTTTGTAGGCAAGTGTTATCATATATATCTTGAAAAGAACAAGGTGTACCTATCCAAACATTTATTCTTTTACCTTCTAGTTCAATCCTATAATTTTCACGATCTTCTAAGTATATCCATTCTTTCTTTCCAGTATATAAGAATACGCTATTTTTTACTGCCTTTACTGCCTTCTCCCAATTCTCATGGGGTATTTCACAAATTACCTTATTGCCAATTTCTACTCGTCTAATATATTGATTTTTTACATTAAATATCCAATCTAAATTCGTAGTAGCATCTCTACTTTGTATTGCTTCAACTGATATAGGTGAATTCTGAAATTCTATACCCATATTATTTAATGGGTCATATGCATCAACTATATGTTTTATGTCACCATTCCTACGTATAATTTCTCGATTTTCATTCTCAATAAAATTTGAGAATGTATTATGCCATGTATCTGTATCTTTTACCTTATCTAATGTAAGATTATCACATTCAATGTGAGTATCTTTTATTGTATTTGGATGATAAAAATGTTCTGTAAAATTATTGTCATGATTTCTTTTTTGACGAAAGTGAACTTGTTTATTACAATTATAACAAGTAAATTCACTTGATTTATCTATAGTAAATTTATATATATCTTCAGTTGTAATAATTTGTTCTTTATAAATTGCAAAATTAGGCATATATCGCTATGTATATATGTTATGCTACTTTAACCCATTAAATATATGGGTTAATTATATAGGTAACGTGTCTCGAGACAATCTTTCTACCGTGAAAAATCAGTGACATGCGCCTGTTCCTCATAACTCAACTCCTTCCACTTGTGTTCCTGAATCACTGGAACACCACCTTGAAACCGTCCAATCCAGATTCCACATGTGCCAGTTTCCGTATGGAATGTGTTTTTCATCCAACATCTAGGATAGGCCTTCAACAGTTCATATAGATACTCATAGACAGGGTAATTCCTGAATTCGTAACTGACAAATAGACGTGTATTCGTCCGCGTCAGAACATGGACCTGATTCAAACCAAAGAATCGATTGGCGATTTCCTCCAATTCGCTAGTACCCTTAAGCACTAGACCTGACTTCTGGAGGGCATCAAGGTCTTCTTTCGATCCACGAATCTCTAAGGAATTCATGCCGTCGATTCCCATTCTACTTGAATCTAGTACGAGTACTTTAGACGATATAAATCTATATACATTTACTAGTATAATGACAAGCCTACCCGACTTAGATTCTGGTACAATTCGTAAAAAAGAAACTGTGAAAATTGGCACAAAATCACTTTTAATGACAAAAGATGAAACTGACAGTTCTATAAGTATATATATTGGTGGCCATGATTTATATTGTATAGATATAAATATAATAAAACCAAAAACAAGATCAAAAAATTCCATACCATCTGGATTGGAAGATTCAACACTCGCAAATTTATCAAAAATCCAATGGAATCAAAACTGTTCATTAGAATATAATTTTAAACGCGGAATTGATACAACTATGATTCTCAAGTTTTCAATAACATATATTAAAAAGAATTATCCTTATGTAAAAGGTATGACATTTAATGATGCGAGTTTTCGTACGTGTGATAACGGAAACCAGGTAAGTCTTGCCATGATGAATTATATAACTACTGGGAAAACATGGTATGAAAAGAATTTTGGAGCATATTTAGAATCAGATTACCTCAGTACATTTGAAGCAGCGGAACAAAAATTTGTAAAATCAAAAACGGATACTTCTTGGGAAGCATTAAAAACAACTATAAAAAAGTATCCAATTGGTGAGGAAAAGATGAAAACAATGTTTCATGCTGCCACTACATGGCAAGAGTTTTTTGGACCTTTAAAAGATGAGATGGGTATCTCAGAATTCTGTGTATATATATCATCATGGCTTGAGGGATTTATAAGAAGAACTATGAGATTTAATATATTAGGTTTACAATATATCTTACCAATTCAAGATTTCGGTATAGTCTATACTGTATCCGACTATCAACGAGGTGGTAAGAAATTCACTCGGAAACGAATCAATCGGCATCTTGATGAACACTGAATGGCACCTAAGACTCCCTTATATCTTGTTCTAGATGCCCTCAGTACGAGGACCCAGTTTTCTCATTGTCGGCCCAGCAGGATGTGGAAAATCGAGATGGATTCGACAGGCAGCACAGGCCGCAGGGCATGTCTTGTTTCGATGGAATTGCCGAGATGACCGTGCTCTCAGACAGGGCCGTGAACTCCTACATGGACTCGTGCGGACTCGAGAGCCCACGTGGGTCTGGCTCGAGGGAGCCGACGATATAACACTGGATGCCCAGGCGTTTTTGAGGCGAATCTTGGAGACTGCGTCGCCCCATGTGACATGTGCTCTCGAAGTGAGAAGACTCGAATGTATGGCCGAGCCCATTCAGTCCCGCTGCGTCTTGAAGCGGCTAAAACAGACGGAGCAGCCCTCGCAGAGACAGAGGCTCATTCATCAGATTTGGAGTCAACCCGATGATCCGAAAGTGCCTGAGGTGCCAGTACCGACCACCTTGGCAGAGTTGCGTGAAGTTCGTCTCCAAGGCGCAGACCCCTACAAGGTAATGGTCCAGGTGGCCAAAGGTTGCGCCTTGGAGCGTGAGGTTCTCAAGAGAGCCACGATGGGAGCGAGTCCGTGGATTCTGAGTGCTTGGATTCTGAGTCAGACTTCTAAAAAGTGCAGCGCGGTATAAAACGCGTTGTTTTATACTCTAAATCTATAGTTCAATGGAGGATACAAGCGCCGCTATTTACAGTGAAGCCAAATCGGAATACACGAAGCAGTTGGTATTTAACTTCCAACCCGTTCTACTTCGTTTTTTCTTGGATCGCTACACGGAATCCAAGGCGGTACCTGCCGTCGCATCAAAGAGCAAGTCTGCCCTGAGTGAATTCCAGGATTCTCTCAGTCAAATTCCCGAATGGAATCTCGACAAGGTCCAGCGTGAGACGGCAACACTTCTACAGACAATCCACTGTGATTATACGGAGGACCTTATCACCGCTGTATTCATTGCCCACACGAAGATTCTATCTGCTATTCGTCTCCATGCGAAGCCCCGGCGAAAGATCAATATAACAGTGCCCAAGCCTGAACACTTCATGCACCGTGCCATGTCGGAATGTAGCCGTCTTCTCTGGTCAAGTGTCTACTTGTTTAGTGACACAGTGCCATCTCTCGACCGTCAGAAAAACATGAACTCTGTGAATGCCGTCTTAGAAGAGGGAATTCTACAGGCGATTCGTAACCTCCTTCCGGTGAAGTCAATCTTACGCGACAGCCTACAAGAGGACGATGACGATGCCATACAGATTGCTCAGGCAGATGAAACACCTACTCCATCGGAATCCAAACAAGTTATTGATATTTCTGGAAGCTCCTTGGATATGTCAGAGGCCGTGCCCCAATTACTGCCTATAGAGAACCTACAGACTCTAGAGCCCGCTACTCCGTTACAGCCTTCTACTCCCTTAGAGCCGGCTACTACGCCTACTCCTTTAGAGCCCGCTACTCCGTTACAGACGCCTACTCCATTAGAACCCGCTACTGCGTCTACTCCATTACAGTCCCCACAGTCCTCAACCTTAGTGGTTGAAACGGAGAAGTCTGTCGGGTTTACAGGAATGGATTCCCTCTATGGATTTTCTGGAGATGCCGAAGTACGCCCAACAATTGATGAGGGCTCAGACGAGTTCAAGATTTTAGGAGATTCTGAGCCTCTAGACATGAATGAGATTGAAGATCTGGAAGCGCCGGCATTTGCCAACGAACCTCTCGGCGCTTCCGATTATGAGACGCTTTAAAGCACAGCGGAAACCATGCGCTTTTTTTCTACTCCCGATGCTCAGAACAATGTCATCCAGCCTTGAAATCTTCGTCTGGGCAATCGCTGGAGGAACCTTTATACTGCTTCTTACAGTCTGTACAAGTTTCATTCAGAATGGTCGTCTTGTATACTCTAAGAAACATCTTAGCCGCGATTTCCTCTTAGGGGCGGCCTTCACAGGGTTCGTTTACCCCCTTCTACCTGAGACCTTTGATACGATGAAGGGCGCAATTAGTTCTACGGCAGGAGGGGCAATCACAGCAGCTAGCGATGTCATCGCAGGCTCATCTGATGCTGATGTTAAGATTGGACCTGCTAACTTTTAGATATATTGGTTTAGAATAGATGAAGACGCGGCGGTCAAGAAAAAAATGGTTAGTATTACAATATGACAATCGCACAATTGATACAGAGTATGAAAAACTAATGAAACAAAATAAGGACTATGCCAAGGCCCACGGGTATGACTATAAATTTATATCAAAGGGCTACACTAGCATATCACCCTATTGGAGGAAAGTGAATATAGTGAAAGATCTACTACCGAAATACAAGGGGATTCTGTGGATGGATACTGATGCTGTTGTATTTAACAGTAGAATTACACTCGATTCGATTACCAATTCTTCCAAAATGTTTTTTTGTAGTCAAGATAATTATAAAACAACAACCAATCATTTTAATGCTGGTGTGTGGATAATAAAAAATACCCCTGAAATGAATGATTTAATGGAAAAATGGTTAGAACTTTATGATACTAAAGAATGGTTAAAGAATAGTCGTGAAAACTGGCATACAACGGGAAACTGGTCAAATGCTACATATGAACAGGGCTCATTTATTGAAACTATACAACCGGCATATAAAAAACATATAACAAAAATTCCATGTAATATCTTGCAGGGATGTCTGGAAGATATTAACACTGTGAATGAACCATTTATCATACATTTTATGGTATCATTAAAACAACTTATACCAGCATATATTAAAATATTTATAGACTCTCCCAATAAATCTAAGAAATAACGCCAAAGTGCCAAAGTACCATATTGGTGTTAGACCCATATTTAAAATAAAAAAAGAAGCCTACTGTAAGAATGGTAGAAGCATGCTCATGTTCTCCAGATGTAAGCGATTGTCCTCGCTGACCTCTTGAGAGAATCTCAAGAGGACCACCCTTTGAGCTCTGCTCAAAGGACATCCCGAGATGTGGATTAAAAATGCTAAAAATCCTTGGTGCTGGACATCGAAATTTAGCCAAATGTGTTCTAAGACTAGACGAAGAATACAACGCAAACGAAGAACACTACGCAAACGCAACAATTAAAGTATTGGTAGATAGTAGATGGCTACTGGCGCAGCTACAAGCGCAAGTACTGGCGCAAGTACTAGGGCTAATAGAGCGAGACGTAGGGCAAATAGGGCGGAATTAATGGACGTAGCACCGTTCCCAGCATTCTTGGCAACTGCTCCGATTTATTTCATCTCAACACACGGTGCATACAATTTAAACAAAGATACAATGCCATTCCGTGTTCCTGAAAATACTATTATAATCGATACGGTTGATATTGGGGAAGTGTGTTTAACATCCATCGATACACCATTATGGAATTTAATGCAAGGAGGAAACCGTGGTAAACTCATACGGTATATGAAAGGGGTACCCGATCCATCCGATCCGCTAACGGATCAAGAAAATTATTTGCGAATATTTAACAATATACATATATATTTTCCAGGCGACCCTGTATATTCACGCGAATTATCGATTGGCCCTGATAACCGTAAGGACTATAAAAATATGGGTTTTTTTAAATTTAATGTTGGGGATCCAAGAAATGTATTTAACAATTCGAACAATGTTTTTGCTCAATCGGGTGTTCGGTCAAAGATCCTGCGCCCGTTAGAAAGAGAACTTGTGCTCAAACCTGAAATTATTATAAATTATGAATATCTTCTTAGATTGCCTAGTCCCGAATTAACAGATTCTACCGAGCGTATTTTTATATTTAGTTCGTGTGGAGCCAGATTGTCTGGCTCACATGAACAAATTGAAAATGTTCAGCGTATTCAAGAGGCAGCACGCCTCAAATTCATGGGAATGCGTTCTGAGACTGAACACTTTGGTAGATCTTTGGAAGCTGCTGGAGCATCTGGAGCATCTGGAGCATCTGGAGCTGCTGGAGCATCTGGAGCGGCAGGTTGGTCTAAAGTTCCTAAGGGACTACGAGGAGAAGTACCTGAAGAATTTGCGCCAGGGGCATTTAATGATAATAGTTCTAGCAATAATGGATTGTATTTTGAAAGTAAAAGTGGAGCGCCGTTAACTACGACTAGAGGTAAAATGGCCCCTGGACCTGTAAAAGGAGAACAACTCTTTTACAAGAAGCCTGGAACAAGTGATTTTCTAACTCTACACCACGACGACGGTACACTCTTGTTTACACCTTCGCAAGTAAATATAATGAAGCAGCGGCTCCCAGGTATACAGTTATTTAAACTTCTTAAGGGTAAATTTGTAGCCTTACATGGTGGCTCTAGAGGTACCAGACGCAGTGTCAGCAAAAGAGCGAATAGACCTTCTCATCGACGCTCGCATTCGCGGGCATCACGAACCCGATGAATGGCTTCTTGTCTAGTTGCTCTCTCGGCACTGCGCCCTTGACTTTCTGTGCGATTACACGGTACAAGTCGAATCCAGGATACCGCTCCGATTGATTGTCATCCCATAAGACATTCGCACCGTCTTCGTCTATGAGCCATGACCACAGAACATTGAACAGATCAGACACCGTCTCGTTCTGAACTCGCCCGTGTTCGGAACTGAGTACGGCACCCCCAGGTCTATCCTCAGGAATCTCAGTAAACATCGCCTCGAATATACTCACAGACAACCGACACAGATCGAAGGATGGGTTGGGGTAGACACGCGGCTCCTTTGCATCGTACAGAGGTCCAAAGTTGTATTGACTTCCCGCCTCGTTCTCAGGCCAATAATCGTCACTTATACACAGAACTCCGTTGTGTGTATAAATGGCCCGGCCGAAATCAATAATCCGAAAGAGCTTCCCATACGTCGGTACTCTCCACTTCCGTCCATCACGTGTGCTGTAATACAGATACTCCTTGTCCGTGGGTGTCCACAGAATATTATTACTATGAAGGTCGTTGTGCGTCATGGCCCACAGACTCTGTAGGGGGCACAGTGCCGCGATAACTTGAAAGAGCCACGCAGACCATTGGGCTTCCCACTCAGGAGTGTCCACTGCCGCCGTCATCTCAGACGACCCATCCAACAGAGAATCCATAGTGCTCTTGTTGGACTCCAAAAACATCAGCATCGTAGGGAATTCTGAGAGCGCTGCGAAGAATTTCATTTCACTCCCCAACGAACTCCCTGAACTTTCAGAGTCTGAGCTGCCCGAATGGCTAGTGCAAGAGGCAGTTGTAATAGTAGCTGAATAGAGACTCGTATCCCCTACAGATACATTGTCGCCATCGTGAAGTTCAGAGACTTTCGATTCCCTCTCATCTTCGCTGTCAGTACAGGTACTATTGCCTTCGAGATCTTCAGGAGCCTCCAGTAAGGGGTCATCCGATGGAAGTACTTTGTCTCCCTCGTATCCTATGAGTTTGAAGACGCCTTGGCTTTGCTTGCGCCAGAACCAGGATTCAAAGCGGATATCGGAGAACTCCTCCGTTATGTTGTAATAGTACTCGTTGGCGATTGCGAGATAGGCACCGTAAAAGAGGGAGAAATGCGGGGAGTGATCGGCCTCACGGAACTTGCTTAGCATGTAACATGCCACGGCATCTACGTAGGCCTGATTGTGAGGGTCGTGAATCTTGCTGTAGACCTTGGCCGATTTGCGTCCAGGTGCCGGCAGAGCCGGATGCTGGGACATTGGGTAATTCCCTTGAATCATGCGGTAGGCATCGAGCAAGTGTGTTATTTTACAGAATCCAGATATATCCATTAGGGTACCATCGGGTTTTCCATCATTGAAGGAACGTACACGGCCACAGAATGATCCGGATCTCTGGGGAACATCACCGATAAATCCCTCGAGATGCCACTTGTGATCGAATCGGAGGAAGGAGCTGTACTTGTTGCTTTTTCCAAAGCGTATCATTCCGGGGTAGGTTGTCTGGAGTGGCTTAAATCGCGTTTCAAGAGCCGCCTGAAACTCCGGGGTTGGTTTGCAGTCCCAGAGTACTGGGCTTGGCAAATCTACCGTTTGAAGCGATGGGTACGGGGATGCCATTACTGAACTTTTTAGAAAAAGTTAGCAAAAATAACGCTGACCTGAGCTTTTTAAAAAAGCTCGCAAAAATGAACTTTTTAAAAAAAAGTTCGCAAAAACCTATCAACATTCTTATATACTAAAACTTCGCAAAAATGAGCTTTTAAAAAAGTTCGCAAAACACTTCTTATACCTTCTCGATTTTATTTGTCTTGAGTATATGTGATCCTGTTTCTTTATTTAACTTAAGCATATTCGGTTGTACAACATACATATTCGCTTTATCAGAAAACTTATTAAACTGTATATCAATACCATCTGTCATCGTTTGTAGATACGGTAGAATCTTCTTTTTCACAGTCCTATTTTTCACAACATACGCCCAGTTCCCCCAGTTATGACCCCGTTTACGGATCTTACGAATGTGCTTCGATACACGTCTTCCACTCGTCACTGTTCTTCCTAAAAATAATATATCCCAGTTCTTAGGAACCTCTTTTTCGATAGCCTTCACCTTGTTCAAAAAGGTAGGAGGGAATACAACATCATCCTCTAAAATCAGAGTGCCTTCTGCGTCAGATAGGGGCTCATTTGCTATCTTTGTAAGAAGATTCCTCTGCGATAGAAAACATCCAACAACACCACGCACTGTTCCAGCAGTCCGTCGACGGATACCTGGAATTCCTCGTTTGAACTGAGCATCAGACACTAAGACTCCCGGGAATTGTTTGATAGCAACACCTGCTCGTGTGGCACTTTTCTTCATCGTTCTATATCGTCGGCCACGTGGATTCATTGTGATGGCATATACCGTTTTAAACAGTGGCTTCGTCTCCATCTACTAGCCCAGGGAATAAAACTCTAAAACTCTGTTAGCCCTCGTACATACTCTTGTTCGTCGCCTTGAACAGTTTATTCTTCTCCCTATCCTGCTTTGTTAGCTTTCTCGTAATAACCCATACTAGACTCGCACTATTCGTCAAATCCTTATAACTCGGGATGACATAGTATTTATGGAGGCGATTCTGCTGAAACTTTAACTTCTTGGCGCTCTCGTACTCCCAAACATCCCGTGCTCGATCTTCTTCATTAATACCAAGAGTCTGTACGGGTTTATAGAATTCACCATTCTTAGGATACGTTGTCATAGGCGGGAATACTTGGGAAATCGTATCAAAGTGTTTCTTTAGGCTCATGTACTCGGTTGCCTCATGCGTCTCATACTCGGCAGAGACTCTTGGAACTGTCGTGCGGGTCGGCGCCTTTCCCTTAACCTTACCATAGTCAGTATAATCGCCAGTAGCAGCCTTCACTGCCGCCTTGTCCACATAGAGGCGAATAGCCTGGGGAGTAGGGGTTTCATTGATCATATAGCAATTACTGTAATGAGCAGGTCGCAGAATGGCCTGTAAAAGTGTATTAAGGTTACAACTACTACAGGGTCTCGCATCGTGCCAGAATGCGATATTCGGATGCCATCCCTTCAAATCAGTACCACGTGTACATGTTTGATTGAAGATGAATAGCCAATTATGATCAATCGGCTGGCATGTATATCCACGGCGAATAGTACTGTCTTCCCAATTGAGTCCATCCTTTGCGTCAATGACTTTAATATTGAATGGGCGACCATACATCCCTCCACCAAAGTGTATATTTACATCGCTCACTAATTTGGGAATTTGCGCCCGAATCGTGTCGAGTGTAATAAGCCTTCCTGTAATCCGTATGGCACCAATGTTGCGATCCACTTTAAAGGATTCCCGAATAACTTCAAATGCG
>Ga0214919_10009071_pt1 | contig 12886 bp, 11 predicted proteins | sample LL1503_MetaG_FD_177994 | JGI IMG/M metagenome (GOLD analysis project Ga0214919, IMG submission 177994) | Freshwater microbial communities from Lake Lanier, Atlanta, Georgia, United States - LL-1503 | ecosystem: Environmental > Aquatic > Freshwater > Lake | place: USA: Georgia | collected...
AACCCTGTGTAAAACCTTAAAGGAGACAAACATGTTCAAACGCAGAACCCTCACCTCGGCCCTGATGGCCGCTACCCTGCTGGTCACGACTTCGGCTTTCGCCCAATTTGCCGAGCGCACCATCAAGTTCACCAACGGCGTCAATGAAGACCACCCCGTAGGCCTGGGCGTCAAGCGCATGCAAGAGGTGCTCAATGCCAAGACGGGTGGCAAGATCAAGATCAACGCCTTCTGGGGCGGCTCGGCCGGTGGTGACCTGCCGGCCACCCAGGCATTGCGCGCTGGTACCCAGGAGATGGTGTGCACCTCGAGCTCGCCGCTGGTCGGCATTGTGAAAGAGCTGGGTGCCTTTGACCTGCCTTTTTTGTTCGCCAATGAGAAAGAAGCCGATATCGTGCTGGACGGCCCGGCTGGCGCCTACTTCAACAAAAAACTCGAAGACGCCGGCCTGGTCAACCTGGCCTACTGGGAAAATGGTTTTCGTAACCTGACCAACAGCAAGCGGCCGGTGGCCAGGGCCGAAGACTTTGACGGCGTGAAGGTTCGGGTGATGCAGAACAACATCTTTCTCGACACCTTCAAAACCCTGGGAAGCAATGCTGTGCCCATGGCCTTTGGCGAGGTGTTCACCGCCTTGGAGACCAAGACCATTGACGGTCAGGAGAACCCCTTTGTGACGATCGAGACCTCCAAGCTCAACGAGGTTCAAAAATACCTCAGCGTCACCCGCCATGCCTACACCCCGTTCCTGGTGCTCTACAGCAAAAAACTGTTTGACCAATTGAATGCCCAAGAGCAGGCGGTGTTGCGTGAGGCCGCCATGGAGGGGCAAAAAGTGCAGCGCGCCGCTAACCGTACCCTCAACGAACAGTCGCTGGCCAACCTGAAGGTCAAAGGCATGATGGTCAATGAGGTGACCTCGGCGGAACAACTGCGCATGTTCCAGAAGGTTCGGCCGGTATATGACCGCAACATTCCCACCATTGGTGGTGAAGCTGTGAACATGGTGCTCGAAGGCCTGAAGAAAGCGCGCGGGGGCTGATCGGGTTCATTCATCACAAACCGCAGGCCGGATTGGCCTGCGGTTTTTTTGGAGCGCAGATTGAAAATCACACAAGTTGAAACGCTCAGGTTGGGCGAGTTTCCCAACATCATTTGGGTACGTATTCACACCGACGAGGGGCTGGTCGGCTTGGGCGAAACCTTCATGGGTGCGCAGACGGTTGAGGCCTACATACACGAGTGGGCCGCTCCCAAATTGCTGGGCAAGAATCCGCTGGCGATCGAGTCACGCAACCGCGAACTCACCGGCTACCTGGGTTGGCGTGGCTCTGGGGCTGAGACCCGTGGCAACTCGGCCATTGATATCGCGCTGTGGGACATTTTTGGCAAGGCCGCCAACATGCCCCTGCACACCGCCCTGGGCGGCAAGAGCCGCGATGACATCCGCATCTACAACACCTGCGCCGGCTACCGCTATGTGCGCAACACCGTCAACCAAAGCACCTCCAACTGGGGTCTGGGCCAGAGCCAGGGCCCCTACGAAGACCTGGAAGGCTTTTTGCACCGGGCTGACGAGGTCGCCGAGTCTTTGCTGAGCGAGGGCATCACGGCCATGAAAATCTGGCCGTTTGATCCGGCCGCTGAGCGCAGCGACGGCCACTACATCAGCAATGCCGACCTTGACCTGGCGCTCGAGCCGTTTCGCAAGATTCGCTCGGCGGTGGGGGATCGCATGGACATCATGGTCGAATTCCACAGCCTGTGGCGGCTGCCGATGGCGCAAAAGATTGCGCGTGCGCTCAAACCCTTCAACACCTTCTGGCATGAAGACGCGATCCGCATGGACAGCCTGGACCTGCTCAAGCAGTACGCGCGCGACTGCGAGACCCTGATTTGCGCCAGCGAGACCCTGAGCTACAAATGGGCCTTCAAGGACTATTTGCAAACTGGGGTGGCAGGCGTGGTCATGCTCGATTTGAGCTGGTGCGGTGGCTTGAGCGAAGCTCGCAAGATTGCCGCTATGGCCGATGCTTGGCAACTGCCAGTGGCCCCGCATGATTGCACCGGGCCGGTGGTCTGGGCCGCCTCCAGCCACCTCTCGCTGCATGCGCCCAATGCGCTGCTGCAGGAGAGTGTGCGGGCTTTTTACAGCGGCTGGTACAAAGAGCTGGTGACCGACTTACCCGTGGTCAAGCAAGGCATGCTGAGCCTGAGCGACAAGCCCGGGCTGGGCCTCGAACTGTTGCCCGACCTGCACCGGCGGGCTGATGCCACGGTGCGCGTCAGCCAGTGAGCACCGCAGCGCGGTATTGATCAGCCCTGGCAATATCAGCGCATCGGTTTGGTCAGCGAGGTCCAAGCACCGCCCTTGATCTGATCGATCTCCACGTATTCGGGCTCGAAGTGGTTGCCCTTGAAGACCTGTTTATCGTAAAAAATGGGTGCCTCAAAGCTGTTGGTCTGCAAGTACTTGGCCACCTTGTCGGCCGTCAGGTCTCGTCCGGCGCCCTGCACTGCCTTAACAAAGATGTCGGTGTAAGAGTAGGCCAGCAGAGCGTTTTCATCGGGCTCGTTGGTGTACTTCTTTTTATAGTTGGCAAACCAGGCCTTCACCGAGTCTGGCCCGTTGGTAGGTGTGAACAGCTTCCAGGTGCCCACCCCGTACAGACCCTCAACCGCGTCCTTGCCCAGTTGCAAAACAATGCCGGTGCGCCCGGGGTTGCCGGTAAGTACCTTGACGTTGCTCCAGCCGAGTTTCTTCACCTCGGCCATGATGCCAATGGTTTCCCGTGTGACCGTGGCAATCACGATCAGGTCGACATCAGCGGCTTTCATCCGGGCCACCTGTGACGAGAAATCAATGTCGCCTGGCTTGTAGCCGGCCTCGGCAGCGTAGCTCATGCCCTTGGCACTCAGCGCGCGTTTGATGCCTTCACCCATGAGTGCGCCGAGCGGGCCTTCCTGGTAGATGTAGCCGACTTTCTTGGCCTTGTAGGTGTCTATCATCCAGGTCACGCCGAGATTCATGATGCTGTCGTAGTTGGGCGTGGTGGTAAACAGCAGCGGGCTGTCGCCAGCTGTTTTTCGGATGATGGAGGAGGCACCCCAAGGGGCAAAGTAAATCGCGCCCTCGTCGACAGCCTTCTTCACCACGGCCGCATTGGGCCCAGAGCCAAAGGCGTTGACGATGGCAAACACCTCGTCCTTGCGCAGCAGCTTGTCGATTGCCCGCACTGCCATTTGGGGCTGGCTGCCATTGTCTTCAACCACGATACGGAACTTGCGCCCATTCACGCCACCTGCGTCATTGGCTTCATCAAGCCGCATTTGCATGCCATTGCGCAGGCTTGGCATACCGGCAGCAACCGGGCCCGACAGGTCAAGGTGCGTGCCCAGCACGATCTCCTTGTCACTCACGCCAGCGGCCATCGCGCCGCTGGCCAGGCCCCCGGCTAACAGGGCGCCCAACAGGGCGATTTTGATTTTGTGCAACATCTCAGTCTCCTTCTTTAAATGGGCCTAGGGCCCGAAACAACGAACGGGTCAGGGTACATGCCGGCTATCAGGCCAGCGTATTTTCGCGCCACCACCTGGCGCTTGAGCTTCATGGTGGGGGTGAGTTCTTCGTCCTCGGCACTGAGCAACTGGTCAATGATACGAAAGCCCTTGAGTTGTTCTACACGGGCCAATTTGGCATTCACCAGATCGAGCTCGGCCTGAATCAGGGCAATTACTTCTGGCGCGCGGGTCATGCTGGCGTAGTCGGTGTAGGGCACCTGTCGGTCTTGCGCAAACTTTGCCACATTGTCCTGGTCAAGCATCACCAGGCAGCTGAGGTAGTGGCGGCCTTCGCCAATGACCACGGCATCTGAAATATAGGGGCTGAACTTGAGGTGGTTTTCAATGTTGCTGGGCGTGATATTTTTACCGCCTGAGGTGATGATGATGTCCTTGAGCCGGTCTTTGATGCTCAGGTAGCCGTCAGCATCGATCTCGCCGCAGTCGCCGGTGTGCAGCCAACCCTCGGCGTCGATGGCCTCGCGGGTTTTTTCGGGCTGCCTCCAGTAGCCAGTGATCACATGGGGGCCACGCACCAGCACCTCGTTCTTGGGGCCCAGACGGATCTCGGTGCCTTTGACCGGCACGCCAGCCGTGCCGATGCGAATGTCAGTCTCAGGCATGGCGGTACAGGCACCGCAGGTTTCGGTCATGCCAAAAGCTTCCAGCAGGTCGATGCCGATCGCCATGTACCAGCGCAACAAATCTGGTGGTACCGGGGCAGCGCCGGTCAGGGCGGTCTTGATGTTTTGCAAGCCCAGGAAGCTGCGCAGATTGGAGATCAGCAGCGTCTTGGACAGGCCATGGCGAGCGGTCCGCCAGGCGCTGACGGGCTGGCCCGCCAGCCGGGCCTGTGCGATGGCCGCGCCCTCGGCCAGAACCAGGGCGTAGGCCTGGCGCGCGATCGGCAGCGCATCTTGCATATAAAGGGTGACCTGAGAATACATTTTTTCCCAAAACCGCGGTGGCCCGAAGATCAGGTGGGGCGCGACCTCGCGCAGGTCATTGAAAACAGTGCCCGAATTCTCTGGAAAGTGCACGGTCTGTCCCTGGGCCAGGGGTGCATAGACCGTGCTCATGCGCTCAGCGATGTGGCACAGCGGCAAAAATGACAGCGTGCGCTCCAGCGGCTGCAGGTGCTGGTACTGGCCAACGCCGCCAATCTGGAACATCAGGTTGCGGTTGCTGACCATCGCCCCTTTGGGCGCGCCGGTGGTGCCTGAGGTGTAGACCAGAAACGCAATGCCGCTGGGGTCTCCCTGGTCAATGGCTGCATCAAAAACGCCGGCCTGTTGGCTGGCCTGCGCCAGCCCCTGCGCCAAGAATTGGGCAAAGTCGGTGACCATCGGATCGGCCAGGTGGCGCAGCCCTTTGCGCTCAGTGATCACGATGTGCTGGAGCGCCGGGCACTGGGCTCGTACCGCCAGCACTTTGTCATACTGCTCCTGGTTTTCAACAAACAACAGCCGCACCCCAGCGTCCTGCAAGATGTAGAGCAGCTGCTCGGGCGATGAAGTCGGGTAAATGCCGGTGCTCAGGATTCCCATGCACTGCGCGCCAAGATCGGCGTACAGCCACTCGGGCCGGTTTTCAGAAATGATGGCGATTGAGTCGCCGGTCTGGAGGCCCAGGCGGCTCAGCGCCAAACCCACGCCGCGCGCCCGCTCGAAGTATTGAGCCCAAGTGGTGGTGTCCCAGATACCCTTCTTTTTGTGCCGCAGGGCCGGGTTGTCGGCCCAGGCGCGGCTGCGCGCGCGGAACAGTTTTTGGGGTGTGTCACAAGCCAGGGGCAGGGCGGTCGTAACCGGGGCGGCAGTCATGGCGTGGCTACCTCCAGGTTTTGCGCCGCTTCCAGCGCTGTTGTTGACCGTCTGCCCGAGCCAGCCCATCGCCACCGCCCAGGTAGAACTCTTTCACATCGTCTTTGGCCATCAGCTCAGTGCAGCTGCCGGCCGCCACAATGCGGCCCAGTTCCATGATGTATCCCTCATCCGCCGTGGCCAGGGCAATCGCAGCGTTTTGCTCGACCAACAGCATGGAGGTGCCGAGTTCGGCGTTGATGCGTTTGATGATGCTGAAAATTTCCCGCGTCAAAATTGGCGACAGGCCCAGCGAGGGTTCGTCGAGCAGCAGCAGCGAGGGGCGGGCCATCAGGGCGCGTCCAATGGCCAGCATCTGCTGCTCGCCCCCAGACAGCAGGCCGCCGTGTTGGTCCTGCCGCTCCAGCAGGCGCGGAAACCAGCTGAAAACACGGCTCAGATCGGTCTGGAGCTCAGCCCGGCTGGCGCGCGCAAATGTGCCCATCATCAGGTTGTCGCGAACCGACAAAAACGGAAACACCTGCCGCCCTTCTGGCACCAGCACCACCCCACCCCTTGCCACTTGATCGGGCTCGCAACCCTGGATGATTTGCCCGCGGTACTCGATGCTGCCCTTGAACGGATCAATCACCCCGGCTATGGTGTTGAGCAGGGTGGTCTTGCCCGCGCCATTGGCGCCCAGTACGGCGACGATATGCCCCTGCGCAACCTCCAGGTTGACGCCCTTGATGGCATTCACCGGACCGTACCAGGTCTCCAGGTTTTTCACGGCCAAAATCGGGGCTTCGACTGACATCGCTCTCAAGCGCCCAAATAAGCGGTAATCACATCAGGATTAGCCTGCACCTCGCCGGGCTTGCCCAGGGCCAGCAACTGGCCCATGTTCATGCACAACACCCGGTCTGCAGTTTCGCAGACCAGCGACATGTCGTGCTCGACCATGATCACGGTAATGCCCAGGTCTTTCTGGATGTCGCCGATCCAAAACGCCAACTCGCGGGTTTCTTCCGGGTTCAGGCCAGAGGCAGGTTCGTCAAGCAAGAGCAGGCGCGGCTCGGTGACCAGGGCGCGGGCTAGCTCCACAATTTTCCGTACGCCGTAAGGCAGGCCGGCAACCGGGCTGTTGCGGTGGGGCATCAGGTCGAGCAGTTCGATCACGTCTTCAACCCGGGCCCGCGAAGCGGCCTCGGCATCTCGCACAGCCGGCGTCCAAAGCCATTGGGCGAAAAAGTTACCGTGCCCAAAGCGGTGCCGGCCCAGCAGCAGGTTGTCGAGCACGGTGCCGCCCTCAAAGAGCTCGATGTTTTGAAAGGTTCGCGCTATGCCGCTGTGTACCACCCGGTGCCTGGGCAGGCGGGTGATGTCCTGCCCCTCGAAGACGACCCGGCCGTAGCTGGGGTCGAACACCCGGGTGATCACGTTGAGCACCGAAGTTTTACCCGCACCATTGGGGCCAATGATGGCAAACACCTCGCCCTGATTGACCGAGAAGCTCAGCTCGCCAATCGCCTGTACCCCACCAAAGCGCAGGGACAGGTCAGAGACAGCAAACACGCTCATTTGTAGCGCTCCGACTTCATGTAACTCTTGCCACGTTTGAACATGTCTTGGCGGTACAGGGGGAAGGTCTCGAGAAAGGTTTTGAACTTGATCCAGCGACCGTTGAGACCCTTGGGCTCGAACAGCACAAACACAGCCAGCACCAGGCCGAAGACAAAAGTCTCGAGTCCAAATTGCTTGGCGATTTGCTCGGGCAGCAGCGGCTTGATGCGCGAGATAAAGGTGGGCAGCATGCTGATCAGGATGGCGCCCAGAATGGCGCCGCGCAGCGAACCCAGGCCACCGATGGTGACCATCAAGACCAGCTCAAGCGACAAGATGAGCCCGAAGCCCTCGGGCGTCAAAAAGCCCACATGGTGGGCCAGCAGAGCACCGCCCAGGCCGGTCACCACCGCTGAGACCACAAAGGCCAGTACCTTGTAACCCGCCACCCAGATGCCCAGGCTGTAGGCGGCAGCTTCGGAGTCGCGCACACCCATGAAGGCACGCCCGGTCTTGGCGCGCAAGAGGTTGAGCAGCCCCAGCAACACCAACACCAGCAGTGCCAGGCAGAGGTAGTAGAAGTACTGCAGTTTTGACAGGTCCTGCCCGAACAACACCGGGCTGCCCACCGCCAAACCACCAAAGCCGCCAGTGACACTTTTCCAGTGGCCGATCACATGCTCGGTGAGGATTGCAAAAGCCAGCGTCACCATGGCCAGGTAGAGGCCAGAGACACGGATGGCGGGTAGGCCGATGACCAAGCCGAGCAGGCCGGTGAAGCCGGCTGCCATCAGCATCGACGCGAGCAAGGGTGTGCCCTGCGCCAGCAGCCAGGTATGGGTGTAGGCGCCGATGGCAATGAAGGCCGAGTGCCCCAGAGACACCTGCCCGGTGTAGCCCACCAGCACCATCAGGCCCAGGCTGACGATGCACATGATGAACACATAGCTGAGCTCGCCCACCACATACTTGGGCATGACCCAAGGCGCGATCAGCAGCGCAGCCAGCAGCAACACATAGGCCAGCCGGCCCGGCAGGTAGCGCAGCAGCGCGTGTGCGTCGCGGTAGTTGGTGTCGTAGCTGAAGCGCATGTGCTGCTGGTGCCTTCAGACCCGCCGCCCGTGGGCTTCACCGAGCAGCCCGCGGGGCCACAGGATCAGCACACCAATCAGGACCAAGTAGGCCATGGCATCCTTGAAGCCGTCTGGCAGATAGACCCCGGAAAACTGCTCGATCACCCCCAGCAGCAGGCCGCCCAAAATGGCGCCTGGCACGCTGCCAAAGCCACCAAGCACCACCGCAGCGAGTGCCTTGAGCATGACAATCCACAGGCCGATATCGACCAGCGCAATCGGCGCCAGCAGCAGGCCGCACACGGCAGCAATGCCGCCCGAAATACCCCATACCAATGAGCTGATGCGTTTGACACGAATGCCACTCAAATAAGCCGCGAGCTGGTTTTGCGAGGCCGCCTGGATCGAGATGCCCAAAGCGGTTTTTTTTAAAAACCAGAACAGCGCCAGCGTGATGAGCAGCGCGGCGGCAACAATGGCCAGGCTCAGGTCATTCACTACCAGACCAGCCAGGCGGGTGGTTTGGCCGCTCCAGGGTGTTGGGTAGGTGCGTGATTCCGGGCCAAACGACATGCTCACCAGGCCACGCAGCATGAAGGCCATGGCGATGGTCAGCATCACCCCGGCAAACTGGGGCTGCCCGACGATGCGGCGCATGATGCGCGCATCAAGTTGCCAGCTGAACAGGCCGGCAAACAGCACCGTGGCGAGGGCGGCCAGCCAGAACGGCCAGCCCAGCCCGACAATCAGGCCCCAGCCGACAAAGGACGACGCCATCAACACATCGCCATGGGCGAAGTTGAGCACTTCAGTGGCTTTGTAGGTCAGCACCAGGCCCAAGGCCACCAAGGCGTAAATAGCGCCGATGGCCATGCCGTTGATGGTCAGCTGCAGCCACTGCGCTAAAGCGGGGCTCATGCCAGTGCCCGGGTTTGCGTGGTTCGGATGTCGGCTGCGAGCATTTTTTCAGTGCGTAAAGTCAGTGTTTTTGAGGTGGCCAAACAGCCTGCCAGAATTATGGCGAACAACCATCACTACGTCTAGTTGAGAAAGTGAATTGGCGCTGTCTTTAGGGGTAAACACCAAGCCATCACCAACCATCGAGCCGCTCCAGCACCAGGGCACTTGCCACTCCGGCTGCGCCGCAAATGGAGATGCAGCCGTAGCGCAGCTGGCGTCGCTCGAGCTCATCGAGCAAGACACTGACCAAAGCTGCGCCAGTGCAGCCCATGGCATGCCCGATGGCAATCGAGCCGCCGTTGACATTGATGCGCTCATGCCCGACTAGCATGTCTTCCATGAATTGCAGCGCCATCGCGGCAAAGCCCTCATTGATCTCGAAAAGATCAATGTCCCGGGTATCGAGCCCTGCGCGTGTGATCGCCAATTTGGCCGCGGTGACGGTGCCGGTGAGCGCCAGCATGCGGTCCGAGCCGGTGTCGGCAAAGCCCAGCACACGGGCCCGTGCTGACAAGCCGGCTCTGCCGAGGGCCTGCTTTGTGCCAAGCAGCACGGCAGCCGCAGCGTCTGCCATGGCGGGCGAGTTGCCGGCATGGTGCAGGTGCTCAATTGCCGGGAGCCGGTAGCGCCGGCAGAGTTGGGCATCCCATCCGTCCTCGCCTCCTTTGGCACCCCAGGCGGCAAAAGCCGGCGCTAGGGCGGCAAGGCTCTCCACACTGGTGTTGGGGCGGATGTTTTCGTCTCGTGCCAGCAGGCTGCTGCCCTGCTCATCAGTGACTGCAATCATCGAGCTGGCAGAAGCGCGGGCGGCAGCGCGCGCTGCACGCTGCTGGGATTCGGCCGCAAAGGAGTCCAGCATCTGGCGCGAATAAGCCCGCTGCGTGGCAATGGCATCGGCTGCAATGCCGATGGGCACCAGGCCGGCCTGCAGCTGCAGCGCCATGTCATGGGTCAGGGGCCCCTGGTCGGCTCCCATGGGCACTCTTGACATCATCTCGACACCGCCCCCGACAGCCAGGGTGTCGCCGTGCATCGCCTGCAGAGCGGCAAAGTGGGTGGCCGACAGGCCAGAGGCGCAGTAACGGTTGATGGTCACAGCCGAGACGCTGTCACTCCAATTGGCCAGCGGCAGAGCCAGTGTGCCGACACTCGTTCCTTGATCGCCGGTTTGCGTGACACAGCCGAAAATCGCATCGCTCACCAAACGGGTGTCTAGCCGGTTGCGCTGGGCTAGCGCGCTGAGCGCCTGCCCCAGCAGCGCCGCGGGCTTGATCGATTTCAGACTTCCCTTGTCATTGCCCTTGCCACGCGGTGTGCGTACCGCATCAGCGATGTAGGCCTGGTTCATGTTGTGCTTGGACTCATGCTGTCCACCTCGGTTAGAAATTTTGCAAAGGAGGCATTGGCTGATGCATAGCCTCGCAGTGGCAGCGCGCTTAGCTGTGACAGTCCCTGAGTCATGTCTTGCGGCCACAGGCGTCTGGCCTGGCTCTCGCCCGCTCCGGCCCGTCGTGTGATACCCGCACCGCTGACCAACAGCTCGCCGTTGAGTTGACAGTCAGGCTGGCACAGCCAGCTCACCAGCGGCGCGACGCGGCTGACATCAAACACCGCCGCGAGTTCGGCGGCCAGGTAGGGCGCGGTCATTTGCGAGTAAGCATAGGGCGCAATGGCGTTGACCAGCACATTGTGTCGCTGGCCTTCGAGTGCCAGGCTGCGCATCAAGCCGATCACCGCTGCCTTGCTGGCCGCGTAGGCGCTTTGTCCATGGTTGCCGTACAGGCCGGCGCTCGATGTCGTCAAGACAACCCGCCCATAAGACTGCCGCATCAAATGCGGCCAGGCGGCATGGGTGAGGTACAAGCTACCGAAAAAACCGACATCAAAAACCGCCCTGAAATCGGCCATGGACTGTTTACCAAAGCTGCAGGCCGCATCGCAGCCGGCATTGGCGACCAGCATGTCGATGCGACCAAAACACGCCAGGGCCTGGGCCACCATGTGCTCACCGCTGCCGGGGTCGCTGACATCGCACCAACTGGCTTGCGCCAAGCCGCCTGCAGCTTCAATGGCCTGCACGGTTTGTTGCGCCGAGGTTTGTGCGTCGGCTTCGCCGGCGTGGCGCCGGTTGTTGACCAAAACCGCAGCACCCTGGGCTGCCAGGTGCAGCGCGTAGGCCCGCCCCAGGCCCTTGCCCGCCCCGGTGACGATGGCGCAGCGGCCCTGCAGGGCCTTGCCCGGGCCGCTCAAGGCCGGCCCCAGGGGAAAAACATCGGTACCCGGGCCATGTAGTCAGCGTAAGCTGGCTTGGTGCGGGCCAGGTAGCGTTCTTGCATGGGCGTGGCAGAGCCCCGGCTCATGAACCAAGTGACATACAGCGGGCAAGCCAGGGCCAGCCAACCCCAGGGGTGCATCAACCCCAGCGCACCGAAGCTCCACCAGACCACGGCTTCGCCAAAATAATTGGGGTGACGCGACAGGCGCCACAAGCCGGTGTCCAGCACCATGAGGCGGTCAGTCCGGCGGGCCTTGAAGCGCTGCAGTTGCAGGTCGCCCACCACCTGAAAATAAAAACCCAGGCCAAACAGTGCCAGGGCAATGGCATGCTGCCAGCCCAGCGTTTGCGGGCCTGCTGCGACGGCAAGGACCAGGCCCAGGGACCACAGCCACACCGTGACCCCCTGCATGATGAAAACCTGGAAGTAGCTCCACCACCACCAGGCGCCGCCAAAACGCCTGCGCCAGGCGGCATAGCGGCCGTCTTCGCCGTGCCCGCGGTTGCGCAGACCGATGTGCGAGGACATACGCAGGCTCCATAGCGCGACCAGAACCACGATCATGGTCTCATGAGGCGACCATTGGCCGCGCCACACCACCAGGCTGGTGACCGGAATCGACACCGCCAGCGGGTAGGCCACGTCCATGATGCCGCAGTCACGCCGGGCTAGGCTAAGCAGCCACACTGCGGTCAGGAAAACTGCCGTGATCAAGCCCGAATGCAGGTAGAGCGTCAGAAAGGCCGAAGCCGGCGAACTGGCGGGCAGCAGCAGCCAAGCCAGGGCGATCACCATCGCCGCGATGGGGTAGACAAACTCGCGGGCGGTGCCGACCCGCAGCTCCGGCCTGCGCCGGAACACCAGCAGGCCAGCCATCCAGAACAGCCAAAGGCCGGCGGCAACCAGGGGCAGTGCTGCTGTCATGGCAGGCTCAGCAAACCGTCGCGCACATCGGCGCCATTGGCCCAGCAGGCGTGGGTGCCGCTGCACAGCTTGTGTGGCAGTTCGATGCGGCAGACTGGGCCTTCAGCAAAGCGCTTGCAGTCAATCAGCAAGGCTTCGGAGCGCTGGGTGTTTTCGTTGGTGATAAAAGTGACCAGGTAGCCATCGTCTTCATCGCGGGCGTTGATGCGAGGTGCGAAAGGCGCTTCACTGGCGTACTGCCCCTCGGGCAACTCGATCTGCCAGGACTCACCCGTTTGCAGGTCATGCTTGACATAGCCCTTAAACAAAAACCAGCCCGGCACCTGCACCGCACTGTAGATGTAGCGGTAGGGCCGCCCGGCATAACGCTGGTTGATCATCCCGAACTCCAGCGTGCGTCCATCCAGGCGCTGTTCGCTGGTTTGGCCGGTGAGCAGATTGAAGCGCCAGCGGTGCAGCCGGGTTTTCATCTTGTACTGGTCCAGGTAGGACATCATGCGCTCATAGCCTTTGGGCGCCCCCTCGAAATTTTTGGGCTCGGGCTCCTCCTGGAAGTAGCCATCGAGAACAATCTCCGCGCCCTCTTCATAGGCATTCAGAAAATGCAGCACAAAGGTCGGGGCGGCTTCAAACCAGCGAATGTCTTGCGGCTTGCCACGCCGGGGAATGATGGCAAAGCGCGAGGCTTGGTCGGGGTAAAACTTCACCACGTGTTTGCCCTGCTTGAGCA
>Ga0214919_10009073_pt1 | contig 12885 bp, 11 predicted proteins | sample LL1503_MetaG_FD_177994 | JGI IMG/M metagenome (GOLD analysis project Ga0214919, IMG submission 177994) | Freshwater microbial communities from Lake Lanier, Atlanta, Georgia, United States - LL-1503 | ecosystem: Environmental > Aquatic > Freshwater > Lake | place: USA: Georgia | collected...
CTGCAATAATTTGGAGCACGCGTTGCCGGTATTAGAGGCCTGCGGCTTCACTGCCACGTGCTACGTGATGAGCCAATTGCTGGGAAAAACCAATGTCTGGGATATTGAAAACGGCGTTGTGCAGGCTGAATTGATGACTGCCGCCCAGATCAGGCAGTGGGCACAGGCCGGGATGGAGATTGGTGCCCATACCCAAACCCATTGCAAATTGCCTGACCTGTCCGACGCCGATGCGATGCAGCAAATCCAGGCCTGCAAGGCCGAATTAGGCGCGATCGTGGGCCAGCCAGTGGCGCATTTTTGTTACCCCTATGGTTTGTATGAAGCGCGCCATGCAGCCATGGCCCAAGCAGCGGGTTACCAAACCGCTACGACCACGCGGCGCGGCAAAGTGCAAGTGGGGGAGGATTTGTTTCAGCTGCGCCGTATTCCTGTGGTGCGCTCCACCTACTTACCGCAGTTCTTGCTCAAGTTGCTCACTGGCTATGAAAACAAGAAGCAGGCCTAAGCCATGACCGGTCAAACGCCGCCAGACCCCAAGCCCAAAGTAGCGCTGCTGTCGCGCAGATTTAGTAAAAGCGCCGGTGGTGCGGAAAACTATGCCGTGAACTTGGCCCAGCACTTGGTGGCGCAATTTGACATCCATGTGTTTTGCGAACATGCTGATATTGCCATAGCGGGAATTACCGTGCATCGCATGCGCCGCACGATCAAGCGTCCAAGGTGGCTCGCCCTGTGGCTGTTTGCTTGGTGGTCTTGGCGTCAAACGCGTCGTGGCTATGCCATCGTGCATTCGCATGAAAACACCTGGCACGGCAATGTACAAACCGTCCATGTCCGCCCTATGCGCTACAACCTTTTGGTGGCAGCGCAGAGTCCGCTCTCCAAGGCCTTGGCCTACCTGAAAATTGTCACTAGTGTGCGCTTGCTGGCGCATTTGTTGCTGGAGCGCTTGCGTTTTCGTAACGATGGCGAGCGCCTGGTCGTGGCCGTCGCACCCGCCTTGGGCGAACTCATCGCCAGCACGTTTGGCATACCGCCTGCGCACCTGCGTCTGGTGCCGCCGGGTATCAATTTGCCCGACGCCTTGCCATCGGCTCAACGACCCGTAATCGATCAAGCGGATGCACGCGCCGCCTTGGGATTAGCGCAAGGCGCTTGGGTGCTGTTGCTGCTGGGGCACAACTTTGAGAAAAAAGGGCTTGCCGCGGTGCTGCGCAGTTTGCCTTTGTTGCCTGCGGATGTGGTCTTGTTAGTGGTGGGTGGCAATGCCGCGCAGGTGGATACCTGGCGCGCGCGCTGCGCTCAGCAAGGCTTGGGGCAGCGGGTGGTGTTTGCCGGAACGCTACCGGATTCCACCCATGCATTTGCGGCGGCCGATTGTCTGGTGCACGCCACATTGGACGATATGTTCCCATTGGTGGTGCTCGAAGCAATGGCGGCCAAGGTACCCGTGGTGCTGAGCGTGGCGCCTTATTGCTTGGCCTCGCCTCTGGTGCAAGCGGCGCAGGCAGCTTCGATGGTGCAAGACCCGCATGATGAAAAAGAAATTGCCCATGCTGTGGATGCGCTTCGTGCCGATGGGCTCTTGCGAGAAGCCCAGCTTGCCCGTGCCACAGGTTTCGTACACAACCACGCTTGGCCGCAAGTGGCTGCGCAGCAGGCGCTGATATACCAGCAATGGTTAGCGGCCAAAGCCTAGGAATTTGAATGCGACCGCACGGAGCCCTCGATTGAAAAATACCATCTTGATAACCGGGGGTACTGGGTTTATTGGCTCGCATACCGCCGTTGAATTGATGCAGTCCGGCTGGCGGGTCATCGTTTTGGACAATTTATGCAACAGCGAGCCCGATGTCATAGAACGCATAGCCGCTATTGGCGCTAGCAGGCCGCATTTTGTTGCCGGCGATGTGCGTGACGCAGCCTTGCTGGACCAACTATTTGCGTCCCACACTATCACTGCGGTCATGCATTTCGCAGGACTCAAATCGGTGGGCGAGTCTTGGCAGCAGGCAGCACATTATTTGGACAACAACGTGGGTGGCACCGCTTGCTTGGTGGCAGCCATGGAGCGCGCTGGTGTGCGGCGACTGGTTTTCAGTTCGTCAGCGACTGTCTATGGCGAGCCCGATACGGTACCCATTGCCGAGTCCGCACCCTTACGCACCACCAACCCGTACGGGCGTAGCAAGCTGTTATGTGAAGACATGCTGCGTCAACTGCAAGCGGCTGACCCGCGTTGGCAGGTCGCTTTGCTGCGCTACTTCAATCCAGTGGGTGCGCATGCCAGCGCCCTGATTGGCGAGAAACCCACCGGCGTCCCGAATAACCTGATGCCCTATATCACCCAGGTAGCCGCTGGTGCCCACCCCTATTTGCGCGTGTTTGGCAATGACTACCCCACCATCGACGGTACGGGCGTGCGCGATTACATCCATGTGGTGGACCTGGCCCAAGGCCACCTCGCCGCGCTGCACTACTTGCTGGAAGAAGGCCGGGGCATTACCGCCAATTTGGGAACCGGTAGCGGCGTAAGTGTCTTGCAATTGGTGGCCGCCTTCACCCAAGCGACAGGCGTAACGATTCCTTTGCAAATCCTCGAACGCCGCCCCGGTGATGTCGCCAGCTGCTTTGCGGCTACAGAACAGGCCTGGGAGGCGCTGCGCTGGCGCGCGCAATTGTCCTTGCAGGCTATGTGTGCCGATGCGTGGCGCTGGGAATGTTCGCGCGCCGCAGCGGGAGCTAGCCATGGCTGATGCAAGCGCACTAGGAGCCATGGAGCCCAAAAATATTTTGTTGATCAAGTCCCACAGCATGGGGCTGGGTGACTTGCTGCGCAGCTCTGCGGCATGGGCGGCCTTGAAAGCACGCTGGCCGCAGGCACACTTGCATTTTTGTATGCTGAGTAATCATGAGGGCTATGTGGCACAAGACTTGATTGCCTCACACCATTTGCTCAGCAGCGTGCATTTCATCACCGCCAAGGCGGGTAAGCCTGGGGGAGCGCCGCAGTACCACCTGCCTTTGCAAACGCTCATGGCGCATATTTTGAGCAGCCTTGGCCCGCAGCCGATTGATTTGGTGATTGACTGTGAAATGGCAGGTATCCGGACCGCACTGGTCGCCCGCCGCATCGCCCAGGCAAAGTTGGCCCGCTCGGTGGGTGTTGCCCAGTTTCCCTTGCGTCGCTTTTTTTACGACTTGAGCGCTCCCTCCTCGCGGGCGTATCAAAAACGGCATGGCTTATCGAAGCCCATGGACTACACCGAGCGTGATTTTGTCGCCTTGGCCGCATTGGGAATTGAACGGGCAGGTAGGCCCATCAACTTGCGCCTCTCGCCCAAGGGCCTGGCCTGGAAGCAGCGCGCCGGGCCAGAGCCAGCGCCGGGCCATAAGTTGGTGGTGTTGAATATCGGCTGTGGGACGGCTGACGCTTTGATCAAGCGCCCTGTCATGGCCGAACTACTCGATGGCTTCGTCGCTTTGTCCGCAGCAATGCCTATAGACCTCCACTTGATCGGCGCGGGTTTCGAGGTTGACGTCAACGCCGAGTTTATGGAACGCTTGTCCGAGCGATTAGCCCTGCGTAAGCTAACTTGTGCCATGAAAAACTGGGCAGGACAGCTTGCTATTGAGGAGTCTGCTGCCCTCATAGATTGTGCGGATTTGGTGGTTTCTAGTGATTCCGGTCCCTACCACATTGCCGTGGCATTGGGACTGCCAACGCTGTGTTGGTTTAACTTTCACAATCCGTCCGCGGTACATATTCAGACTAAAGTAAGTTGCATGATTCGGCCCAGCGCGCAAGAATTTTGTACCAGCGCGCTTGCCTTGCTTAACTTTGGCTCAGACGAATAAATTCCAAATAGGCGCCGCCTTTTTGCATCAGTTGGTCGTGCGTACCCTGCTGCAGGATACGGCCACGCCCTAAGACATAAATACAGTCCGCGTCTTTGATGGTGGAGAGCCGGTGGGCGATGGCGATCGTGGTGCGTCCACGCATGGCGGTGCGCAATGAGGCCTGCACCAGGCGATCGGTGTCCGTGTCCAAGGCAGAAGTCGCCTCATCCAAAATAAGGACGGGTGCGTTTTTGTACATAGCACGCGCTATTGCCAAGCGTTGACGCTCGCCGCCGGACAGCATGCCCGCGTTATGGCCGAGTACGGTGTCCAATCCCTGGGGCAATTCTTGAACGCGTTCGGCTAAGTTAGCTGCCTGCAATGCCGCTAGGGCCCGGTCGCGGTCTACCGCTTGGCCCAGCGTGATGTTGTGCAGTACGGTGTCATTGAACATCACGACGTTTTGACCGACCCATGCAAATTGGCTGCGCAATGCGGCTAAATTCCACTGTGTTACATCCACGCCGTCCACAGAGATGGTGCCCGCGCTGCGTTCCACAAAGCGGGGAAGCAAGCTGGCCAATGTGGTTTTTCCAGACCCCGACAGACCTACCAGGGCGATAAATTGACCGGGTGCCACATGGAGACTGACCTTATCTAGCGCAACCTCTGAGGCGTCGGGATAGTGGACGCTCGCTTCGTGAAAATCAATCTGGCCCAACGCTCTGGGCACTGTAAATTCGCCACCGGTTTCATAGTCAACATTTTCAACAAGGTCAATCGCGCGCTCTGCTGCCACAATTCCGCGTGTAATAGTGCTTGAAACATCAGATAAGTGCTTGATGGGTGCGATCATCATCAACATGGCGGTCACGAATCCGATAAAACCGCCCGCTGACAAATGGTTAGTCTGGCTTTGGACAATGGCGACCGTGATCACCGTGGAAAGTGCAATCGAGCCAAAAAAATTGGTAATCGGAGCTACTGCAGAACCCGCAATGGCCGCCTTCATTGTAACGCTGCGTAATGAAGCGTTAACCCCTTCAAACCTTTTTTTCTGTTGTTCGTGTGCGTTCTGAATCCGGATTTCTTTATGGGCTAGAACACTCTCTTCGACGGTATAAGCGAGTTCGTCGACCATGCGTTGCTGGGTCTTGGTGAGGCTGTAGACGCGTCTTGAAATCGAGCGCATACTGACGGCCACCACGGGGAAAACGACCATGACAATCAAAGAAAGTTGCCAATTAAGGTAAACCAAATAGCCTGCCAAGGCCACAAGCGTAAGACTGTCCTTGACGACGGTTGTCACCGATTGCAGCAGCAGCACGGCGCCATTGGTCGCCTCGTACACCACCGTATTGGCCAGTGATGTGGCCGCATTGTCTCGAAATAGTCGCATATCTGCAAGACTGATACTGTGGAACATCGCGCTGCGTAAATTTTCCAAATTGGTTTGTGCAATCTTGGCCAAAGCGACATCTGCTAAATACGAGGCCGATGAGCGCAGCATGAAAAGTCCGATCACTGCGGCCGGAATCATCCACAAAGGCAGCGTGTTGGAGTTAAAACCTTGATCAAGCAAGGGTTTGAGCATCGCCGGAATCGCGGGTTCTAATGCCGCGCCCAAAAGGACCGATGCAGTCAAAGTCACCCATGCGTAAAAAGGCCGGGTAAAGTAACGCGCCACTCGAACAAGGCGTTGGCGTGTGTTCATGGCGTCGAGAATAGACGTGGCGGGCATTTAGGCGCCCTGAGGTGATTTTGACGCGGAATTATTGCTCACACCTAAACTTAAGATAATCCCAATCCCGATACAAAAGAAATCACCCATACCGATTCCATGCAGTATGGAGTTGAACATGCTGGCGATTGCCAATGCTAAAACTAATGCGTGCAGCGTCCACGCATCTGAATCTTCCAAATACCTAGACTGCCACGCAACGATAACCAAGGTTGCAAGCAAAAGCCCTAAACCAATCAAGCCACCCTCCACGCCCCACAGCATAAATAGTTGATGAGGATCATCCGCGCCTTTTATTGCGACGGGTGTGCCATTGTTGGTGCTTTCTGTCTGGTGCTGATACTCGATTTTCCAACTGCCGGCACCGACTCCGTTCAAAGGATGCGCGGCCATACCTTGTAATGAAATGGCCCAAAAGTGAAGGCGCGTCCCGATCGATGTGGCTATAACGTTGTTATTTTGAAATTTAATGAGCTCTTGGTAACTTGTAGCGCTTCGCATTTGAAAATTAGGAGATGAGAACCACAAAACGCCGGCGGCCAATAGCGGCGCAATCAGCGCCAAAATGCGCATCTTGCGCGGCAGGGCATGAAGACAGGCCAAAGTGACTATGCCGAGCATGGTGAGGTGTCCTGTCCGTCCGCTAAGATAGAAAAGCACAAGCGACATACTGCAAAAAATAGCCAGAAGGGCAAATGGCTTGCCTTTGCGCCCAAAAATTGTCGCGCGCTTGAACCACAGAATGCCCACCATCGCGCTTTGGGCGATACTTTCTTCTAGGTAGGTCCCGTAGGATGCAAAAGTCTCATCTGGATTTAAAGAAGAAACCCAAGGTGGATGTACCCCAAATACCAGTAACCACGAACTTAGGCCAACAAAAATTTGGGTGAATGTGAATGCCCTCAGTACGGTGAGCGCTTGCTCGGCATCTTTGATGAGGTAATACATCAATGGAATAGTTATCAGGCGCGCGTAGCGTGACCACGCGACCCACGCACTGGCAAACTCAATCTGCGACCAGACCGTGCTGGCTGCAAAATAGACACACGCTACCAAGACAATAACGCTGACTGGCTTGTTGCGTTGCCAGGTTGGGCTTTCTTTGGCCCCACCCAAAGACTTCAGCAGTGCTCCCAAGCCCCATACATAGAGCAACAGACGCCCCAGGGCAGCCACTGCAGTGCCCAAGGAGGGCGACACTGCTATGAAGCACAAAAGCCCCGTTTTGAGGTTTTTGAAACGCTCCGATTCAAAATGCGAAGACTCTAGGTGCGCGCTCATTCTTTGGCGAGCCTGTTCTGTGTTTCAGGCATGTGCCACTCCGATGATTTTTGCATTTCGAATGCTTTCGCATAGCGGTAAAAAGTTCCTTCGAAATTCCCGAACGCGATTACAAATCCCGCCCATCCATCGCGAAATCCCTGCTTAAAAATATAATGTTTAAAAAACGCCCACAAGCCGTGTCTGAAAGCGGAGCCCATGGTGATTTTTTTGTTCACTATTTTTTCAGCGCCGAGGCTGGAGTAGCGGTTTGCCTTGTGCAATACTTCTGCAAAGTTTTTAAACGGAAATTGCCAAATCGCATTTTTGAGATACCCCACAGGCTTGTCGGATCGCACGCTGTAGCCCTCGTGCACAGGCTTAAGGTCGTAGGACAGATGACCTTTTCGGAAAAGTTGTGGTTGACGATAATTCGGATACCAGCCCGAATGCTTGACCCACCGGCCCATGAAGTAATTACGCCGTGGAATGAAATAGGCATCTGCGGAGTCTGCGTTATCGCAAATTGCGCGTATTTCCTTGGCGGCCTCCGGCGTGCATCTTTCATCGGCGTCCAGGCTGAATATCCATGGTCCGGAGCACGCTGCCAGGGCTTGGTTTCGTAAATCACCAAATCCCTTGAAGTCGATTTGCACCACTTTTGCGCCCAATTGGGTGGCAATCTCGGCGGTGCCATCGGTACTCCATGAGTCCGCCAGAATTATTTCATCGGCCCAAAGTACGCTTTGGATTGTCGCCCTAACTTTTTCAGCTTCGTTGAAAGCAATGATGTATACCGATATTTGGGTCATCTATAGTGGTGCCTTGAAGAAATTCTTGTCGCACCTCAGGGGCGGCGCCCTTGGAGTTTAGTGCAAATGCCCCCTGTTGACCTCATTTCTGTGGTGGTTACCACCTACAACCGTAGTCAAGCGCTCATCGCTGTTTTGGCAGGTTTAGCCGCGCAAGATGACAAGGATTTCGAGGTGGTCATTGCCGATGACGGCTCCCTGCCCCATCACGTCCACGCCGTTGAGCGAGCAGTGCTTGAACTCGGCATTGCTGCGAATTATGTTTGGCATCCTGATGTCGGTTTTACCGCGGCCAGAGTCCGTAATTTGGGGGTTTTGCTATCCCGTGGCCGATATATCGTTTTTTTAGATGGCGACTGCGTGCCAGAGACAGACTTTATAAGCCGCCACCGCAAGTTGCGAGAGGAAGGCTGTTTTGTCAATGGAAGCCGCGTCTTGCTCAGCGCCGCAATGACTGAGACGGTTATGCAGGGCAAGGAAAGGATCTTTGGCCGGCACCTTGGCTATTGGGTCGTCCGATGGCTTGAAAAGCGAGCCAATAAATGGACATCGCTGATCCGGTTTCCTGACTTGGGAATACGCAAAAAGCCGCAATTTTTTTGGCGAGGTATCCGAAGTTGCAACTTAGGTGTCTGGCGCCGAGACTATGAGGCGGTGGATGGATTTGACGAGACGTTTGTGGGTTGGGGGCACGAAGACGCGGACTTGGTGTTGCGATTGCACAACGCAGGTGTCGTCAGAAAAAACGGTTTTTTTGCCACCGAGGTATATCATCTGTGGCACGTCGAGTCCAGTCGCAATGACGAGACTGCAAATGCCCAAAAAGTACGGCAAAGAATTCAAACCTCTCAAATCAAGGCAGACCGTGGCTTGTGTAAATGTCAACTGGACGGAATGGTTAGGGTGAAAAGATGGGGATAATACGGGGATGCACAAGCTATTCATTGCATTCCTTGCGGCTCTATTGGGAGCGCACGCCCTGGCGCAGTTTCGTGTCGAGGTGTCCGGAACTGGATTGACGCAATTGCCTATCGCTGTTGCGGCCTTCAAGGGCAATGAGGGCATGACCCAAAAAATCGCTGCCATTGTCCAGGCCGATCTCGAGCGCAGTGGTCAGTTTCGCGCCGTTGACCCGGTCGGCGCGGTGTTAGACGAAAATGCCCGTCCTGATTTGCCAAGTTGGCGTAAACAAGGGGCCGATGCCCTGTTGACCGGCAGCATTACCCGTGTGGGTGACGATCGCTACGAGGTGCGGTTTCGCTTGTGGGACTGCGTCAGGGCACAAGACCTGGGTGGTCAAAGTCACGCAGCCCCTGCCGCCGAGCTGCGACGGGTCGCCCACCGCATTGCTGATGCCGTGTATGAAAAATTGACCGGAGAAAAGGGCGTTTTCGCTACCCGGATCGCCTATGTCACCAAAACCGCTTCGATTTACAACTTGTGGGTGGCCGATTCTGATGGTGAGAGCGCGCAGTCGGCCTTACGCAGTTTGGAGCCCATTATTTCTCCCTCCTGGGCGCCCAACGGCAATCAATTGGCCTATGTGTCCTTTGAATCGCGAAAGCCGGTGGTCTATGTACATGACGTCGATACTGGAAAACGTCGCTTGGTGGCTAACTTCAAAGGTTCCAATAGCGCCCCCGCCTGGTCCCCCGATGGAAAAACACTGGCTCTAACCCTGAGCCGTGACGGAGGATCCCAATTGTTTCTGCTCGATGTCGGCGCCACAAGCGCGGAGCCCCGCCGCTTAGCCACCTCCACAGCTATTGATACGGAGCCAGTCTTCACAGCAGATGGGCGCCAGATTTATTTTGTCAGTGACCGTGGCGGATCACCCCAGATTTACAAAATTGCAGCTTCAGGCGGTAATGCTGAGCGGGTCACCTTCAGTGGTAGCTACAACATTTCGCCCACGCTTAGCCCTGACGGGCGTTGGCTGGCCTATATTTCAAGGGTCGCCGGGGCTTTTAAATTGCATATCCAAGATCTCAGCACCGGGCAGGCCATGGCATTGACGGATACCATGGCAGACGAAAACCCCAGCTTTGCGCCCAATGGGCGGATGATTATTTACGCCACCCAACAGCAGGGGCGCGAAGCCCTGATGACTACGACGATTGACGGCAAAGTCAAAGCGCGTTTGGCCGGCCAAAGCGGTGATTTGCGAGAGCCTGACTGGGGGCCTTTGGTTGCCCAGTGAACCTCGTTGGAGGCCTATTATTTTTATTAAGGAGTTAGTTATGTATAAGTGGACCGTGATCGTAGCCTTGGTTGGATTATTGGCTGCCTGTAGTTCACCGGTAAAGCTCAATGACGTGAGCGTGGAAGATAAATCGGGGCAAGCCAGTACGGCGATGAAAACCCTGACCCCGGCAACGACCTCGGCTGCTGGCGATAAAAAGTCTAGCGTTGCGACACTCGATACGACAGCCGGTGCAAAAACCGCTTCGGGTTCAGCTGCGGGCGCAGGCGCAGATGCCTTGGCTGCCGCCAACGCGCGCACCATTTACTTCGAGTTTGACAGCTTCGCCATCCGGCCAGAGTACCAGCCCATTATCGAGACCAACGCGCGCAACCTGAAGGCAAACAAAAATCAACGCATCAGCATAGAAGGTCATACCGATGAGCGCGGGGGTAGGGAGTACAACCTGGCATTAGGGCAAAAGCGGGCGGATGCAGTTCGTAAAGCGCTGTCTTTGCTGGGCGTAGCGGATACGCAAATGGAATCGGTCAGCTTTGGTAAAGAAAAGCCCGCCGCCACCGGCGAAAGCGAGATGGCGATGGAGAAAAACCGCCGTGCTGAAATTGTGATCCGGTAACTATGAAAATCGTAATGCCGGTCCTATCCTTGCGTAGTCTGCTGGCCGGCACGGCCCTCTGGGTTTGCGCAGGCGCCGCGATAGCGGGGCTTTTCGACGATGACGAGGCGCGCCGCGCAATTTTGGATTTACGTCAGAGGATAGAAGTACTTCGTCGGGAAACTGACCAAAAATTGCTAGAGGAATCCAAGCGTCAGGCTGAGGAAATTGCCAGTCTTCGCCGCAGCTTGCTTGATTTGCAAAACCAATGGGAGGCGACCAATGGCGAGGCCGCCAAAATTCGCGGACAGGGTGAGCAGCTCGGTCGGGATATGAACGAGGCGCAGCGGCGTCAAGCCGAACAAATCAAGCGCTTGGAAGAGCGCTTGCAGCGGATGGAGCCCTTCAAAGTCAGCCACGAAGGTGGAGAATTTTTGGCTGAGGCGGGTGAAAAACGAATGTTTGATGCTGCGCTGGCAAGTTTTCGGGGTGGCGAGTTCGAGGCCGCGCAAAACACATTCGGAGATTTCCTGGGCCGCTACCCGCTAAGTGGCTACGCTAACTCCGCCTTGTTTTGGCTTGGTAACGCACAGTTTGTGCTTAAGAATTACCCGGCTGCCGTCAGCAGTTTTCGCAAAATGATTGCGCGCAGTCCTGCTTATTCCCGCGTGCCCGAGGCTTGGTTGGCTATTTCAAATTGCCAACTCGAACTCAAGGACCTGACGCTGGCCCGCAAAACACTGGAAGACCTGGTGGCCAATTACCCGCAAAGTGAAGCGGCGGATATTGCCAAAGAGCGGCTGGCACGCATGAAGCAGCAACAGCAGCAACAGCAGCAATAGTAGGCAAGACGGCGCTGCTAAATTTTCCAACCGGCTCCGCTATGGCTGAACCTGATTTTTGCCAGCCCATGGAGGCTGATAGACGCTTTGGCGGACTCGATCGCTTATACGGAGCTGCTGGAGCCAGCGAGATCAGGCGCTCGCATGTAGTGGTAGTTGGGCTGGGGGGCGTTGGCTCCTGGGCGGCGGAAGCGTTAGCGCGTAGCGGCATACGGCGTATTACGCTCATCGATATGGACCATGTAGCTGAGTCCAACATCAATCGACAAATTCAGGCGCTCAGCACTACCTTAGGTGTGTCCAAAATTGATGCCATGGCCCAGCGCATTGCGCTCATAAATCCCAATTGCCAGGTGCGGGGTATTGACGACTTCGTAACGCCGGACAATTGGGAGGCTTTGGTGCCACAGGACGCCGATGCGGTTATTGATGCCTGTGATCAAGTGCTTGCCAAGACGGCGATGGCCTGTTGGGCGCTGCAAACGCGTAAGCTTTTCATTACCGTAGGAGCAGCAGGCGGAAAGCGCATGGCCCACCAAATATCCGTAGGGGACTTAAGTGCATGCACCCACGACCCATTGCTAGCCAAAATACGGTACAGCCTGCGCAAATACCATGGCGCACCGCGTGATGGCAAGAAGATGCATATCAGCTGCGTGTTTAGCGCTGAAGCCGTGCAAGCATCGCAAGCGCCAGTGCAGGGACCCAGCGACAACAGCCTCAATTGCCATGGCTACGGCTCTAGCGTCGCGGTGACCGCCAGCTTTGGCATGAGTGCGGCAGGCTGGGTAATGAACCAACTTTCCACGCCCAAGAATTAGGCAAAAAACAAGGCTATAATTTAAGGCTTGGCAGTAAGTCACAAGCTTATTGACGGGACGTTAGCTCAGTTGGTAGAGCAGCGGACTTTTAATCCGTTTGTCGTGGGTTCGACCCCCGCACGTCCCACCATTCAAACATTGAAAGCACCCTTTACGAAAGTAGGGGGTGTTTTTTTACGTCCGTGCGTGACAACTAAAACACTCTGTCAGCACTTTGTGTTCCACGCTGTTCGTCGTCGTTGCTAAATGTCAGTCCAGCAACGAACAAACAAAAACACAACACAGCATCTCACCCCTCAAAAAAAGTCATACGCACTTGCGTTGCTACCCACAGCCAACGCACAAGTCATCCATTTGCGAGACGGCGAAGTGGTGCTGTACAGACGTAGCCGTAGCCTGCTGTATCAATGTCGCTACAAACTTGCTGATGGCACTTGGTACAGGCAGAGCACACGTAAAGCCAGCATAGAACACGCCGTTGCTGTTGCTTGCGATTTGTACGACGAAGCAAGGTACAGACAACGGCTTGGCTTAGCACACCAAACACACACGTTCGCACAGATTGCGGCGGTTACGTTGGTAGAACTGAGGGTGAAGATTGACGCAAGTACAGGCAGGACAGCGTACAGCGATTACGTAGGCTGTATTGAAAAGTACTTCCTGCCGTACTTTAAGGACAAGCGACTTGAGGAACTTACACACACAGACATAGTTGAATTTGAGTTGTGGCGGGACAGGCAAATGCGACGCAAACCCAAAGCCAGCACA
>Ga0214919_10009074_pt1 | contig 12885 bp, 8 predicted proteins | sample LL1503_MetaG_FD_177994 | JGI IMG/M metagenome (GOLD analysis project Ga0214919, IMG submission 177994) | Freshwater microbial communities from Lake Lanier, Atlanta, Georgia, United States - LL-1503 | ecosystem: Environmental > Aquatic > Freshwater > Lake | place: USA: Georgia | collected 2015-03-15
GCCCACTAGATTAGCTGCCATAGCATTTAAGGAATCTGTTTCCGTATCCACAGCTACAAGGCCTGCTTTTTGGATTTTCTCGCACCATGACTCTAAATCTTTTTGAGAAAGGATTGTTTCATATTCCTTCCTTTCTAGGGATAGAGGGGCTGGAGGCGTTATCGTGGTGGCTTTTGCCCATATATCCAGGTTCCCATCTTTTGTTTGATAAGAAAACTTATTTTCTAAAGACTTGAATCCTTGTTCCTGCAAAAAAGAAATAACCTTTTCAGGGTTAGGTTGATGCAATGTGAAATCATCAATCACAAGATCAAGCGGGACATTGTGGTTGAGAGTGACCAATTGAAATGACAAGCGTGCCTTATCCGCATGTTCTTCTAGAAGGGCCCGTCGTTTTTCTTGTTTGATCTTGTGCGCAGAACTCAAGAGAGTTTCTAAATCACCATACTGCTGAATCAGCTCTGCTGCTGTTTTTGGCCCAATTCCTGGAACGCCTGGAATATTGTCGGATGAATCCCCTGCTAAAGCTAAAATGTACCCTACTTTTTCTGGAGGGACGCCAAATTTTTCTTCTACTCTTTCTGCATTGATGAAGGTGTTTTTCATATGATCATAAAGAAGAACATCATTATCCACCAGCTGCATAAGATCCTTATCGGAAGAAACAATAACTGTTTTCATGTTTCTTTGTTTGGCTTGATGCGTATAGGTGGCGATGAGATCATCCGCCTCAAATCCTTCTTTTTCTACGATAGGGATGTTAAACGCTTGGCAAGCCTGACGAATGATTGGAAATTGGGGGATCAGTTCTTCGGGGGTTGCCCCACGGTTTGCCTTGTACTCTGGGTAGATGTCATTACGGAACGTTTTGCGTCCTGCATCAAACACAACAGCGATTTTGTGCGCGTGCATTTCGTTTAAAAGGCGTGTGAGCATATTGGTAAAGCCCAGTACAGCGCCAACGGGTGTGCCGTCAGGACGTGTGAGAGGGGGCATAGCATAGAAAGCTCTAAAGATAAAACCAGAGCCATCAACAAGGAAAAATGTTTCTTGAGTCATTGCAATTATACCCCTAGCATTTTGTTTGTATTGTATAGCATGAGGTTTAAGAGATTGAGAAGGAATTTCAAAAATTCACAACTTTTTATAGAAAAAAATTAGGAACTGTTATAGATTAAAAGAAAAATAATAAAAATTAGCGGGCAAGGCTTTGTTCATTAGACTTATAACACTTTTTCTCTCTCTTGTTATGTTTTCGTCTGAAGCCATGGCTTCTATTCAGGGTATTGCTATGCGTGCGAACGATAACGGCACCCTTCTTTCCTTGGTTATGGATAAGCCTCTTTCTCTCAAAACAGTCTCTGAATCAGATGAAGTTTTCATTATTGACGGATTTTCCTTAAATGACTGGGCGGGTGATAAAAAGGGCGAAGGTCAAGGAGATATTAAAGAGTACTACATAGAAGATTACTCAAGTGGTAGCGCCGAACTAGTGGTAAGAACAAACCCAGGATTTCGTATTGCTAGTGCCACGATGGTTCCAAAAGGAAGTAACTACCATTACGAAGTTCTTTTGTCCCAAGGAGATGGACCTCCCCCATCAAACGGGAACAGAGGATCTCTTGTGGTAGACAAGGTGCAGGTAGGGCAAAGTGGCCAAGCAACACGCCTGGTCATATATCTGAATAGGTCTGCTAATTTTGCTTTTTCTACAAACGCTACAGGAACAGAAACCTTGATTACGCCTGATGAGCGTATGCGATGGGAAGCACAAACAACCATGAAGCTTTCTTCCGGGTTATTTAAAAGTTACGAGCTTTTAGAACAAGAGGATCGCATGGTTTTCAAGATTAAAACCATGCCTGGTACAAAAGTAGGGAATGCCTCCATACAGGATGCAAATAGCTCAAATCCCAAATATGTAGTGGATTTGATGCCTGACACTATTTCAAATGCTTCAGAAAATGGTCTTTTCGACCCACAATCCAATAATCCTCCTCCTCTTGGTATTCCAGGGTGGGAGGCTTCCCCTGCCGATATGCCATGGGGTTCTCCAATAGGTCAAGCTCCTCGCTCCAATGAAACTGGTCTGATTCAAAGCATGGATATTTTGACCCAAAATGATGACACGATTATTAAATTTGTAACAAAAGAGCCTTTGAATCTGGATGTGACAGAAAACGAATACACAAACCAAGTGATCATCCATTTGCCAAAAATAGATTGGATAAATGTGAATGCTTTAGACAAAAATGGTGGACTCATTGATGGGTATAAAATAGATCAATCTTCTCTTGATGGGACTAATCTTATTCTTAATGTTCGCAAAGGGACGCATGTCATCGGAAAGAAAACAGTGTCTGGAGGAGATAACCAAGCCCATCGCTTTATTGTTCACTTGAATCAAAATGAACATAAGCTTCCAGAGTGGCTTATGGATGCAACGACAGAGGCATTATCTTATGAGGCAGGTGAGAAAGAAGAGCTAGAAACAACGCAGATGGTTTACCGAGGGGGAATTGCGCCCAGAGCCAGTATTGGTCAGGGACCCTATGCCGGATGGAACCTAAATTTCTTTGGATCTGAAGACAAGCAAGAAGCAACCAATACAACAGGAGGGGCTACACGCAAGCTTTTCTCCGGTGTTACTGGAGCAGGGTTTGATGGTTATGTGGGCTTTGGTCTTGAGTTGCCAAGCGCCCTCTATCTTGGTGGAGAGCTTATGCTAGGGCATTACTTTAATAAGCAAACACGTTCTTATAAAAATGCGGGGCTTTCTGCCGATAGTTCTTTAGGTATTGGCATGACATGGGGTGGGAGTGTGCGAGTTGGAGGTTATGTATCGCCCATGGCATTGCTCTATGCGCGGCTAGGAGCCGTTGGGACAGATTTTTGGTTTAGAGGGTCAAAATCTTCCACAGGAGACGTGATTTTCCCGGGAGACTATTCTAAGAGAAATCGCACAGGATTTCTTTATGGAGTGGGTATTGATGCAGCTTATAATGATTATACCTCTGTACGTTTTGAACTCAATCAAGTGACTTATCAGACTTTTAAGTATAATGCCAAAAATACAGCAGGTGTTGTAAACGACACGAAACACCGATTCATTCTGAATCAATTTTCACTAGGGATGACGCATCACTTTTCCCCACTTTCTGGTCCTGCCGCAGCGCCTATCTATGATGAAAGCGTGGTGAGGGGGCTTTATGGGGGTGTTCTTTTTGCGCTTAACAATATGTACTCAAGGCGTGATTTTACTAATAAATCAGGGGTTAATAATATTAACTACTATGGGGGAAGCAGTAACTCGGACCCTGTCTGGGGATTCTATGTAGGGTATGCTCGGGCTAAAGGTCGATTCTATTATGCAGGAGAAGCAGACATTTCTCTGTCTGAATCAGTGACAAAAGAGAGAATAGATTTTGCTCCCAATAGTTATGAGTCTTTTGAGGATAGTTTGAAATGGCGTTGGGGAGCAGTGGGGCGTTTTGGATATATTGTGAACCATGGTGTGGTAGGTTATGCAAAGCTGGGTCTTGCTGCAGGGAAATTTAGTCGATCCTTCGACAATAGCCCAGGAGCGCCTGGTACGCCTACCAGATTTGCTGCAGGTCGAAAATTTGATAAATATATTTTAGGTATTCGCACAGGAGGAGGGCTTGAAATAACCGTCAATCGTGCGTTGGGTGTTCGAGGAGATTGGACACTCGATTACTATCCCAAGGTTGACATTAGAAGCACTGCAGAAAGCAAAGCGATTGAAAAGCAGACAATTTTAGATAATCGCTTTGGAATTGGACTAACCGTTTATTTGAGCGAAGCTTTATCATCTATAGGACTTGGCACAGCTTTTTAAATCTCCTATAAAGAAACCATGAAAGTTTTTTTTGTATGGATTAGTTTAATGGCCTGTGTCTCTCATGGTATGGAAAAGAAAATCCAGACCCTTATTCACACCTTAGATCCTAATCTTTCCATCGGCGTAGAAGTTCAACGCCTTTCTAATGGAGAGGTCCTTTTTGCCTATAACTCTCAAAAGCCCTTTGTAACAGCGAGCACTCAAAAAATACTCCCCGCTGTTGTAGCGCTAGCAGCTTCAAAAGATCCAATGCTCATTCCAGGTTTGTCACTCTCTTTCGGGGATGCCCCTTTCCTAACAGAAGTATTCTATGACGATATAAAGGATGAGACTTATTTTGTTTTTGGCGGCGACCCTCTCCTTAATATAAAGAATTTAGAGCATATACTGCAGAGTGCCCAACAGCGTGGATTAATGGGAAAGACCCTTTATGTGGTTATGCATAATCAGAAAGATAAACCGTTTCTTCCCCCTGTTTCTTCTGGATGCCCCTACGAAGGCCTGGATTTTTGTTATGGGGGCATTCTATTGCCAGCAATCATCAATCAAAATCGGGTCACTTTTAATTTTTCTGGCAAATCTGATGCAGGAAAAGCTGATGTTGTTTTAGAAGAAGGACAGCCTACTTTTGCTATTCAAAACATGACCCATGTTCAAGAGGCTTGTTTCAAGGATCCAGAGGTTGGGGAATGGGATCAGGTTCAAAGAGCAGATCTGGATTTTGATGGAAAAACAATTATGGTTAGAGGATGTGTGCCAAAAACCTTTGAGGCAAAGATGTGTTTGCCTGTTCATCCTTATGCTATGCGTGCTTATATAGAAGCCTTTATGGTGGAGGCTTTAAAGCGTTGCCATATTAAGGTAAAAATCAAGTTTCTTGATGAAGTAAAGGACACAAAAAGATTTAAAAAGTTTTCATATTCTTCATCCACTCTGGAAAAACTGCTCAAACTTTCTCTCAAGGATTCAAATAATTTAGTAACAGAAGCTTTGTTTTCTAAACTGACACAACGCGCTTCTTGGCCACGCAATTGGGATTTTGCGGGACGTGTCTTAAAAGCACACATAGAGAAAATTTTTGGCGTAGTTTTTTCAAAAGACGATGTAATTGCTAATGGTTCTGGACTTTCCTTCTATAACACGCTCACTCCTGCAACATTAACGCACATTCTTAGAAAAGCATACCTTAAGTTCGGACAATCCTTTGCAGACCTTCTTTCTCAGGCGGGTGTTGATGGTACATTAGAAAACAGATTAAAAAATCTATCCCCCTGTTCGCGTGTTTCTGGAAAAACGGGTCAGCTTCATGGAATTTCTAATTTTGCCGGCTATCTTCAAAAAACAGGTAAGGAGCCTTATGTGGTCAGTATTTTTCTTACAGGCAATGGATCAAGCACCAAAGAACGTCAAAAATTAGTGGATGATCTTCTTTTGATGCTCCTGGAAGAAATGTAAGGCCTGTTTTTGCTAACGCTCTACCAAGAGGGAAAGCTTGTTTTTCTTATCCTTCCACTGATCTGCATCTTCTGGGGGATTTTTCTTTTGAGTAATGACAGGCCAAGATTGGGCAAGCCGTTGGTTAAGCTCAACCCATTGATCGGCTCCCTCTTCTGTGTCTGGTATAATGGCATTGATAGGGCATTCTGCTACGCAAACTCCGCAATCAATGCATTCACTGGGGTTAATGACAAGCATATTGGGCCCTTCGTGAAAACAATCCACGGGACAAACTTCTACACAATCAGTGTATTTGCAGCGAATACAAGCATCCGTCACTACATAGGTCATAGAAAACCTTTATAAATAAAGTTTCAACAATTTACTTTATACAACTGTGTTGTTATTTTGACCATAGTTTAGGAGTATGGAGAAATGATAGTAGCAATCGATGGACCCTCTGGTGTTGGTAAAGGCACGTTAGCGCGATCTCTTGCCTTGCACTATAATCTTGCTTTTTTAGATACAGGGCTTCTTTACCGACAGGTTGCAGCAAGTGTGCTTGAAAAAGGGGCGAATCCTGAAAGCGAAGAAGAAGTGCTTGCTGTAATGGATGTGATGAAATTGCAGGGTACCAATGACTTAAGGCTGCGTACAGAGGAAGTGGGAAGAAGTGCCTCTCAGCTAGCCATTCACCCAAAGGTGCGCCATGCCTTGCTTGGCCTTCAAAAAGATTTTGCCCACAACTACCAACTGCCCTATAAAGGTTCTATTTTGGATGGGCGGGATATTGGAACAGTGGTGCTCCCTCATGCGGACAAAAAAATTTATTTAACAGCGCATACAGAGATGCGGGCTGAACGGCGCTTTGAAGAGCTTAAGGCCCATGACTTTAGTGTTTCTTTTGACCATGTCTTAGCAGACATTAAAGCACGTGATAGGAGGGATCAAAGTCGTCTCCATAATCCTTTATGTCCAGCGACCGATGCCTTTGTTTTGGATACATCCTACTTATCTAGAGAAGAAGTTCTAGAAAAAGCAATTTCCTATATTGAAAAATAAGTGCAGACCTACTATTGTCTAGAGTTGGTAGATGATTTCTTGCCGGTTTCCCGGGAAAAACATGGGGTCATTTATCTATTATTTCTGAAAGAAGGTATTTTAAATCATGACAACAAATAGTCAAAACACAGAAAGCTTCGCACAGCTTCTGGACGAATCTCTTGGTAAAATTGTAAAGTTTGAAGGAAACGTTGTTAAGGGAACAGTAGCCTCTATTGAAAGAGGATTTGTTATTATTGACGTTGGATTAAAGGCTGAGGGAAGTGTCCCTTTAGATGAATTTGGGCCAGAAATGGCACGCTCTTTGAAGCCAGGCGATATCATTGATATTTATGTGGAGCGCTTTGAAAACAAAGACGGCGAAGCCGTTTTGAGTTATGAAAAAGCCCGCAGAGAAGCAGCGTGGGAGAAGCTTGAAGAGGCTCACCGCAAGAATGAGCGCGTGATGGGTCGCTTGACTGGTCGTGTTAAGGGTGGGTTTGCTGTTGATGTATCCGGTGCACTAGCCTTTTTGCCAGGCAGTCAAATTGATGTGCGTCCTATAAAAGACATTGGGCCACTCGTAGGCATTGAACAACCATTCCAAATTCTCAAGATGGATCGGTTAAGAGGCAATATCGTTGTTTCTCGTCGGGCCATTATGGAAGAATCTCAAGCGGAGGCCCGGTCTGAACTCCTTTCCAACTTGCAAGAAGGGCAAGTGGTGAAGGGAATTGTAAAGAATATTACAGATTACGGTGCTTTCATAGATCTTGGTGGGATTGATGGATTGCTGCACGTTACGGATATTGCTTGGCAACGTATTAACCATCCCTCGGATGTGCTGCACGTAGGCCAAACGCTAGAAGTTAAGATTATCAAGTACAATCAGGAAGATAGACGTATATCTCTTGGCATTAAACAACTTAAGGACGATCCTTGGACCGAAATTAGTGCACGCTACAAAGTGGGCGAGATTTTGCAAGGAGCGGTTACAAACATTACAGACTATGGTGTTTTTGTTGAGCTTGATGCAGGTGTGGAAGGTCTTATTCACATGACAGAATTGAGCTGGATTAAGAAGAACACACACCCGAGCAAGATCGTTTCTACCAGCGAGCAGGTAAAGGTGAAGGTTCTAGAGATTGATCCTGACAAGCGTCGTATTAGCTTGAGTATTAAACAGGCTAGTGAGAATCCTTGGGAAGTATGCCAGAAAAAATATAAAGTTGGCGATATCATCGAAGGTATGGTGAAAAACGTTACAGAGTTTGGACTCTTTGTAGGCATTGAAGGTGATATTGATGGCATGGTTCATGTCTCTGATATTTCCTGGAGTCTTACAGGAGAAGAAGCTTTGGCTCTTTATAAAAAAGGCGATACGGTTAAAGCCAAGCTCTTGGATATAGATGCTGAGAAGGAACGCATCAGCCTTGGTATTAAGCAGCTTAATTCAGATCCTTTTGAAGGCGGTGTTACAGAGTTGCACCCTGATATGGTTTTGACGTGTATCGTCAAATCAATTACAGAAGGCGGTATCGAAGTTGAAACTGATAAGGGCGTGATCGGATTTATTCGTAAATCAGATCTTTCCAGAGAACGTTCAGAACAACGTACGGATCGTTTTGCTGTGGGTGAACGGGTTGATGCTCAACTTGTGTCTATTGATAAGAAAAATCGTCGTTTGACTCTATCAATTAAAGCACGTGAACTTTCAGAAGAGAAGGAAGCTATGGCAACTTATGGTTCTTCTGACAGTGGTGCGAGTCTTGGAGATATTTTAGGCAATGCGATTGACATAGAAAAAGTCAAAGAGCAAGCCAAGAAAAAAGCCTCTAAACAAGATGAGAAATCGTCAAAGACGGATCAGGAAGAAGCTAAGCCTAAGGCTCCTGCTAAGAAAGCAGCAGAGAAGAAGCCTGCAGCTGAGAAAGTTTCTAAGAAAGATTAAGCATAATTTTTTAGAATGCTTGAAGGATAAAAAGGCCTGCTTTTTGCAGGTCTTTTTTTATTCTCACAAACTATTTCTTATAGTTGTACTGAGGTTTTATGCGGAGGTCCTTTTTTGTCAAATAAACCGTGCTTCCAATAATAAGAACGGCACCAAGAAGAGTTTCTTTTGAAGGGATTTGGTCAAAGACCAAGAGGCTTACACACGTGGAAATAATCAATTTCACATAATCAAAAGGTGCTAAGAATCCTACATCCGCAAGAGCGTAGGCTCTAAGGTAGCTGTACTGCATAATGAAAGAGATAAAAACAAGCAGAGACAGGAATTTCACATGGTCTACTGTAAGATCTAGCCATTGTCCTTCAGGCCCAAAATCAATGGTCTCTCCTTTTATGCTATAATATATCCCCAAAAGAATACTCGTTGCGAGACCTGAGTAAAACATTAATAAAATGGGAGAGTCTTTGGCAGCCAGTTTTTTTGCGCAGACAACGGCGAATGCTCCACAGGCTGAAGCAATCAGCATAATACCTTCAGGCAATGAAAAAGAACCATACAGGGGATTAATAGCAACTATGATTCCTGCATAGCCAACAATAAGGGCCATAATGCGTCGCGTGCCAATTTTTTCCTTTAGAAAAAGAAAGGCAAAAACAGGAAGAATGAGGGCTTGCGTGAAGCTGAGCGTGGTTCCTTGCGCCATCTCTAAGTAGCGAAAAGCATAAAAATATCCAATCATGCCAAAAGCACCGACCGATACCTTTAGGAATTGCAGTGTGGGATTTGTTGTTTTGAACACAAGGCTTTTATTGAAAAAAATCATGCAGCCGGTAATAAGAAAAACAGAAAAACTTCGACAAAAATTGATCTGTATGGTGGGAAGAGAGGAGGCCTTACCCATAGCCATCATGGTTACAAAAGAGGTTTTACAAAGTAAAATCCAAAAAATGGCCTGTAAATTAATTGGGTTCTTTGAGGAATTTTTATTCATCTAATTGATCCTTTAATGCGTATAGATGGTGGAGTGCCTGCCTGGGTGTTAAGCTATCTATATCTATATTTTTTAGCATAGTTTCGACGGTGCTTTCTTTTGCTACAGGGAGAACTTTTCTTAAAAGTGGCAATTCCTCTTCAAATGCTACGGGCTTGTTTTTTTGTTTCTTCTCTTCAAGAGAGATAAGAATTTGTTTAGCACGTTCTAAAACAGTTGATGGAATACCAGCGAGTTCAGCCACATGGATGCCATAGGAACGGTCAGCTTGTCCAGGGATGACTTCATGCATAAAAATGATTTTTTCACCCCATTCTTTCACTCGGACTGTATGACAAGAGAGATGTTTCAGGTTTTTTCTAAGGTCTGCTAATTCGTGATAATGCGTTGCAAACAGGGTTCGGCTCTGATTAATGTTATGAAGATGCTCTGCTATAGCCCACGCAAGAGATAGACCATCATAGGTGGATGTGCCGCGTCCAATTTCATCTAAAATTACAAAAGAACGCTGAGTTGCTTGATTTAAAATAGCAGCCGTTTCTACCATTTCTACCATAAACGTAGAGTGGCCGCGTGAGAGTTCATCAGAGGCCCCTACGCGACTAAAAATTTTGTCTATTATACCAATCGTTGCTCTTTTTGCCGGCACATAAGATCCCATTTGTGCCAGAATAATAATGAGGGCGTTCTGACGTAAGAATGTGCTTTTTCCTGCCATATTTGGCCCTGTTATGAGCCAAAATATATTTTTCTCCATCAACGTGCAGTGATTAGGGGTAAATGGTTTGAGTTGATGCTTTAAAAATCCTTCTACAATGGGGTGGCGACCGCTATCGATCAAAAAAGATCTCCCTTCATCAATGAGGGGAAGGCAATAAGAGTTTTCTTGCGCAAGGATAGCAAGGCTAGAGGTTACGTCCACAATAGAAAGACTCTTAGCGGTATGACTTATGTGGTTTGTATGGGTTAAGACCTCTTCTAGAAGGTTTTGAAAAAGCTGGATCTCAAGGGCAAGGGCCTGATCTGCAGCGCTACTGAGCTTTTGTTCCAACTCTGCCAATGCTAGGGTAGAGTATCGCATATTATTCGCTAGTGTCTGTCGATGAATAAAATGTTCTGGTATTTTATTTTTGTGAAGCGATGTGACCTCTATATAATAACCGAGCACATGGTTATGCTTAATTTTTAAAGAGGGAATACTTGTTTCATGAGCGTACTGCGACTGTAGATCAATAATGCACTTTTTCCCATCGTCCCTTAACTCCCTGAGTTCATCCAAGGGAGGATGAAAACCTGAGGCAATGAATCCACCATCTCGGCAGAGAATAGGAAGAGATTCTCCGAGTGCATGTTCTATTTTTTGAATCAAAAATTGATAGCAGTGGTTATTCTCTAAAATTTTTCTAAACTCAGAAGGTAACTTCAGGGTGCTTTGATTAAGAGTATTTCTTATTTTCTCCCATCCACTAAGACCTTCTCCTATGTTTGCAAGGTCCCTTGGTCCACCTCTTCCCAAAGTGAGGCGTGCCAGAATACGTTCCAGATCAGGAATATGTTTTAGGGTAGAGAGAATAAATTGTAAAATCTGAGGATTATTTATGAACCAAGAGATAGAATCCAGACGTTCTTGAATAGCTTGAGCATTGGTAAGAGGGTAAGAAAGGCGTTGGCTAAGAAGGCGTCCACCTCCTGCCGTAAGCGTACGATCTATGGTATGGAGCAGGCACCCTTTGTATTCCCCTTTTAATGTTTGATGAATTTCTAGACTTTGTCTTGTGGCTGCATCGATTTGTAAGTGATCTTGACTTAAAAGGTGCTTAGGAAAAGAAATCGTTGGAATTTTACCCTTTTGAGTAAGCGTAATGTAGTCAAGAATACTGCCGCCCGCTATAACTTCTGCCTCAGAGAATTTTCCAAACCCACCCAGCGTTGAGACATGGAAAGTTTCCAGAAGTTTTTTTTCAGCATTTTGCATATCAAAACGGCTATCAGGTTGTTGGGAAAAGAGTTGTTTCCAGAGAGGAAGGTCTTTCCCTAATTTATGTGCAAGCGTTTGGGAAACAAGAATTTCCTTGGGTGCAATGCGCATTAAAACCGATTCCAAGGAAGATGCTGATGCGGCTTCTAAAATAAAATCTCCTGTTGAAATATCTACAGAGGCTACACCAAAGATGTTTTTTGACTCTGATAGTGCAATGAGAAAATTATTTTGACGCGCTTTTAGAAGAGTATCCTCTGTTAAGGTTCCAGGGGTTAAAATCCGCACTACACCTCTTTTAACAATAGATTTTTGTCCTCTTTTTTTTGCCTCATCGGGAGACTCAAGTTGTTCGCAGAGGGCTACCTTGAATCCTTTTTGAATAAGCTTGGAAATATAAGCGTCAGAAGCATGAAAGGGAATGCCGCACATGGGGATGTCTTGACCCTCTTTTTTTCCGCGACGCGTGAGAACGATATCAAGGGCAGGGGCTGCCTTAAGGGCATCTTGAAAAAAAAGCTCATAAAAATCACCTAACCGAAATAAAAGGAGGCATTCCGGGTGTTGCTCTTTAATGTCCAAGTATTGCTGGAGCATGGGTGTAAGATGTGCGTGTGTTGCTAATAGAGAGTCATTCATTTTTAAAATACGGTTTACACTGAATGTTTTTTAAAATATGCTTCTAAGCGCAAAGGTGCAATGGTTTATTGGGAATCCTTAATAATTATAATTTGAAAATACACTTCCAGTAGAGGGAAATAATGTCTAAGAAAATTTTGAATGGAAAAGCTCCTGAAGGTGCTGTCGTCCCGCCTATTCTAATCAAGGCTCAATACACGAAGGATCTTTCATTTGAAAATCCACATATTATTGAAATAATGACGGCATTAAAAACACCCCCTCAGATCTCTGTGAATATTCATGTGGAGGCTACTCCTATTGCAGAAAGTGATTTTGAGGTAGTTCTTATGATAAGAGCAGAGGCAAAATCAGAAGAAAAAAACCTCTTCCTTGTGGACCTGTCCTATGGAGGGATCTTTCAAATTTCTCCAGAGTTGCCTAAGGATTCAGTGGGTCCGCTTGTTCTTATAGAGTGCCCCCGACTTCTTTTTCCTTTTGCGCGTAATATTATTGCGGATGTAACGCGGGATGGTGGAATGCCGCCTATATTATTGCATCCGGTTGATTTTGTAGCGCTCTATCAGCAGAACTTGGAGAAAAAAGATAAGGAAGTCACAGAAAGTTGATCTAGAACAATAGATTGATTATTATCATTTTATTTGTAATAATTAAGGAGTAAAAACTTTTAATGAGTTGTTCCTGTGCAGAATATAATTAAATTTTTATTATGGCCTATCACGTACCTTGTTCACTTAATAACTAAGCTGACATCCCATTTCTTTACTCATAAGAATGGAGGGCTGCATTTTGCCATTACCATTCAGGGAATAATTATTATCGTTCTAGGGGCCTGGATTTTTCTTCATATTCTGTCTGGAAGACAGGCTGGGGCTCTTTCTCCTACTTTTCCAAAAATTGCAGTAGAAGCTGTTCCTGTAAAGGTGGGCGACTTTGAGCAGTTTGTTACAGCGGTTGGTACACTACGCTCTAATTACAGTGTCACT
>Ga0214919_10009075_pt1 | contig 12882 bp, 6 predicted proteins | sample LL1503_MetaG_FD_177994 | JGI IMG/M metagenome (GOLD analysis project Ga0214919, IMG submission 177994) | Freshwater microbial communities from Lake Lanier, Atlanta, Georgia, United States - LL-1503 | ecosystem: Environmental > Aquatic > Freshwater > Lake | place: USA: Georgia | collected 2015-03-15
AGGGTCGCCAGAGCAACGAGCAGGAAAGGGTCCGACAGCAGATCGCCAGCCAGACGCAGCAACTCGACCGCGCCCGCGAGCTGATCGCCAGCCTGAGCCGATCCGCCAGTTCCCTGCAGCTAGGCGTCCCGTCGACGCAGGCCGAACTGCAGCGGCTGCGCGCCCAGGACGCCGCGCAACAGGCCGAAATCGAGACGCTGGGCCAGTTGCGGCTTGAGCAGCTCGAGGCGATCGCCGGGCTGAACCGAACGGTGCAAGCCCACTTGGCGGCCATGCACGATCTGCAGCGCGAGGCGCGCGCCCGGCAACTCGCACTGCAGATTGAAATCGGCAATCTGCGCCAGGCCCGCGACGCGTACCTCGCGCGCATCAGCGTGCTGGAGCAGACCTTGCTGGCGCTGCGGCATGAGGTGCAGGACCTGCACCGCAGCCTGGAGCAATCGCGGCATCAGCTTTCCGCGCAGCAGTTTGAGCTGGACCACCTCGGGCGCGTGCGCCTGGAGCATCTGCAGCACATCGACGCGCTCAACGCCAGCCTGGCGGCGGTCCACCGGTCCACATCGTGGCGACTGACCAGGCCGCTGCGGCTCATGCGCCGGACAGCGCAATGGCTCCGGGGTCCTGCGCCCGCGCAACTGCTGCGCAACGGCGCGCGCGCGATCGGCGCCGAGATCCGTCGCCACGGCCTTGTCGGCTTCGCGCGCAGGCTGCCCCATTTCCTGCGCAACGGGCGCAGCTACGCCAGGTTGCTGGCGAGCCGGCCGATGCGCGGGCAGGACGCGCTGTTTATCGAGCCAGCACCCGCCGCGCAGGCGCTGCGACTGCATCCCGACTTGGTGGACGAAAAAACCAGTATCGACGCCAGCGTGTCGGTGGTGATACCGACCTATAACGCCGGCCCGGAATTCCCCCTGTTGCTGCGCAAGCTGCGTGGGCAGCAGGGCCTGCGCCAGCTCGAAATCGTGATCGTCGACTCAGGCTCGCAGGACCAGACGGTGCAGTGGGCGCGTCAGGCGGACTGCCGGGTGGTGGAAATCAGCCAGTCGGAGTTCAGCCACAGCCATTCACGCAACCTTGGGGCCCACCACGCGCGCTGCGACTATCTGATTTTCATGGTGCAGGACGCCTACCCGATCGGCAGCTACTGGGCCCACGCCATGCTGCGCTATCTGCTCGACCATGCCGACCAGGGGCTGGTAGCCGCATCCTGCTCCGAATACAGCCGAAGCGACAGCGACATGATGTACGACTCGATGATCGACACCCACTACCGATTCCTCGGCTGCCATGCGAACGATCGCATCGGCGACCTGCAGGGCCGGGACCACATGGCGCTGCGCTCGCGCGGACAACTTAGCGACGTCTCCTGCCTGATATCGCGCGCGCTGTTTGGCAAGTACGCTTATCGGGGCGACTATGCCGAAGACCTGGACCTGGGCATCCGGCTGATCAAGGACGGCCACAAGGTCGCCATGCTCGCTTCGGTGAAGGTGGTGCACTCGCATAACCGGCCCGCTTTTTACTATCTCAAGCGATCCTATGTCGACGTCATATTCCTGGTCGGCATGTTTGACGATTTCACTTTTCCGGCGGTGGAGTCGGTCGACGGCCTGCTCGCTGGCATCGTGTCGTGCGCATCCCATGTGTCCACCATGCTGCCGGCGCTCGGTGAAGGACAGGAAGACCTGCCGGTCGAGGCGCTGATGCGTGCTTGGATAAGCGACTGCCGCCAGCGTGCACAGCAGCTGTGTCTGGCAGGGCCTTGTTGCCTGGGCGATGCAAAGCTAGACCAGTACATCGACGGGCTGCGCGTGCGACTATCCTGCGCGCAACCCGACGCCATGGCGCAGGCCGAAGCCCGGCGCTTTGCCGACAGCTTTCTTGCGCGGCTGGAGCATTTCAGCGCCTATGCCAGCGGCGTCTATGGCACGGCGGACGCCTTGCTGCGCGCCGGCCTGCAGGATGCGGTGCGCAAGACCTATGCGGCGGCTGCGGGGTCCGCGCTCGGCTTCCTGTACATGGGAAGCCTGCGCGCCGTTGCGACGGGCCAGCCCCTGGCGGACGCCCGGGTCGGGACCATCGACACCGAACTCCGGTCGGGGGTGTGATGCGCCTGCTGATCGTCCTGCACCAGTTCTACCCGGAGTTCTCCGGCGGCACCGAGCGCGTCGCGCTCAATCTGGCGCGCGGCGCACAGCGCGCCGGCCACCATGTGCGCGTGCTGGCCTGTGCGGTCAACCGAGGCGACTCCTTCGGCGTCGCCTGCGCCGGGCTTCCCGCAGCGCGCGACACGGTGTACCAGGGCGTTCCAGTCACCCTGCTGCCGCGTACCCTGCTGCCCGCCACGGCCGACTACAGCCTGGATATTGCGCCGGAGCTGGTCGACCCGCTGGCGCAGTGGATGCGCTCGGAGCGCTTTGACCTGGTCCATGTGATGCACACCATGCGCATGGGCACCGCGGTACTTGCGGCGCAGCGTTGCGGATTGCCGTACCTGCTCACGCTCACCGATTTCTTCCTGCCCTGCGCGCGCATCAACCTGGTCGATCTGGACAACCGCCTGTGCGACGGACCGCGCGCGGGCGAGCAATGCGCCATCCGCTGCCGCGCGGCGCCCTGGGACCGGGAGTCGCTTCTGAGCCGCCATGCATTAGCGCGCAACCTGCTGGCGTCGGCGAGCCTGCTCGTCGCCCCCTCGGAGTTCGTCGCCGCACGTTACCGCGCGGCCTTTCCCGGTTGCAGCGTGCGGGTTGTGCCCCACGGCATCGATCTGCTGGCGCTCGGCGCTGGCGACGACGACCCGCCGCGGCGGGCCGGTGAGGGCCCGCTGGTGCTCGGCTATGTCGGCGCGATTCACGCCCAAAAGGGCCTGGATGTTCTGCTGCGCGCGTTCGCGAAGGTGCAGGCGCCCCAACTCCGGCTCAGGGTCATCGGCGGCTTTTACGGCCCGCGCGCCTACCACGACGACATTCGGGCGCTGGCCAGCGCCGACCTGCGGGTGGAACTGCTCGGCCAGCTCGCCGCCGGCGATGTGCTGCGCGCTGTGCGCGGCCTGGATCTGTTGTGCCTGCCCTCGCGGGTTCCGGAGACCTTCTCGCTCGCGCTGCACGAGGCCGCCGCGCTCGGTGTTCCGGCGCTGGTGTCCAACCTGGGCGCCCCCGGCGACTTGCTCAGCCGCACAGGGGGTGGGCAGGCGGTAGCGGCTGGCGACGTCAGGGCCTGGGCCGCCGCGATTCGGGCGATTGCGAACAATCCCGCCCAGCTTGGGCTATGGCGCGCCGAGCTGCAGCTGCCATTGCGCGTCGAAGAGGAATGTTTTTTCTACGACGCGATGTACCGCACGCTATTGCCAAGCGCCTGAGCCGGCGGTGTCCTGTGCCCGGCGGCCTGCGCGTCGCGTCAGATCCGGTTGAGCAAGGCGGCGCCCCACAGCCACAGCGTGCCCGCCAGCGTTTGCCGGTAGACGCCGCTGCGCCGCATGCCCGCCAGCCGTGCCCACACGCCGGCGCTGCGTGCCGCTGCAAAGTCGTCGAGCTGCTGCCGGCTAGCCGGCGTCAGATGGGCCCGCATGGTCTGCAGGGCGACAAGGTGGCGGTCGGTCCAGGAACGAAAGCGCCCCTCGAAGGCGCGCCGCAGCCGGGCCCGCCAACCATTGCGCGGCCCCACCAGGCTGCCTGGGTGTTGCCGGTAGCGCAGCGCCGGCCAGGCGTCGTAATGCACCCGTCCGCCGCAGCCCGACACCAGCAGATAGGCCCACCAGTCGTGCGACACCACGTCTACCTGCGACCCGGCCCGCCGCAGCAGCGCGCACGCGGAATGGTTGAACACCATGGTGTTGCCGCCGCCGATGTTCTGGACCAGCGCGTTGGCAAAGGCCGGCGGCCTGCCAAACAGCGGCGACAGACCGATCGCCCGGTTGTCGGCGTCGACGGTGTGGGTGCGCGCGCAGTACAGCGCCGGCTCGGATGGCGGAACCTGCGCCAGCCAGGCGATCGCGCGCGCCAGCTTGTCCGGCTCCCACACATCGTCCTGGTCGCAGAACGCGTAGCAATCGGCCGCGATCGCTGCATCGCACGCCAGTGACAAGAAATTCGCCACCGGGCCCCGGCCCGGGCCCGCGCGCAGACGCAGCCGGTCCGCGCCCAGTCGCGCCCGGTGCCGATCCAGAATAGCCGGCGTCGCGTCGCCGGAGCCGTCGTCGGAGGCATGAATCGTCCACGCGCCGTGGGTCTGGCCGACGATCGACGCCAGCTGCTCGCCCAGGTAGCGCTGCCCCTGCATCGTCGCCAGCAGTATCGCCACCCGGGTCATGCCCGGGGCGGATCGACCCGTCCGTCGGCGATGCTCTTGAGGTAATCCTCGCGCACCAGCGTGAGCGTGTTGCCCTCGCGCACCAGGATGTTGTTCAAAAAAAGCAGCTGAAACGCGCGCGTCACCGTCTCGCGGCTGGCGTTGATCATGATCGCCAGTTCCTGGTGCGTCGGCACCGGGTCCACCGTCGCTGGCCCGGCGGCGTTGGCGTGCGACAGCTGCAGCAGTTGCACGCTCAGGCGCTGGAACGGGTTCACCAGACTCAGCAGCATGCGCTGCGCCATCACCGCGCGCACCCGCTGCGCCAGACGCGCCATCACCGCGCTGGCCAGCTGCGGGTTCATCGAGATCAGATCGCGCGCCGCGCGCGCCTCGAGCACCGCCACCGTCGATCGCGCCGCGGCGACGACGAATTCGGAGCCCGGCATGCCGTCGACCACCGACAGCTCGCCGAAGTAGTCGCCCGGGTCGACGAAATACAGGCCCACGCTGCGCCCGTCCACCGTAAAATCAACCCCCTGCAGCCGGCCCTCGACCAAAAAACCGAGCTCCTGCGTGGCGCTGTCCTTGGACATCACCATCGCCCGACGCGCAAAGGAGCACAGACGCATCTGCGCCGACAGGGGCTCCAGGGCCTCGCGCGGCAGCGGGTGCAACAGGGGAAACTGGGCGAGCAGTTGGAGCGATACCGGCATTGCGGGCGAGTTTAGCCCCTTGACGGGAGCCCAAACATGTGATGGGCGGCACAGAAAAAATCCGCCTGCTGTGCGAAATTGGGGTAATTATGCGAGGTGTTTCCATGCAATCCATTCGATCGTTCTTGCGCCTGTGGCCGCTTGCGGCCCTATTCGCGGTCGGCTTCGCGGGTGCGGCAGCGCCTGCGCCGGACATCGTCGCCGAGGCCACCATGGTCATTGGCGTCGCCAGGCTGCTATCCGCCGACGGCGCCTCGCAGGCGGTCGACCGCGGCACCGCGGTCCGGGTCGGCGACCGCATCGAGACCGGTGCCGGCGGCCATGTGCATTTGCGCTTCGTCGACGGCGCCCGCTTGAGCGTGCGCCCTTTGAGCCGGCTGCAGATTGAGAACTACAGCCGCTCGGACGAGCAGTCCGCGCTCACCGCGATCAAGTTCCGGCTTGACGAGGGCGTCGTGCGCTCGATCACCGGCGCCTGGGGCGAGGCGGCGCGCGACCGTTTCCGGCTCAACACCCCGGTGGCCGCCATCGGCGTGAAGGGAACCGACTTTGTCGTCAAGTCCGACGCCAACAACACGCTGGCCTCGGTCTACACCGGCGCCATCATGCTCACGCCGCTGTCGCCCGCCTGCAGCGCCAGCCTGGGCCCATGCCTCAACGGCAGCGAGCGCTTGCTGTCGGAGGACATGAAGGGACAGATGTTGTCGCTCGACCGGCTGCAGGCCAGCCCGCAGCTGGTTCCGGCGATCGATCTGCTGGCGCAGCGCGCGCAGCCGGTGGTGGTCGCCGAGCTCGCGCCCAGGCCCGAGCGCAGCATTAAGGCGGAGCCGGCACGCTCCGAGACCACGGTTGAAAAAGCGGTGTTCAGCGAGTCGCGCACGGTCGAGGTGGTGGCGGTGCAGGTGGCCGCCGCGACGCCGGTGGTGGTGACGCCCGTGCCGGTGGTGGTGACGCCCGTGCCGGTGGTGGTGACGCCCGTGCCGGTGGTGGTGACGCCCGTGCCGGTGGTGCTGCCCGCGCCGGTCGTCAGCCAGCTGGTGTGGAGCCGGCTGGCCGCGGTCGCTGCCGACGGCGACACCATCAGCCGCAGCTTTGCGCAGGCGTCGCAGGGCGGGCGGGTTGGCGCCGTCGGTAACTTCGCCTACACCCTGATGCGCGACGCTCCCGCAAGCGCCAAGGCGGTGCTGGCCAGCGCCGACAGCTCGGCCAATTTCAGGCTGGCGGGTTCCGCCGCGCAGCTGATCTGGTCCGACCGCGGCACCGACGTCAGCGACGCGGTGCGCGTTGAAAAGGCCAGCCTGAGCGTGGACTTCGCCCGCTCCACCTACGCTACCGCGCTGAGCCTCGCCAGCGCGCGCATCGGCAGCGACAGCCTGGTCTCCAGCGGCGTGGTCAGCTCCGCCGGCCTGCTGCAGCAGCAAAGCGGCAACGCCTTCGTGGCCGGCGCGATGAGCTTGGACGGCAAGGAGGCGGGCTACTTCTTCGAGAAATCCCTCGGCGCCACCGGCCAACTGCGCGGCATCACCCTGTGGGGCCGCTGATTGGCGCCTAGCGGGTCCAGGCTGGCGCTGCGCCACGGTGTCTTCGCGCTGAGCCTGGCCCTGGCTACGCTGCTCTGGGCGCTGCTGCACTTTGCCGCCGGCGGCACGCTGGCGCGTCTGGAGGAGCGCTCCGGCGACCTGGTGTGGCGCCTGGCAGCCGACCACCGCGACGAGCGCAGGCTGATCGTTGTCGACATCGACGAGCGCAGCCTGCGCGAGCTCGGGCCCTGGCCCTGGCCGCGCGCCACCCAGGCCCGGCTGATCGACCAGCTCGCGGCGCAGGGGGTGCGCCAGCAGATTTTCGACATTGTTTTTACCGATCCCCGGCCGGACGACGAGGCGCTGGTGCGCGCGGTGCGCCAGCACCGGCCGGTGCTGGCGCAGGTGTTCGCGCTCGAGCAGGGCGGCCAGCCCCGGGTCGGCCAGCTCGCCGGCGCGCTCGAATGGCCCTCGTGCCCGGCCCCCTTTGGCCCGGCGGCCGGCTTTCTTGCGAACTTCGGCGCGCTCGCCCCCCAAGACGCCGGCCACATCACGCCGCGGGTCGCCAGCGACGGCTTTGTCCGGCACCAACCGGCGGTCATCTGTTTCGAGGGCCGGTCCTACCCGGCGCTGGCGATTGCGGCGCTGATGCGCGCCGGCGCCGAGGATGGCATGAAGCTCGAGCGCGGCAGCAGCCTGTTCGACCCGCCCTGGGCGCTGTCGGCGCCGGGAATCGCATCGGGGCCGGTGCCGCTCAACGCGCGCGGCGACCTGCGGGTGTCCTGGCGGCTGCACCCGGACAGCTTCATCAGCGTCTCGGCAGCCGATGTGCTGGCCGGGCGCGTCCCCGCCGGGCTGCTCGAGCAGGCCTGGGTGCTGGTGGGCAGCAGCGCCTTCGGACTGAACGACGCCATCGCCACCCCCTTTGGCGGCGCCGGCACCGGTCTGCAGGCGCACGCGCAACTCATCACCGCGCTGATCGACGCCCGCACCCCGTACACGCCGCGCGGTGAGCCGCTGGCCAAGGCGATCGCCGCCGCGCTCGGTGCGCTGCTGCTGTTTCTGCTGAGCCGGCGCGGCGCGCGCTTCGGGCTCGTGCTGCTGCCGCTGGCGGCCGGCGCCTGGGCCGTGCTGCTGTGGGCCGGCCACGCTCTGGCGCTGGGGCGCGGCGCGATCTGGCTGGGCTGGGTCGACCCGGCGCTGCTCGTTCTGGTGATGGGCTCAGCCATGGGGACGCTGCAGCACGCCAGGAGCCGGATCGACCGCGACCGCCTGTACGCGCACCTGTCGAGCTACCTGCCGGCCCCGGTGGCGGCCGCGCTGGCGCTGCAGCCGCCGTCGAGCGCCATCAAGGCCAGCACCAATCTGGTATCGGTGCTGTTCGCCGACATCCGCAACTTTTCTGCCTACTGCGAGGCCCGCCCGCCGGAGGAGGCCGCCGCCGTGCTGCACGCCTTCTTCTCCACCGCCACCCGGGTGGTCGAGGCGCATGGCGGCGTGGTGGAGGCATTTCAGGGTGACGCCATCCTCGCGGTCTGGAACGGCGAGCCGATGAGCGGCGATGCGGGCCAGGCGCGCGCGCGCAGCGGCAACGCGCACGCGCGCAGCGCGTTGCGCGCGGCCATCGACCTGCAGGCGGCTATCCAGGGCGTGCTGCCCGACCCGGCGCCCGCCGGCCTGGAGCCGCTGGCGCTGGGAATCGGCGTCGAAAGCGGCCCGGCCATGGCCGGCTCTTTCGGCCTGGCGAGCCGGCGCACGCACATGGTGATGGGGCGCACCGTCTCCATCGCCAGCCGGCTGGTCGACATGAGCGCCGAGTTGGCGCACCCGATCCTGGTGGGTGAGGGCCTGGCGGCGCAGGTCGGCGCGGCCGGCCTGCAGTCGATGGGAACCTTCTTGCTAGAGGGGCTAAGGGTCCCGCACCATATCTATGCCTATCCGCTCCAGCCGGCGCAGTTTGCCGCTCAGCACCCCCGGTGTAAAGCCTGGCCGTCCGGCGACCGTGCCCGGCCCGCGCGCGCCGGCCTGGGCCGCCCACGGACCGCGCTGAGACCATCCCGATGAGAACCGCCCGCGTCCTGCGCGGGGCGGCGCTGGCGCTGCTGGCGCTGCCTGCCTTGGCCCTGGCCGAGGGCCCGCAGTGTGCGCCGCCGCAGCCTAGCGTGGTGGCCACCCGGGCGGCAGATGCGACGGCCGTGCAGCGCATGCTGGAGTTGGTGCCGGCGTGTCAGAAGGACGCAGCCTTCCTGGCCGCGCTGGGCCAGCTGCTGAACCGCCAGGGCCGCTACCTAGAGGCCGCCGAGCACCTGGAGCGCGCGCTGATGCTCGCGCCCGAACTGCGCGACGCGCAGCTGAGCTACGCCGTCGCGCTCGCCGGCGGCGGCGACGCGGCCTCTGCCGCCGCGCTGCTCGACGACCTGCTGGCCGACCCGGCGCTGCCGCCCGAACTGCGCGCCCCGATGCAGCGCCAGCGGGCGGCCCTTGCCGCGCCGGCGCAGCGGCCAGGCTGGCAGGGCCGCTTCACGCTCGCTACCCGGCTGGGGCGCGACAGCAACCTGCTGGGCGCGCCCAATCTTGGCAGCCTGGCGCTGACGCTCGCGGGCCAGACGCTGGTGCTCGAGCTCGACCCCAGCTACCTCCCGCGCAGCGGCAGCACCGGGCGCGTCGACACCCAGATCGCGCTGCACCGCAGCGACGGCGACGGCGTGCGCTGGGACGCGCTGGCCAGCCTGCGCAGCCAGGCCAGCCCGGCGCTGCACGCCGCCGGCTACACCCAGGCCGATCTGCTGCTCGAGCGCAGCCAGCTGACCCCGACTGCGCAGCGCAGCGACGCGGCTGCGGGCGCAGCCGGTGAGGCCGCAGGGCCGGCGCAAGGCCAGCGCCTGGGCGGCGGCTACGCCAACGCCAGCGTATCGGCGCTGCGCTCGCTGGCCGGCGCGCGCTACGTCGCGCAGGGCCTGGCGGCCGGCTGGGCCGGCGCCTGGCGCCCCCGCGCCGACGGCCGCGGCTGGGAAAAAGACAATTGCCAGGCTCGGATGGGAGCGCAGTGGCAGGAACGCAGCTATCTGAGCAACCCACTGTTGTCAGGACGCTACAGTGGCGTGGCGGCCTTGGCAAGCTGCGAGCAGCCCTCCGGCGCCCAGTGGCTGCTGGGCCTGAGGGCCGGTCGCGAGCTGGCGCGCGAGCCCGCGCGCGCCGGCGGCGACCAGCGCCAGGGCAGCCTGCGCCTGGGCGCCTCGGTGCCAGTCGCCGGCCTGCTGCCGGCCGCGCCTAGCGCCGTAGCCGCTGCGCTCGAGCCACTGCGCCGGGGAACGCTAGTCCTTGACTTTGAGCAAGGGCGTCAGCTGGATTCTTCATCCTACAGCGCTTTAATTGATAGTGGGCGCACACGTACTATTTCCAGAAGCGCGGCCCGACTCGAGTACCAGGGCGACCTGGCGCTCTCGGTTCAGTGGCTGATCGGTGCCGAGTGGGTGGCCCAAAGCAGCAGACTGGCGCTATTCGGAATGCGCAGCAACGGCGCCTACGCCGGACTGCGCCTGGGCTGGTAGGGCACGCAGTTTATGCAAAAACATGTGACCGCCGTCACCTGCTGGAACGTGGCGTTAAGGCTACAGTTCCCCCAAGTTTCGAGCGGCGCGCCTAGAGCAATGCTTGCAACCCGAGCTTCGCATGCAATAATCCGCGGGCAAACTATCCGGGAAATGAATAGCGGCTCGCAACCCTGCCGAAAGTAGGGGATTAAGTTTTCGGGAATGTTTTTCGCAACTGGTTTCGGTTTTTTCACTCAAAAAGGAAGATCTAATGTCAAAAGTAGTCACTGGCAACGCGGCAACCGCACTGAATGTCTATCAGGCCCTTTTCGGTCAGTCCCCCGGCTACACGCTGTACACGGCCTATGCAGCCGAAATAGGAACGTCGGGGGCGGCGGTTTGGGCGCAGTCGCTGGCGTCTGGATTCAAGTCCACGAGCGACGCTGCGCTGACCACGCTGGTGCTTACCAACCTCGGCATTACATCGGCGAGTATTCCCTCGGGCTCTTACACGGCCTTGGCGAGCGCGATTACGACACTTTTTGGCACTTATGGTACGGCCAACCGCGGTCAGATCATCCTCAACATGACCGGCCTGCTTGCCAACCTTGAAGGCGACGGCACCTACGGAACCGTAGCAACGACCTTTAACGCGACCTCCTTGTCGAATCTTACCTACGCGTCAACCGCGACGAATACCTCACCGGGCGTGTACACAGCGTCTACGAGCGGAAGCAGTTTCTCGCTCACCACTGGCTCTAATAATTTCACAGGTACCGCTTACGCGGACACATTCGACGGATCGCTTAGCAGCGTTGGATCGCAGACACTGGGGAGCGCCGACACGCTGTCTGGCGGTCTTGGCGTTGACGTGCTCACAGCGGCGATCAGCGGAACGGGCACTTACTCCCCGACGCTTACTGCCATCGAGAGTATTACTGCGACCTTTACCGGTGCAGGAACCTTGTCGCTTGGGAATTCCTCGGGCGTCACCTCGATCGAGCAGATGGGCTCGACAGCTGCTAGTACCTTTTCTAATATTCAGTCGATTTCGGGGCTGTCTCTTGCGGTAACCAGCAGCACTTTAGACACGAGCTTCGGTTTTCTTGCGTCCGCAGTGAGCGGTACGGCGGATTCCATCTCGCTGACATTGGAAAACGTGACGGCGGGTACTATTACGATTCCGTCCATCGAGACCATAACGGTGGTCTCGGCGGGAGACTCGAATGCATTGACGGGATTGACCGCCTCTAGCGCCACTTCCTTGGTGGCATCGGGCTCCGCAAGCCTGGACCTGGGGACTTTGTCCACCACGATCAAGACGATCAATGGATCCGCGATGACGGGCGACCTGACGGCCGCAGGCCTCAACACAACCGCGAACACGATCACCGGTGGATCGGGAGACGATGCGCTGACCGGCGCAGCGGGCAATGACGTCATCAGCGGCGGAGACGGCGACGACGTCATTACCTCTGCCGCAGGGAACGACTCTCTTGTAGGTGGTGCGGGCGACGACAGCTTTGTTGTGGGCGCCAGCCTGACCAGTTCCGACACGATCGTCGCCGGGGAGGGGACGGATGACCTTTCCATCACCCAGGCTACAGTTACTCTTAGGGCTACGGCTGCTGCGGTGCTTGCGAATGTCTCTGGGCTGGAGACGATTACTGTTTCCGATGCGCTGACCGGTACACTGACCACCGCGTACGTGCAGGCCGGCATCACCGGTGTGACGCTCACTGGCTCGACCGGTGGAACGGTTACCTTTGAGGCTGGCGCCAAAACCTTGGCGCTGGGAGCGGCGAACGCGGGAGCCCTGACCGTCAACGATACCGGCGTTCTGACGACCGACAAACTGGCGATAACCGCAGTGGCTGTCGATGGTCTGACTGCGCATGCGTTGACCGTGAATGGCTTTGAGAGCGTCTCCTATGCGACCGGCAGCGCTGCGCAGACTGCCACTACCATTTCGGTGACGGGAGACAGCGGGAGCACCGGCCTTGCGACGCCCGCGACCTTGACGCTGACGGGTGCATCCTCATTCACCACCACCGGCGCCATAACCCTGAGCACGACATCCACGGCCGCGGGCAAGATCGACGCCAGCGGATTGACCGGTACCACAGGCCTGGTGATGGGCGCCGCCGCAAGCGGTGTCACATCCATCACCGGAAGCGCGGGCAACGACACGCTGATGGGCAGCGCGACCGCGTCGACCATTACCGGCGGCACGGGCAATGACGCCATTACCGGCGGCGCGGGCAATGACTCCATTACCGGCGACGCCGGGTTAGATACCGTCACGGCCGGCGGCGGCGCAGATAGCGTTTCGCTTGGCGCTAGCGCAGATAGGTATGCGACGACTGCCGCGTACTGGCTCGCCACCGTGACCCTCGACGGCGGAGACGGGACCGATACGCTGTACTTTTCTGACAACTCGTCAATTGCGGATTCCACCTTCGCGAACAAGACACTGGTTGAGAAGATCACGTCGTCCACCGCAGGGATGACGCTCGCATCGCTAAGCACGTACGCCGCCGCAGCCGGGATCACAACCGTCACCTTTGCCGGAACGGCCGGCACTGACGCGGTGACGGCTATCGCCACCTTCACAAACGCATTGACCGTCAACCTCGACCAAGATGCGAGCGGCTTTACCAATACTGTTACCGGAACGGCATTCACCAAGGCCCTGACGGTAAATGCAACGGGCGTATTCACGGGCTACACCACCATCATCGGCGGCACGGGCACTACGGACACGCTGAACCTGGTTGGCGGTGCGTACAGCACCTACCTGTCGGGCGTTAGCGCGGTAGAGAA
>Ga0214919_10009076_pt1 | contig 12882 bp, 3 predicted proteins | sample LL1503_MetaG_FD_177994 | JGI IMG/M metagenome (GOLD analysis project Ga0214919, IMG submission 177994) | Freshwater microbial communities from Lake Lanier, Atlanta, Georgia, United States - LL-1503 | ecosystem: Environmental > Aquatic > Freshwater > Lake | place: USA: Georgia | collected 2015-03-15
TAGTTAAAATGAATTATCCGACAGAAGAACCTATATTTAGAAATCAAATACAACCAAATGAACAAGTTAAAAAAAATATGTATGAAATATATAGGGATCTTCAATCAAAGGAATCAACAAATAAATTGTTTATAGGTGGTTCAAAGAAAAAGTCATCTATTAAAAAAAGAAGAGTTTCTAAAAAATTATCAAATAGAAATGTTAAAAAAGAACCTTCAAAGAAACCTTCAAAGAAACCTTCAAAGAAACCTTCCAAGAAACCTTCCAAGAAAACAGTTAGAAAAAGTAAAAAGTAAAAAAGTAATATTTCATAAGTATTAAACTGATAAATATATTCATAATACTAATGATGAAAATATTCCATTGATACTAGAACCATATTTTAACAAGTCAAATATTTCATAATATAAATCAGTAATATTACTTGATTTAAATTTAAAATTAAATAATTCATTATACATATCAATATAATCAGATGTTATTTTTACGTCAGTTCCAAATTTCATACAATCCACTACAAGAGAATTCCATATTGGATTTATAGTTGGGTTCATTATATCTTTCGATCGCAATGCCATATCACCTAAATAGATTAAAAAAGTCATCACTTCTTTAATCTGATTTATATCACCAATATGATCAAAAAATCTAATTTCAATTCCATGGTTATAATGTTTATTAAAATTAATATCATAACCCAATTCATCCAATGTATTATAAGCACTTTCTTTATGATATATTTTATACCATCCATAATCCTCGGTAGCGATATTAAACATCTTAATATTATCTGTTAACATTTTACTATGTTTCATTGTATTAGTATCATATGTACCAATACCTATATAACGTGATATTGCACAGCGTTGGGAACAAGATGAAAATATTACATTATCTTTATTCTTTGATATTATATATGAAAATGGATCAGGTGTACCATATATTGTAATTAGTATTGGTTCCATTGCTTGTATCAATCTAATATAATTACAATGATTAATTGTAAATTGTTTCATATCAATTATATTATACTCATTATCTAACTGTGATGGTAAAGTAATATTAAAATGTAATGTTCCATTATTAAACATTCCAACATTATCTATATTTGTAAGATAGCAAGCGAAGGGATTATTTTTTTTCATTATATCTATTGTTCCATATTCGGGAAATATATTAAATTTTTTAAACATTTGTTGTAAGTTATCAATATAATTTTTGGTATTCATCTCTAGTTCTTTTATCATACTATTTAATGATATATTAAAAAAATTCAATGTTATAAATTCAATAATATCACCCTCGTATATAAAATTTTTATCATAATTATCCTTGAGATAATTATTATTTTCAAACAATAATTCTGTTAATAAAATGCCATTAAAATTTTTATTTGGTTCACATAATTTAGTATACATTGTTTTTGAACAATTATTTTTATCTGTTTTTGTAAATGAATGACTATTCATCATTAATGGTAGATTTCCATCATATTTAGATAAATATTCTATAAAAGCACGATCTAATATATTTTTTTTATAATTAGTATAATAGTTAACACTATAACGTTCTCTGTTATGATTTTTCAAGAATTTGTTTTTATCAAATTTAATCTTTTTGTCAAACTCTAAATATATTTCATTTTCAATTCCTAATCCCCAGTATATGGTATTTGGTTTATAATGTTCACTGTATTTTATATGTTTTTCCAATGTTTCTTTAGTTGATAACATGGTAATATTAATATATTATAGAAAATAATATCTATAAATAATATATTAGATGGAAAATATACAATATATTGTAATTAGAAAAGAATATAAACTTAATGAATTCCGTGTACCATTAGTACCCAGTGATTGTATCATATTAATTAATAAGGGATTTATAGTTTATGTTGAAAAATCTATGATTCGATGTATTAATAATATGGAATATATGAAAGTAGGTTGTATTATGATTGATGATTATACTATGTTACAACATAATGTAGATCATATGTTAATAGTTGGATTGAAAGATTTAGATATAATGAATAGTATTATATTTAAATATAAACATATGTATTTTTCACATACTTTTAAAAATCAAAATAATAATAATATTATATTATCCAAGTTTAAATCTAATGGTGGTATTATTTATGATATGGAATATTTTACAGATGATATGAATAATAGATTGATTACATTTGGATATTATGCAGGAATAGCAGGATGTTATATGGGACTATTCCAATATTATATGAAACAAGTGAATGGAAATATTATGAATATTACTCCAATTAAAAATATTAAACATTTATATTATAATTTAAATTTTATTTTAAATTTAAATGAAAAACCAAATATTGCAATTATTGGGAATGGTCGATGTGCTAAAGGATGTATGTTTTTTCTAAATTCTTTAAACTTAGAATATACTATATTTACACGAACTAGTTCAAAAAATGAATTAGTTAATTATGATATAATATTTAATTGTATTCAAATAAATAGTTATATTGAACCATTTATTACAATGGATACGATTAAAACATTTATTAAATTAAGTATATTGGTAGATATTAGTTGTGATTATAATAATATTTACAATCCATTGCCTATTTATACAAGATTATCTACATTTGAAAATCCAATAATACATGTTAATGATATGATAGATGTAATAGCAATAGATAATTTACCTTCATTATTACCAAGAGATAGCAGTATTGATTTTTCTTCAAATTTAGTTAAAATTTTAACTAATATGGAAGGAAAATATTGGAGTAAAAGTATTAAAAAATATATAGAATGCACGAGTTGTTAAGTGTAGGTAAAGTGTTAAAGAAAAGTTCAAGATTTATAAGATCCCAAATATTGCTTCTCCATTTCGAGAGTATCCTGACATATAGCAACAAGGGTTTAAGACTAATTAGATATATAGCTTCATGTTTTAACCATTAATATGAGCCATCTAATTGGAATAGTCGATGTAAAAGTCTAATATAGTATTTTTTTGATAATCAAATAGTTTTTACTATTCTTGAAATATTTCACTTTGGAATAATTCATTTTAGAACCAAGAAATGCTAAATCAGCGAGGTGACTATCGCCTCGTTTATTATCTCCATAATTTATTTTTCATTCCATCGCCGCCCAACCATCAACCGTCTTACGTGGGTATCTGCATTAGAAGGGGGTTATTTACTAACCATCTTATTTTACAATAAAATGGTAGATAGTATGATACAAGTCGAGTCAAGACTAGACGTATACCATACTATTGGACCTTGGAACCACCAAGCATCTAATAAACTTTTTTATAATGGATCATATATAACATAAAAATTTCAATTTTTTATAATATGAGTTGGTTTATGTAATGTTCTATCCTGACTTGTTTATTTAATGCACGAGTTGTTAAGTGTTAGTAAATTGTTAAAGAAAATTATAAGATTTTAGGTCCTAATGTTTGCTTCTTCATTTTATCTTTTTCCTAGCAAACAAGGGTATAAGACCACTAGATATATAGTTCCATGTTTAACCACAAACAGGAGCCATCTAATTGGAATAGTCATAATAATAAAAATTTTATCTGATAGTGAATAAATTATTGATATAAGCGACTCAAGTAAAAAGTATTAGAACACTAAAATATATTTAATGTTTAATGTTATTACTCAGTTCAAACTCATACAAGAGCATTTATCGGTAAAATATATGATCATTGTCATTATATTAAACTTTTTAAAATCATATAAAATTGAATTAAGAGGTAGACCAACTTCCTCTAAATAACTTTTTTTATAATGGATCATATATAACATAAAAATTTCAATATTTTTATATTAAAAATAATATAATATCATATTATTATATATAAATGAATGTTATCAAAAATATCATGCAAAAAGGTGGTTTTTTGAATGAAAAAATATTTGATATAGATACAGATAAAGTGACTGACTATAATAGTATTATAAATGATGAAATTGAAGCAAATAATAGTATAGATAATACTTCCATTTTAGTAAATAAGAATATAAATCCAGAAATTAATAAATATTTTGAAAAATCAAATCCAGAATTATATAGTAAAATAAATGACGTAGTTAGTAAAATACAATTAATATTAAGTAGAATAATACCATTTTATAACTCTAATAAAATTTTTGAAAATATTGCTCAGTCTACTAATATGTATATAAAAAAAGATAAAATTTTGTATGTATTATCTGATAATAATGCACCAAATGAAAATAAATATATGATTAATAATAAATTAAATTTAAGTATAATAGATTATAGTATTACAAATATTGTCAACAAAGAATTTATACCATTGAACCATATTGCTAATACACCAGATATTAAATATATTTTTATGTCGATGTTATACGAAGAAGCAATATTATCTAGTTTTATAAATATGGTTGAAATAAAAGATGGTATAGTTGTTTTAAAAGATGTTATTAAAAATAATAAAACAATAAAACCATATTGTGATATGATTTTTCAAAATTTATTTATATTTAGAATACTTGAAGACGGTAAGACAATTACATGTAAATCAACTAAATCTTTTCAAAATATATTAACTATATTCATATTAACAGGTGATTTACATTGTGTATATATATTATGTAATTCATTTAAAAATATATCTGAAGATATTATTTTAAATACAGAAAGTAATGATATTATTTTTAAAATAAATAAGAAAGATGTAAATAATATAAAAAAAATAATGGATATTATGAAAAAAATATTAATAAAAAATATATACAATCCAAAACAATCTGTTTTACATAATATTGATTATATTAATAATATTATTAAAAATAGAATAAAAATTATTATTATAGATGATGTGATAGAAGACATGGAAGATGGATTACTAGATATTGATAATATAAATAATAAATATGGATTAAATTTACAAAGTTATAATGATATTGATATGATAAATTCTAATCCAAAATTTACAGAAATTACAACTTCATTGAATAGTCGTCTAACTGATTTGAAACAACATTTAAATGAAGATAGAGTACGTTTTTCTCATATAATAAATGAACCCAAGTATAAAATATTTATAGATAATTTTATTAAAACGCATGATAGTAAGAATAAACAATCAAAAATATCACAAGAAGAAATTGATGAACGGAAAAGAGAGAGCAATAAAAGAAAACAATTGGAAAAGGAAGAAACACTTCGAAAATCTGATAAAGATAAAACGCAAAAATCGGAGAAGGATACATCAGTTCAAACAGTTGTACTATCTGAATATGATAGTAAATTTCCAAAATTATCAAGAGGTGGCGGACCAAATAAAGAATCTAATAATATTCTAACAGTTATTATTAAAAATATAAATAAATTTAAAGATGCCCTTGTGGATAGTAGATTAAGTGATACATATGATATAACTAATATAATTGATATGATACGAATGAAAGAAGAACAATTAAATAAATTAATTGATGAAATTAAATTTCTAGATCCAGATAATCTAAAAAATATAAAGATTTATAAGATTATATTTGAAAAAATTAAAGCATTGAAAACTACATATAATGAATATCAAGAAAAATTAAATACACAACAAAGTCATTACGACTCATTGAAGAAAGGTAAAACACATAAAGACATATTGTATTCAAAAAGAAATAATTATGATAATACAAGTACAATAGAAGGTTATATATCACAAATAAAAGATATTCATACTAAAATAAATAATAAAATTGAATATTTACAAAAAATTCCATTTAATGAATACATTAAATATAAAATAGAAAAATTAAATACGAAAAAAAGTAATGAACCAGTAATATCAACAGATACTATATTATTAGTACTCCAAATTATATCAGAAATTATGCGTGTTACAAATAATAATATATTAGATTTGATATATTATTATAATTTTTATAATATGGTTGAAATATGCTATAGATTAATTGATAGAAAAGAAAGTAAAAAAGCGTTAAATGATATAACAAATCTTAATAAAATAATTAATCTTAAAAAAGAATATATATATATTGAACTACTTTTTGAAATTATTAATTTCGTCTATATGATTAAAGAATGTGCAACAATTGATATGATTTTAACATATCATATATTAGATTCATTTATTTCATCTACATTACAATTATTAAATAATACATCTAATTTTAATATAAATATTATTACACATTCTATCTCAGATGATAGATTTATTGAAGATGATTATGCGAACCACGGGGAAAATTTAAATTATGGTCTTAATACGAATGTAGTATTAAATAATTTTTTACATTTTAATACTAGTTTTTATTTATATGGTCAAGGTAACATGGAACCATCTGTTTATTTTAAATCTAGTAGAACACAAGGAGATTGTGGTGAATCTACTTTATTTAATCTAATTAACTATTTAATATATAATAAAACTACAAAGCTCCTTGATTGGACTATACTACCTAATACTACAATACCCGGATTAATAGAATTATATAAAAAATATAATACAGTTGATTTAGTTCAAGAAAATAGAAATAAGTTTTATAGTATTCTACATGATATGACATTTATTTACGTACCTGCACAATCATTACAAGAGGCGGATATTGAGATGATTTATGTTGATATTTATAATCTAGATAACAATAAAGTTCAGTATAGTAGTATAACACCTATTTACAAAGGTTTTAATATGAGACCTTCTTATTATACATTTACCAGAGTATTTAATCGATTATTTGGAGTTAATAAAAATTTATTTGAAACTGAAAATCTATTTCAGATAATTACAACCGATTCATTGAAAAATATTATTAATACATTTAATACTCAACCAATTAGTTATACAGTTATTAATTTTGGAATTAATAGTGGTGCTGGTCAATTTAAAATAAATGATTTAATAGTAATGTTAAATAGTGGACACGCTGATTTTACAAATAGAAGTAGATTTGTTAAAACATCTAAAATAACTTTATATAATATTGGTTTAAGCGATATTGCAAAAAGTCTTAATCTAAAAAGAAATGCATATTTATATTTTAATAATACAGTAGGTTTATTTGATAAAAACATAATATTGAAATTATATTTAATTAATTATGTTGTATTATTTAGTGATAAGTGTTATAATTATATATCTAAATTATTAAAGACCTTAATTAACTTACATATAAAACAAAAAGATAATTATAAAGAAAGTATGTTCCTAGATGATGTAATACAATCGGAAGGTGCGGATATATCAATAATAGATGAAATCGAATTCTTTGAATTATACAAGGCACTTATTGATTTATACGCTGATAATATAAAGAATAATTATGAAAATTATGAAATAAATTTTTATATCGATGAAAATGTTGATCGTTTTAAACCACCCCTTATTTTATCTCCTATAGATGTATTACAAATTGATTTGGGTATGTATTATAAATGTAAATATTTTAAATATTACATAGATAAATTTAAATTTATCAAACCAAAAATAATATACAAAATAATAAGTATTAGTAATATCGGTAAAAAAAGTTTAGATTATTACATAATGATTTATAGAGACAATTTTGATAAATTAAGAGAACATACTGAATTTAGTACAAAATATCAAAAAAATTTAGCATTTGGTTTTAAACTAATTATAGACAAGATCTTTTTGTACAAAAAAAATGATACTGAACCATTTCATGTATATTTTAATAACATTTATAATACTGATTATAATAATGAAAGTTTAATTGATTTTTACAAGATAATTATATTATATTATTTAATATATTGGCAAAATATTTCAAAAATACATAGATTCGACTTTATTGATTTTAATTACAGTAATTATGAATATATTTTATATCTATTAAATGTAAAATCTCCAAGTAATAATAAAAATGTTTTCAGATATAATAATACAGTTTTTGATCTTAATAAATTAACTGGTCTTGACTTAATAAACTATATAGATAATATGTCATGGTTTTACCATTATGATATGACTACTGGTGAAATGGATTCACTTTCTAGTAAAAAATATATTAATAAGGAAGGAAAACTAGATTATAAGAAAATATTTAAATCAGCAAAAGAAGTAATGATGTTTATTATTAAATTTCCATCAACATCTAGTAATATAAATATAGAAGAAAAATTTGTAGAAAATTTTAATACTTATTATAAAACATTTTACGATAAGACTAAATTATTAGATGTATATAATATTATTTATAATATGTATAAGAAATTATTTTATCAAGAATGTATAGCAATATTAACTACAAAGAAAAAAGATATTTATATGATTGAAAGCAAGGAAGATCAAAAAACTATTACAAAAGGTCCCTTGAAAGGTACAATTATTAATATAACTCATGAATATTATAGATATATAGTGCTAACAAATAATGAGGTTGATTTAATATCTAAGAAATATAAAAAATTCTTTGGAGATAAATTCTATGATTTTGAACATGAAATGACCGATTATACAGTCATTCCAATGGGTGATAATAAAGAACTACGTAAACACATTAAATTAGAAATAATATTGAGAAATCGCAATAATTAATTTTTTTTTATAATTAATATTATATAATGGATATAATATTAATTATTATTATCTTAATTTTAATATTGATATCAATATTTTTAGTATTTTTCAATAAACCAACTAAAAAATCAGAAAGATTTAATAATATGAAGATAAGAGATAATTTTATGAACGAAATAATACCTTTTGATTTTAATTATAGTGATATGGATATAGAATCTTATTGTTTCAATTTATCATCGTCTTCTTTTAATGAAAAATATAAAAATGAATATATAGTAAATAATACAGATAATATTGCTAAATTATCATTTCTTTATGGTTATGACTATCCGTTTACTTCTGCAAATAATTTTATACAAAATGATTTGTTTATCACCAATCTCTATATTCAATATGATTATCCAAGTAATATTATGAATGCGCAATTTCAATATAATGATAAGTATATTCCAATCGAATATAGTACTAACGAAGCACCATTAACTCTAACTAGAAATAATATGATAGATAAAGAAATATATCCAACGTTAACTGAAAAAGGATCAACCATATCGATTGATTTTAATTCTATATCATCTACTGTTGGTAAATTTGGTAGTAATTATTTTAATGACAAGATTAATGTGTCTTTTTATGGTTATTGTAGTGAAAATACTAGAGATTCTGATAATAATATTACCCAATTAATAGGTAGTAGATTTCCTCCTATTACACAAATTGAAAATTTTAAACAAATTGAAAAATTGGAACAAACATTTTATAATGATAATGATCTACAAGTATTTCTATATAATAATTCATATATAGAAAATATGGTAATTAATATTCAATTTAATAATACAACGTTTGTAGGTATTCCGAGTTTTTTAACGATGAAAAATTCTATATTAAATCTTAATTCTGGTCGATTTAATATATATACTTCAGATACTACGGGAATTTATTGTTCTAATAACTCAAAAATTATGATAAATGGTGGTACATTAAATATTGGAAATTCGAATGGTAATGGAATATACATAGATTCTTCTTCATACATACAATTAATAGGTGGTACAACAAATATTTCTAATTTACCTAGTAGTTCTGCGGGTATTTTTAACTCAGGACGTTTTGTTATAAATGGTGGTACATTAAATATTTCAGATTCGAGTGGTAATGGAGTATATTCCGATCCTTCTTCGAGTATAGAATTTTTAGGTGGTACAATAAATATTTCCAATTTAAATAGTTCTACGGGTATTTTTAACTCAGGACGTTTTCTTATAAATGGTGGTACATTTAATATTTCACATTCGAGTGGTAATGGAGTATATTCCGATCCTTCTTCGAGTATAGATTTTTTAGGTGGTACAATAAATATTCAAAATTCAGGAGTTACTACTGGTATTTATAGCAATAGAACAAAAAGTTTTGTTATAAATGGTTGTATAATAAATATTCAAAATTCAGGAGGTACTGGTATTTATAGCAATGGAACAATTAGTAGTAGTAGTAGTACAATAAATATTAAAAATTCAGGAGGTATTGGTATTTGGAGCGATGGAACAATTAGTAGTAGTAGTACAATAAATATTCAAAATTCAGGAGGTAATGGTATTTATAGCATTGGAACAATTAGTAGTAGTAGTACATTAAATATTCAAAATTCAGGAGGTGCCGGTATTTATAACAGTGGAACAATTAGTAGTAGTAGTACATTAAATATTCAAAATTCAGGAGGTAATGGTATTTGGAGCATTGGAACAATTAGTAGTAGTAGTACATTAAATATTAAAAATTCAGGATATAATGGTATTGCTAGCAGTGGAATAATTAATATAACAGATGGTATATTTACTATTGCGAATGTGGAAAAAAGTAATACTGGATTATTATTGTTTCCTAACTCACAAATAAATTTTTCAGGTGGTATAATAAATATTCAAAATTCAAATTCAGAAGGTCATGGTATTGCTAGCAGTGGAACAATTAATATACAAGGCGGTACAACAAATATTCAAAACTCATCTTTAGATGGTACTGATTGTAATGGTATTTTTATAGCGGAAACAGGGGTTATTAATATAAAAGGTGGTACAACAAATATTAAAAACTCACATTCAAAGAGTACTGGTATTTATATAGTGCATGGAGCGACTACTAGAATAACAGGTGGTACAACAAATATTCAAAATACAGAAGGTATTGGTATTATGTGTAGTTCAATGTCAGATGTTTTTTTTCAATCAAATATTACTATGACAAATGGTACATTAAATATTAATAATAATAGTGCAACTAAATCGGCTAGTTTTGGTATCTATAATTCATCTAGTACAGTTCTTATTTCGCAGTATAATAGTTTCTCAATTTCTACTTTTGATAATAATATTGGTATATATTCAATAATAGATGACACGTATAAGCGTAATTTTGTAACTAGTATATTAGGTGTAACTTATACAGAACCTTATATAAACACATTTCCATTTAAACCAATTGAAGTTCCACCTCAAGTCCTACCACAAGCGTCAACACAAGTTCCACCGCAATTCCTACCACAAGCGTCGACACAAATCCCACCACAAGCATCAACACTAGTCCCACCCCAAGTATCAACACTAGTCCCACCCCAAGCATCAACACTAGTCCCACCCCAAGCATCAACACTAGTCCTACCCCAAGCATCAACGCGAGCATTTACTTTTCCTAGTTATCCATCTAATACAAAGTATAGTAAATTATTTACAGTACAATTCACATTATCAGATTCAAATGTTTCAGATGGAGGAATGTTTACATATTCTGCTGAAAACCGAATTATAGTGTATAATTATTTTAAATCGATAAAATACACAAAAGAAATCAAAGACTCATTAACCGATCTAAAAAATACATCTGAAACATTAGATGATGATTATTTTAACACTATAGCATCTAAATTAAGCGGCACTGATGATTCCATGACTAAAATATCCACTTCGATCCTTGTACCAAATGTAGATACTCGATTAAATACATATTATTTGGATATAAATCCTGAATTGAGTAATATTATAAAACCTGATACAATTATTAATTTTGTTACAATGATACAGACAGAAAAAACAACTGAGTTTAATATTAATCAAGATGTTTTAACACAACAACCTAATAATATAATTGCCATACCATTAACATCAGGTCAAAGTGTAAATATAGTAGATTCCAAATCAAATACAAATACATCTGGTCCAAGTCCAAATACAATAGATCCAAAACCATTAATTAATATATTTAGATATGCTGATAAAATAAGTTTAGACGGCGGTGATACAGAAATTCCAGTTGGTACTATTTTTCAAATACCCAAATTAGGTATTATTTATAAATTTGTCTCTATTGGATCACCTGTCTTATTTATAGACATACCAATTCCTACAACAATACCTAGTTATGAATTAAAATATGATGTGAGTAACATTAAAAATATATATAGTATGATAATGTTAAAAAAGACTCAATCTACTACATCACCAAATATAGATAATAATCAAAATTTATTAACATTGGAATCTAATTATACTAAAGAATCATCGATATTATCCAATATGTTTATATCTAATATACATATCCAATATAATGGTAATATAAATAATGTAAAAGGTAAATTAATAAATGGTAGTAAAAATATTAATTTAGATATAACCACTTCATCTCCACCTCAGACTAAAAACACAAATAGTGATCTGATAAATATTAATACACAAATTATTAATACTACTATACCTATGCCGAATAATAAGTTTAAAATTACATCTGAAGATATATTAATACCGTTAACAAGTAATAATACTAAATCTCAAATTTTAATAAGTTTTCCTATTAAAAATTCAAATGCCGGAGGATTCAATGATTCTAATTTTAATAAAGATAGCATTACAATCGCGTATTATGGTTACTTTCGTCAAAATATTGTTACAACAGAAGAAGGTGTATTTGTATATGGAAAAAAATTACCCGAAATAAATGCAATACCAAATATGACACTGTATGCTGGTGAAGGATTCGGAAATACACGTGTAGAAAAATTCCAAGCAACAGGTCCTCTATATCCAAATTTATTTACCATTACAGTACCAATTAATAATAGTAATATAGATGGCAATGGTACTGTGACCGGTATAATAAATGATATTCAAATACCAACTATTATGAACGGAACAATATCTTGTTTTAATGAAGGGACTGATATATTGTGTTATTCAAATATGAAAGAAGAATATTGTAAGATTCAAGATATTAGACCGGGAAAATTAGTTAAAACATATAAACATGGTTATAGAAAGGTAATAAAAATAGGTAAACGTTCATCTA
>Ga0214919_10009077_pt1 | contig 12881 bp, 14 predicted proteins | sample LL1503_MetaG_FD_177994 | JGI IMG/M metagenome (GOLD analysis project Ga0214919, IMG submission 177994) | Freshwater microbial communities from Lake Lanier, Atlanta, Georgia, United States - LL-1503 | ecosystem: Environmental > Aquatic > Freshwater > Lake | place: USA: Georgia | collected...
TGTGGTACCTGAACTGATGGAAACTGTCAACCCGTCCGGCAGCTTGAGCTTCTGCGCTTTAAGCAGCTTCTCGGCAGCAGCCGGACTGACCAACTTCATCTCCACCACTTCAGATTCTTTGAGGTGCTGAAGCAGCGCCGCCTTGGCGTCGGCCTCCTTCACCCACGATCTTGTAGCCCGCTTGGGCACCATCTTCCAGCCCGGTACGGCGCGGCCCTTTTTCAGCATTTCCTCTGCCAGCGCGCGAAGGTCTTTGATCCAATCTTCAAGCAGGTCTGCGCTGTGCAGGTACGCGCCCAGCTTGTCAACGTCGATCTTATCCATCCTAACCGCAATGGCCCGGTCAGCAGCGCCGGTCATCACGGGGCACACCGGCTTGGCCGCACACCAGCGGCAGTGGTCGCCGTTCCTGATGGGTGCGTCCGGCTGCTCGGCCAGTTTGACGGCTTTGACCAACGCCCGCTCAAACTGCTGGATGCGCTCAATGGTGGTTATCCAACGCCGGATTGTGGGCGGCTGGATGATGATTAACTCAACCTCTGTCGCACCATCGAACACCCAATGCGCATCCGGCGTGCGCATGGCAGCAGCGGCGTAGAACATCAGTTGTTCGTTTTCCTCGGCGGGCACCGCTACGCCAGAGCCAAACTTCCAATCCAAGACAACCGCCTTGTTGCCGATGCGGCCCAACAGGTCAGCCGACCCAAACACACCCGGCAGCAAGTCGCCAAAGCCGACGCGCGTTTCGACTTCGTACTGCATCGTCTTGTCGGGGTCTACTTCGTCTAGCAGCGCCAAGGCTGGCAGCAACTTATCTTCGATGAGGTCTTGCGACACGCTGAAGCTGCCGCCGTCTGTGCCCAAGAAGTCACTGATGGCGTCGTGCAGCAGTGTGCCCTGTTCGGCGTCCTTGCTGGTGGGCTGCGGTGGCATTTGGGCTACCAACGCCACTGAGCCTGGGCAGTTGATGACGCGCTTGGCGGTCGAGCCGCCGACGATTTTACTGTGGTTCATCTTCTTCTTCTTCTTTGCTGACAACAAAGCCGTTAGGCATGCTGCCCCAAGACGATCCTCGAACGGTGTTGAAATTTTCGCCCGTAAGAAACTGAGCGTGTTGCAGGATGATGGCTTCGATCTCTGCCAGGGTAAATTCGATTTTCATGACAGTGCCAACTTGATGAAAGAGCCGGAAAACTGGCCCCTTGGTTGATTAAAAAAGACCCGTTTTTTGAGGCTTTCCTCTGTGTGGAATTTGTACGGGGCTTGGCGGCGCACACCGTCAATGACAGCATCTATTACCTGCATGTCCTTGGTGGCCGCAGCTTCCCTCAGTTGCAGTTGCAAGTGCGGGGGGAGCAAAGCGTGGTTCATTTTACTGTCCTGTAGTGTCTACCCGAGATTGGGTGAAGCCATCATAGCGCAAGAAAAATGCTTGTGCAAATCTTTTTTACGGTTATGCTTCGGGCCATGCTTGAAAAACAAATCGAACGCTACCTTGTTGATCGCGTGGAATCGTTAGGGGGCCGCGCGTACAAGTTCACCAGCCCCGCGCACCGAGGCGTGGCCGACCGGATCGTGTGCCTGCCCAATGGGCAGACATGGTTTGTCGAGGTCAAGACCGAGGGCGGCAGGCTATCGCCCTTGCAGCAGGTTTTTATGTCGGACATGGCGCTCATGCGCCAGAAGTATGTGTGCCTGTGGAACAAAGATCAAATCGACGGGTGGCTTGATGAAGTTGCGTGACTATCAAGATACAGCGGCGGACTTCCTGTATGAACACGACCGGGCGATGATCCTGGTACCCGTGGGCGCTGGCAAGACAGCCATCACGCTCACGGCCATGCAGGCTATGCTGAAGGCTGGCGTAGTGGGCCGCTTCTTGGTGCTGGCACCTAAGCGCGTCTGTACGGATGTGTGGCCGGTCGAGCGACCCCTGTGGGCACCCGGTTGCACCTTGGCCGTGGCGGTGGGCACACCGGGCCAGCGTAAGGCGGCGCTGTACAGCGGCGCGCAGATCATCGTGACAAACTACGACAACATCCAGTGGCTCGCTGAGCAGAACCTAGCGCACATTGACGCCATTGTCTACGACGAATTGACACGGCTGAAGAACCCGTCAGGCGCGCGGTTCAAGGCGCTGAACAAGGTCATCCATCCCATAGCCGTGCGCTGGGGCTTGACCGGCTCGTTCACCAGCAACGGTCTTGAGGATGTGTTCGGCCAGTGCAAGATCGTCGATCAGTCATTGCTGGGCCGCAGCAAAGGCGCGTTCCAGCAGCAGTACTTTATCTTGATTAACAAAGAGTACGGCGACTGGACACCGCGCCCAGGCTCGCTGGCGCAAGTGATGGAGCGCATCAAGCCCGCCACCTTCTTGCTGGAGCCGGGTGACTACAAGGACAAGTTGCCACCATTGCACACGGTTGAGTTGCACTGCAACATGGACATGGCTGACTACAACACCATGAAGAAAGATTTTGTACTCAGGGATGTAGTGGCGGTCAACGCGGCTGTCGTGACGCAAAAGCTGCAACAGATGGCTAGCGGATTCCTCTACACCGACACCGGCCCGCGCTGGTTGTCCAGCCACAAGTTTGATCGGCTGGAGGACTTGCTGGCCGAGAATCAGCGGGCCAATACGATTGTCGTGTACCAGTACAAAGAAGAACTGGCCGAACTCAAGCGCAGGTTTTCACACGCGCAGACGTTGGATGATGACCACGCCATTGAGCGATGGAACGCCGGTCAGATCGAGTTGCTGCTGGTGCATCCAAAGTCAGCAGGCCACGGCCTGAACTTGCAGCATGGCGGGCATCATATTGTGTTCTTGTCGCTGCCCTGGTCGCTGGAGTTGTATGAGCAGACCATCGGGCGGCTACACCGCAGCGGCCAAAAGCGTGATGTGTGGTGCTACATCATGCTGACGCACAAGACGGTTGACGAGAAAATCTGGGCCGCGCTGCACGACAAGCGCACCCTGTCGGACATTGCATTGGAGGCTTTGAAATGAAACGGATAGATTTATGGCGGGCGCAGCTAAAGGCGGCGCGGGCTGAGTTGAGGATACGGGACAGACAAGCAAACGCGGCGGTACGTACTGTTGTTAGGTTAACGAAGATCATTATTCAACTGGAGAGCAAAATTGACAATTACATGGCGAAGGCTTAACTCGGAAGTGCGAACACTGAGCGAGGCGCAGGTGTTGGAGTTGTTGACCGAGGAGCGTACAGGCGCGCGGCGTGTAGCGGTCTTGCAGCGCCTGCACCAAAGGTACAACACGTTGCGGGTCAGCCGCGAACGCATTGAGTTACTACGAGAGGCGAAACACATATGACTACCGAAGAACGAATGAGCGCAGCGCAAAAGCTACAGCCCTGCGATGTTTGCAAGCTAGACGCTGACCCCAAAGGGGGCGTGGAGGTCAGGGACAAGTGGCATTGTGCGAAGTGCTGGATGCATTTCTTCAACAAGAGGCATCCGAAGTGAAGTGCCCGCACTGTGACAGCGAGATTAACTCGTTGGTTCTCGAAACCCGAAAAAACGACGTTGACATTTATCGCCGCCGGGTGTGCCCTGACTGCTCCAAGTCCGTCGTGACAAGAGAGTACGCAGACAAATTTCTGAGGATGCCGGTAAGGGTTGGGCGTCGAAAAACACGCCCGACGGACACGCTGATTGTGGTGACTAACAAAAATGTCTTTAACGTCTGGAAATGAAATGTCAAAGTTCTTGAACTGGTCGCACGAAAACTTGGCAAAGTTCGCGCAAGAGGCGACTGACAAGATGCTAAAGCAGAAGCGCACCTCGGCAGATGCTCAAGACGGCCCGCTGGCAGACTGGCGAACGGCGTACTGCGAAGCCGTGGCCCGCCACAACGAAACGCTTGATGAACTGAGGGCGGTGGAGGCAACGCTGCAAAGGATCGCTGACTTGTCGCAGCGGTGGGGAAATGGCTAGAGGTTAAACGCTCTGGTGCCAGCCTTGTCGATGATTAGCGCCTGACGCCGGGGCTTGTCGGCAATACTGATGTGCGTCCAGGAGTCGAACTCACGAATAAGCTGGTCATAGGGTAAACCGGCAGCAATAATTGCCCGCACCACTTGGTCAGGCGTCATCCCAGGCACCCGGATGTCAGCAGCGCAGCCAGTGCGGTGCTGGCTAGTGTCTTTGCTGCCCACTGAGTCATTCACGGCCTTGCTGCGAAACGCGCTGTTCACCATGATCGGTTTGCCGTTCAAGAAGGCCTTGACCTTTTCCAACAATTCAGCTAGCAGCACCAAGTTGCCCATCTCCGCATCGTTGGGCGTGTTGTCAAACTGGCGGTGGCTGGTGGCGGTCAGTTCTTCGAGCGTGAAGTGTTCACTGAGGTTCATTTCTTGCTCAACAAATCGGTCTTAGCTTGCGAGCCAGCAGACGATCCAAAGTAGTAAGCAATGATCCCCGTCCAGGCGGTGCCCAGGCTACCCAGCATCATCAGGATCGCCGGGTTGCTGTTGTCAATCTGCTTAAAAAACATCATCCCCATGATCCCAAAAAAGCCCACGGTCACAGCGCCAGCCAGCATGGGCGGCATCATGCTGCGGGTAGTGGCCTGCATCTCCCGTGCTGACTTCCTATCCTCGACCTCCAACTTTTCAAAGTTCAGGCCAAGCTCTTGCGCCTGCTTTTGCAATTCAATCTCGGCAATCTTGACTTGGGCAATCTGCTCTGCCGTCAGCTTGTTGTTGCTTATCATCTCGCCCACTTGATCGGGGTCAACGCCGATGGCTTTGCTGATGGCAGACACTGCCATCCCCGCCAGCGGCCCACCCAGGGCCGTCGCAATCGTTGGTGCAATCTGTCTGAGCCAGTCCATGCTTTACTCCTGGGGTTGGGATTGTTGCATCGCGCCACGCGCAGCGCCTGAAGTGATGTCGTTGGCAGCATCAGCGACCCACTGGATGCCGTACTTGCGTCCAATTTCAAGCGCGTCTTGAATCTTCTTTTGGTCAAATCCAGCAACGCGGGATTGCACAGCTTGAAAGACCTTGACAGCATCGCTAGGATTGAGTAGCAATTCTTTGAGCCGCGCCTCGGTGGCCTCGGATGCTTTTTTGGCCCAGAATTTACTAAACAATGAAGTTATGGCGTAGGTTGCACCAGACACGGGGTTGTATATGCGCGAAAGAATTTGCTCTGGTGGGATGCCGGTTAACTGCTCAATTGATGTGCGCGGCACAGTTTCACCTTTGAACGCTACATTGGTCAGGTCGCGGGTCATACGATCAGAAACCGTCACAAAGTCTTGCACCTTTTGCGCGTAGGTCGGGCCAAAAACGCGGTTAAACACGGCAGCTTTATTGCGGTCAGCTAACAGAGCGATTGGGTCTGCTGATGTTACTAAGTCATCCAGCATAAACGACCGCACAGCGTTGACGGAATCCTTGTCCGCGCCGTACTGCTGCATAAACTTATTGGTAAACTTGACATCGCCGTACATTTTCGAAACCAAGTCTTGCGGGTTGCCGACACCTTCTTTGCCCAGAATCTGCTCGCCTGCCACACGCTTGAAGTCGGTGTTAAGACGCGCTCGCTCGGCCAGCAATTTCTGCACATCAGTGGTCGCGGCCTGCAACTCGTCACGCAAGCCAGGCACCAGAGAAACACCACCTTCATTCTTCTTTAGCCACTTAGCCGCAGCTTTGGGGTCTAGAACATCGTTTTTGAGCGCGGAATTGGTGAAGCTATCTAAGAAAGCCGAACGCACCAACCGGACGCCATCAGGGCCGGTAGCGTTAACAAACTCGCTAACATTGGACTTGTTGCCAATGATCGCAGGCGCAATCTGTTCGACAAACTTTTTACGGTCTACAGCCGCCAGCGTAGCCGAGTCAAACGGCAAGCCTACTTTTTGTAGGTACGCTTTATCCGCGTTGCGGTAGGCGGCAACAAAATCCGGGTCGAGGTTGTCGATGTGCCCGCTAACGCGCGCTTTCAACTCAGATAACAACCGAATGTCTGTAGGCACATCGGTCTTGCTCAACTGGCGGTTGATTTCGCGCTTGAGCGAATCTAAATCCTCAACTGTAGCGGCGTTAAATTGCACTCCGCCCGGCGTCATTGGCCTGCCTTCAGCAGTTAGGATGACGCTTGGCTCTGTGGTTGCAGGCTTAAACCGTGACTGGACTCGGCTGTAGATAGATGGAAACGTCTTGAATACATCGGACGCGCGCTCACCGGCCACAAAGTTGTAAATGTCATCCACCGATCCAGCAGGCAGTTCAACATTTTTAGCCTTGGCAATGTCAAACGCTTCGGTGTACAGTGGTTTGACTTCAGCGTAGGCCGCTTTCTCTTTCTGCACAACCAAATTAGACACCCGCTGGCCGAATACGTTGGGGTCAACCGACTGGCTTTGGTAAGCGTCGGCAATCTGTTCGTCTAGCGATTTAACGCGCCGCGCCTGCGCCTTGGCTAAGTCTGGGCCGACAGCAGTGACAGTTACTTTTGTTGGGTCGCCAAACAGTCGAATTTGGTTGGTTGCCAACGCTTGTTTGGCGGCGTCGTATTGCGCGCCGTATTGAGCGCGAAACACTGGATCGCGTGCCGACAAATTTTGGATGAAGTTGTTGATGACCGGGTTGTCAGCCAGCATAGCCGACATAGGCAGTTTGACTTCAGCACCGCCGGGGGCTTTAAGAAACACACCTTCCTGCGCTTTAGCCGCGTCGGTCAGGGTTTTCATAAAGTTAGGGTCGGCAACGCCCGCCGCGATAAAAATGTTGCTGATACGGTTATCTACGGCTTTGAGCAACACATCGTCAGGGTCTGTTCCTTTAACTTTAGCCCATTGGCTTTTGGCTAGGTCAAGGGCTTTGCCACCAATCGGCGCAACTTTTAGCGCAGTGCCTGCGCCGTACGCTGCGCCAGCGCCGCCAAACAAACTGCCGATAAAGCGGCCTACACCCGGAAAGCCAACTTTTTCGCCGCCAGCTTCACCCGCCATGCCGCCACCTTCCGCGCCGCTGCCAACAATTGCTTGTTCTGTAGGGCGCATAATGGCTTGCCCCGCCATGCCTAATCGCCTAACACCGGCCAGCGGCGGGAACGCATACGAAAGCGGGTCTGTTGCAGCCTGCAAACCACCGGCCAAAATCCTTTGCCCGCCTGTTTGTGGCTCCGCTCCAGTACCACCAAGCGCGCCCATAATGCCTTTATAGACCGGCTGCTGCGCCTCCGTAAATACTTGCCCAGGGTCGCGCCGGGGTTCAATTGGGGTGGGTCGACGTATCGCTTCGACCAGCCCAGGCAAACCCATGCCTGCCGAACTCTCGCCAAGAAGCGCGCCTAAACCGGCAATTGCACCGGCTGTGCTTGCTGGGCCTTTACGCAGTGCTTCCGCTTTGTAGTCGCCCGTTGGCGTGCCAGCCAACATCTGAAGTGTCTCATCCGATAGCGAAGTAATATTGCCCGCCGCTATGGCTTGTAACTCAACCTCGGAAAGTTTTGAAAAATCGACAGCCATGTTATTTTGCCCTCCCAGCCGCACGACGCGCCAACTCAGCGGTTGCTTGCGCGGCTAAATCAGTACTCACCGCGCCAGGGACTGGTGCGGCGGCGCGGGGAGCCAACTCAGAGAACGTAAGCGCCTCCGTCACTGCGTCTACGTTGTACCCAGGCGAGCGCAGCGCGATCTTACGTTGCTGCTCTACCTCGCTACGCGCTTGTTTGGTCGCAACTGTGCGGATAGCCTCCAGCGTGTTGCGTATTTTCTTTTGTGTATCGGCTGTAGGTGTTGAAGTAAACAGACTAGATAGATAGTCGGCAGTGCCGCCCAGCAGTGACGGGTCAGCGCCAGCAGCCTTAAGCTCTCGCTGGCTCAGATCACCCGCACCCGAGATAGCGCGGGCAAACTGTGTCTGTGCAGCGCGGTAGGATGCAAAATTTCCCGTAGCTAATGAATCGTTGATTGCTTGCAACGCTTGGTCTGTTGCGTTAACGGCTTTAAGCTGCGGTTCAATCGTGCGCTGCACAGCCGCGCGGAAAGCTGGAATATCAGCAAGCGCTTTGTCACCCGGCATTTGGTTTGTAATTACTACCTTATTACCGTCACCCAGTGCTTTAATTTTAGCTTGGACTTGCGTTAACTCACGCGATCCGGGCGGCAAAGTGGTAGCGTATTCTTGCAACTTTTGAATTTCAGTCTTTGTGTCCGTTTTTGGCGGGGTTAGGCGGTTGTATTCAGCCATAAACGCGGCGTTGTACTCCGGCGATCCAACCGGGCCAGCTTGCGAAGCGATGCTTCTAGCGTTGGTTAGCTCATTGGTAGTTGGTTCTCTTGACTCAGCTTTAGTCGTTAAACGAGTCAATTGAGCCTGGAGTTCAGCGGTGTACTCAGGCGATCCAACTGAGCCAGCTTGCAGCGCAAGCGCCGCCGCGTTACGCATTTCGGGTGTGGTAGCTTCGGGGAGTGTAGTGAGCCTAGCCAATTGAATATCGTAAGCCGACTCGTACTCCGGCGACCCCGGCGCTCCGCTCCGCGAAGCCAATTCACGCGCTAACTGAATTTTCTCGGGCGTTGCTTGCGTGCGTTCTCTTGCCGCTTGCGCCAACGATGCCGTCCCCGCAGCCATACGCTGGTACCGTTGGGCCATTTCACTTTCTAGTTTGCGTGCCACATCGGCCGCCTGCATCGCCCCAACAATATCTCCGCGTCGGGCAAGTTCTCGCCCGCCCGCTAAAAGGGATTGCGGATCGCCGTAGTCAATCTGCCCCGCGATCTGCTGGCGCATCGAGATGCGCTGCAACTCCGGGTCTTGCCCGCCCAGAGCGCCGCCTACCGCCCCGGCCAAACCATAAGCACCGCGCCCGATGGCATAGTTGGCCTGCTGGAACGGGTCTAGCTGTACGAACTGCATCGCTTTAGCATCGGCCCGGTCTTGCTGCGCTTGCCGGTAAGAATCTGGCGTGACGCCAAACAGGGATGGAACGATATCAGTTGCCATGATTAGTACTGCCCTTCGCCAAATGTGTTGCTACCGCCACCAAAAGCGCCGTAGTTGTAGCTTGGGCTAAATGCGTTACTCAACCCCCTTTGCAATGCAGGATTTTGACTGCCCTGCATCAAAGCCTGTGCAAACGGATTGTAGGCGTCTGCCCTAGCTTGAGTGCCTGCCGCGTTCATGCCGCCCTGCAACAAGAAATTGCCGCCGCTTGGATTAGCAATCCGACCGCCCAACGCAGACCCCAACTCTAGCGGCTGCTGACCAAGCGATTCAAGGCCGGTAGCACCTTGCAGATAAGCCTGATACGGTGACAGTGCGCTTACCTGCCCACCGTAGCCTTGCGTGAGCAGGTTGCCAGCCGTGCCGAACAAGCCCGCGCCGAAGGCAGTTTGTTGCTGGCCTGCTTGCTGCGCCCCTGCCGCCAGCTGCGCGTCTTGCTGGGCCAGCGCGTTGTAGTACGCTTCCATCTCGGGGCTTGCTGCGCCCAGGCCCGCCGCACCGCTTGGGCGAGCGCCCGTAGCGCCTACCGCCAGACCGCCCCGGCCAGTCTGGAATAGCTGGTTTTGCAGTTGCGCCATCTGGCGTTCGCGGCTGGGGGCTAACAACTCCTGCTGTTGCGCCATGTACTGCTGCGCGGCCTGTTGCGGCGACTGGGCTAGATACTGCTGGCCCAGGCCAAACAGACCCTGCGCCGCGCCCTGGAGTGGGGCAAACTGCTGTTGGGCTTGCTCTGCCTGGGATAGCCCACCGCCAGCCAAACCCATAAACCGATCTTGATAGCCTCGCAAGGCAGGGTCTAGGGTATACCCTGCGCCCGATACCCGGCCATCCGGCCCAGTCTGGAACTGCGACTGCCCGAAGCGTGTCGTTATCCCCAGAGGCCGGAACCTAGATTCTTCAGCGGCAACCCGTGCGGCGTCACGTTGCGCTTGGGCTTGGGCGGCAGCAGCTTCGCTGGCGGCATCACCTTGCATCACTCCGCCCAATAAGCCAAGCCCCCCACCAATAAGTGCTGCTTCAATCCCCATTATATTCTCCTAATGTATAGCTGTCTGCATTGCCCATCAAGGCCTACAAAATCTTTCAAAAACTTAAACCCCACAATGTCAAGAAACTTTGCGTGCTTTCTATCGCAAATTTCGTGTATTGCGTATAAGTCCTGTTTTTGAATATTTATCAAATCCGCCAGCATTTGTTTTCTAACTGTATTTGTCCATCTTACGCAATCGCAGTGGATAAAACAAAATCCCTTGTCGGTCTCAAAAAATAAGGTGTAGTCCTTGCAGACTGCTACCGGAACTTTCATTCAAAGAGGATGTTGATAGTGCCAGAGTCAAACGTGTCAGTACCGCCAATGGTAGTGACGCGAACCCGGTCTAGAGTGCCGCCCAGCGTCACCGCGCCGCCGCCGTTGACCTGCGTGACGCTGCCGGTTGCATACGCGCCAAGCTGCTCAACCCAGGTATTGCTGCCCAGTGCGCTGATGACCATTGACCCATAAAACAGACCAGCTGCGGTAAAACTTCCGGTTCCACCGCAAATGAAAGCGGTCGAAGATGTGGCAAATGTGGTTGCGCTTCCGGCATACCCAGCCGCGCTGTTATAGCCAGAAGTGGCGACAGAGCCTGCGCCGACTTGCACTTGCAGGGCGCTGGTTCCGCTCGTACTCACCCCGTCAAACATTACCGTCACCCGCTTGACCCAGGAAGGGATGCTGGTGAAGTCGATGCTGGTGCCTGAAGTAGAGGCTACGGCGGTGCCAGAGGTAATGACACTAGAGGCCATGGACGAAAGTACGGCCCCGCTAATTGTCGGGCCAGTGCCGCGCACAGTTGCGCCGGTGCCGGTCGAAGTCGTGACGCCCGTACCACCGTTGGTGACCGCGAGCGTCCCCGTTACGCCAGTTGTCATAGGCAAGCCGGTCGCGTTGGTCAACGTACCAGAGCTAGGAGTACCCAAAACACCGCCGTTGACTACCGCAGCGCCAGCAGAGCCTACGTTAACCGCTAGGGCTGTAGCCACACCAGTACCAAACCCAGCAACGCCAGTAGACACTGGCAAGCCCGTGCAGTTTGTCAGCGTGCCAGAGGTAGGCGTGCCGAGAATTGGTGTCGTGAACGTAGGTGATATTAGATCAGCCTTAGTTGCAACCGCAATAGCGATGTTGGCAAACTCGGTATTGATCTCCGTACCCTTGACGATCTTGAGCGGGTTGCCGCTTATAAGCGCGTCTTTGGTGGCGAAATTCGTGGATTGTGTATAGTTACTCATACCGTCTTTCCGTCTTTTGATTGGATTTCAATCCGTTGAATCGACAACGCCGAGCCATTAATGTCAGCCTCGTAGCCCGTCTGCACGATCTTACCGCTGCCCGAAGCAGACACACTCAAAGTTTGCATCGCTACGCCTGTGGAATACTGGGCAATGTTGTACTCAGCAATGCCATACTCGGAAATGCCTTGCGTCGGGATCAGAGCGTTAGCCGACAAGTAGTTAGTGGAAAAATCAAAGCCCCATTTGATAGTGACGTACTGGTTCGTGCCGCCGATCACTACAACCTTCAGTCGCTTAAGCAACGAAGTGACGTTGGCGCTGCCAAGGTCGGCGTTGTTGGTGTAGTACAGCATCCGATAAGACGAGGTATCGTCTTGTGATCCTGAATACTTTGCGATGTAACTTGTTTTGCCCAGCAGCAGATTGCCGTTGCGCCTGGACAGCAACGCTGAAGGCTGGATTGAATCCCAAGTGGTAGCTCTGAGCGATCCATCTTGCAAATTCCCCCGGGTGTCAAAACAAAACACCGCTGCGGCAAGCGGCAGTGTTACTAAGTAGAACGCTTCAGTTTCAGAATAGACCGACTTAATATTTGCAAGCGTTTCGCCTGAAACGGCGGTCATAAAATCACTGCGAACATTTTTCGACAGATCGCCAATCGGAACAGACTTCTCGAGCACAGTCCGGGCAAACGACCGTACACCAGAGTTAGACAAAAACAGAACATCTTTACCCGTGCTTTGAATCGAGTCCCTGGCAATGCACCCAATACCGGCCACGGTGTCAGCCAGCGTTATTGTCGAAGGCGTAGTCGCCCCCGAATACACCAAAATCTGGCGTTGGGCAAAGATGATAAGGAAGTTGTTGTGCGCCGCCAAGCCAGTGATATTGTCCGCACCAGCAGGCCAAACTTGATTGACGTTCAGTGTGCCCGAAGTGCCGCCAGTCCAAACGTGGCCCGACAGCAGATCAGAAAAGGAAACCGTGGTGTTGTCGGTAGTGGTGTCGGCCACCCATAAGCGGCCATAGGCGCTGATGACGATGTTGCCCAAAGGCACCGTTCCCGCGTATCCTACCTTTTCGCTGACGCGCCGAAATGTCGTGGTGCTGACAGCGGGGTCAAAGATCAGCGGGTCATAGCCCTCTTGGAAAAAGTAAGTGATGCCGTTGAGCGAGGCGCACGCCCAGTTATTGGCCGTGATAACCGGGGCAACGCCCCCGCCCCCGTAGGTCAATTCAACCACGGCGTTAGAGCCGTCCAGCTTGAACAACTTGTTGTTGCCCGAGAACAGGATTGTCAGGGTTCCGTCAGTTTGAACTAGCTCATGGATAACGCCGGGGGCATTTGCACCCAAGGTGCCAGCAGATGCGTTAACCCGCGACCAGCCCTTGCGCGAGCCGATACGACCAAACTTGTCGATTACGCAGTTCGTGGCAACCAAAGCAAATCCAGCCGCCAAGTCCGATGGCGAGTCTTGCGTATTCAGCCCAAAGAATCCTGGCGCTGAAATGCTGGCAGTTTGCAGAGCTTGGCTCATATGGCAACAAACTCTTGGTTTTCCGGGTAGCGCGTGCCTTCCAGCGCGATCTGATCGGCCAGCATACCTTTGTATAGGTTGTAGG
>Ga0214919_10009078_pt1 | contig 12880 bp, 7 predicted proteins | sample LL1503_MetaG_FD_177994 | JGI IMG/M metagenome (GOLD analysis project Ga0214919, IMG submission 177994) | Freshwater microbial communities from Lake Lanier, Atlanta, Georgia, United States - LL-1503 | ecosystem: Environmental > Aquatic > Freshwater > Lake | place: USA: Georgia | collected 2015-03-15
CGTGCAGGTGGAGGAATTTGGTAATGGCAAATAATTTATACCCAGCAACAAGTCCATATTATTTTACTGAAATAGTTAATAATAACTTTTTAGATGTTATGGCGAATAGGCCTATACCTATGCAACCTTCAGATATATATTGGGAAATAACTGCGGTATACGAATATAGGCCCGATACATTGGCATATGACTTATATAGTGATAGTAGACTATGGTGGGTGTTTGCGAGTAGAAATCCAAATAGATTAAAAGACCCGTATTTTGATTTTACTACAGGAACAGGGATATATTTACCTAAAATGGATATGTTAAAACAAGTTTTAGGAATCTAAGATGGCTGATAATTTAGCAAATGATGATCAAGCTAATCCTGCCCAAGCTGGTGGTGCGAATAAAACAGTTGGAGGAACACCAGTTATTGCAACACCTACTACAGTAGCAGGTACTAAGGTAACGGGCTCATCTAATACCACTGCAATTAAACCTGGTAAACGAACAGAAAATCCATTAGGTAATTTTAGTAGCTACACCTATCAACTATCGTTGTACATGATAACTCCTGATGCATATGATGCTTTCGTAGAATCAGGTAGAAAGAATATAAATTCTATAAACAACATTTCACCTGGTGTTACATTTGCTAATACAAACAGTGAAGCTGCCGCAGAATTATTAAGAGAAAGCCGTCGTGGAAATATTCCAGAGCCAAAAGCAGGCGGCGCCTATTTAATTGCTCAAAGTGGTGGTATTAATAATACTTCATCTAAACGTGCCCCCGGATTTGACACCGATTTTTTCATAGATGATTTAAAATTTACACAAACAATTGGTACTAAAGATGTTGGTTCTGCAACCAATATCAGTGATATATCATTTAATATAACTGAACCATATGGTTTTTCGTTGTTAACTAAATTACGCAGGGCACAGAATGCGTTAGCGGCAACAACTAATACTAAAAACTTTTCAATGGTTCAAAATCCAGCAAGACAATTTTTTATATTAGGAATTAGATTTTTGGGATATGATAAAGATGGAAATATAATTGACCCTTCAAAAATTCCAAGTTCTGACGGTAACCCTGAGGGAAATGCATTTGGATTGTTTGAACGGTATATTGATATATTAATTAAGGATATGAAATTTAAAATTACTGGAAAACCGGTAGTATACAATATCATTGCTGTTGCTCCGCAACAAGCAATTGGGTTTGGATCAAAATTTAGTACAATTATTTCTGATACTACTATTGTAGCCGATACGGTATTTAATGCATTATTTGCACCTGGTCAAGATACTACATTTAATGCAGCTAGAGATAGTCAAGCGGCAAATGTTTTATACATGACAAGTTTATTTTCAAAATTAAATTATGACCAGCAACAATTAGTGGGTAAAGGAGTAACCATACCTAGACAATACGATGTTGTATTTCTTGGACCTGACGGGGAAAAAATTAAAAAAGCAAGTTTAAAAAGTAAGGCTGATTTAGATAAAAGAAAAGTACCTACAACAACTGCGACTAACACTTCAGAATCTAATCAAAAAGCTGCTACTCTAGAAACACCAAACAATTACTTACGTACTATTAATATAGCCCAAGGTACTTCTATCATTCAAGCAGTATCAGAAATAATTAAACAAAGTTCGTATTTAGAAGATGCATTATCACAAATAGATAATACAAACTTGACTCCAGATCCAGATACTGGTACATACGAAAAACAAGATGTTTCCCCAAAAGAATTAAAATGGTTCAATATAAGTGCTGAAGTAAAGAATTTAGGTTGGGATCCTAACCAAGGTGACTATGTTTATAAAATCACTTATATTATTCAACCATATTTAACTCCAGTAGTGGTTGCTGCATCTGCGGCAATCACAACGCCATATTATGGCGCACATAAGCGATACAACTATTGGTATACTGGTAAAAATACTGAAGTAATTAGTTATTCTCAAAATTTAGATTTTGCTTATCATAATGTGACAATTCAAGGTTACGGCTTAGGTGCACCAATTTCTTCAGCAGCTCTAGCCGGCGCTGTTGATATACCAGTGACAGTTGGACAACCACAAGAACAACCTAGCCAAGGTAGAATAAATGTAGGTATGGAAGCACAAAACATGTATATGACTAGTTTGTTTAGTCCTAGAGATTTTGGATCTGCTAAAATTACAATTTTGGGAGATCCAGATTTTATAATGCAATCCGCTCCTAGCAGTATAAATTCATTATACAATCAATTTTACGGAACTGACGGATTTACTATAAATCCAAATGGTGGACAAGTTTTTATTGAAATAAATTTTATTGAACCAATAGACTATGAAAATAGTACTGGCACGATGAGTTTAAATAATTCAATATTCTTTTATAAATATCCAGATTATATACAAAAGGATATTGATAGCCGGGGAGGAGGAATTAGCTATATGGTTACACGGGTAGTTAGTAATTTTCAACGTGGAAAATTTACACAAGAGTTAGATTGCTCACTTAACACATTTACAGACCCTGGACCAGACAAAACAACGGCCGATCAGGGTAGACCAAAACCGGGTGAAAGTCAAATGGCTGATACTGCATCACGAGCAGGCACCGGTTCAGCACCTACTCCAAGTGGTACAGGTACAACATCAGGAAGTGGATTTACTGCTAACCCAATGTCATCAGACCCTCAACAATCGGGGAAAGCTGGTTTACTTGGTTCAGTTGGAAGTATAAACAATGTTATGGATCCAATGCAAAGACTTTCAGCTAGTTCAGTTACTATACAGACTCAGCAGGGTCCAGTAGTAAATGATGATGCTGGTCCTGGACCAAGATAAACACGGAGACAATAATTAATGGCATCAAACGAAATTAAAGTAAAGGGTCAAGCTAAGTCAACTAAACCAGATGCCGGTGGCGGGGTAATACGTACCGTTCCTGTACTTGGAGTAGTAAAAAATAATATTGATTCTACTAGAGCAGGTAGACTAGATGTTTATATTGCTGATTTTGGCGCACCTAATCCTGATGATAGCAAAAGTTGGACTACTGTAAGCTACATGAGTCCTTTCTTTGGCTCTACTCCCGCCAGTGGAGCAATAGATAGTTTCGGTACCTATACACAGAATCCAAGTTCGTACGGGATGTGGTTTAGCCCGCCTGACATTGGTAGCACAGTAGTTTGTCTTTTTATTAACGGTGACGTAAATTACGGATATTATATTGGTAGTATTCTGCCACCGGAATTATTGCAAATGATTCCTGCAATAGGCGCAACAGAAAATGTCGTACTTAATGGTGCTGAAGCTGCGGGATTAGGTGGGGCAACAACCTTGCCCGTTGTTAATTTAAATCCAAATAATAAAACTTTAAATGATGCCTCAAACTTTTTAATTGCACCCAAACCAGTTCATAGTTATAGTTCTTCTATATATTTTCAACAAGGTTTGATTAGAGATTCAATTAGAGGACCAATATCAAGCAGCGCATTACGTGAAAGTCCTTCTCGTGTTGGTTGGGGAGTTAGCACACCGGGTAGACCAATTTACCAGGGTGGTTTTACTGACAATAATGTATTAACCAAAGGAGCTACCTCATCTAATGAGTCATTAAAATTAGTATCACGTAGGGGCGGACATAGCATTGTTATGGATGATGGTGACGTTACTGGAAAAGATCAACTAATACGATTAAGAACAGCATTAGGTCATCAAATATTAATGAGTGATGATGGACAAACCTTATTCATTATTCATGCTAATGGACAAAGTTATATTGAGTTAGGTAAAGAAGGTACAATTGATATGTACGCTACTAACAGCGTAAATATTAGAACGCAAGGTGATTTGAATTTACATGCAGATAACAATATTAATATTAACGCTAAAAATGATTTAAATATAGCAGCCAATAACATTAAAATAAATGCCGAGACTGATATTTCTTATCGTTCAGGTAAAAACTTTAGCGGGTATACATTAGGTACTTATACAATTAAAGTTAATGGTTCAATGAGTATGGAAGCAAGTGGTGAGGGTTCTTATGCCAGCGCAGGAACTATGTATGTTAATGGTAGTAAAATAAATTTAAATACAGGATCAACTTCAGTAATTCCAGCAGAAGTACCAAAAATACCTATAGTAACGCATACTGATACCTTGTTTGACAAAATTAAAGGATGGTTAGCGGCTCCTGGATATCTATTATCCATTGTCAGTCGTGCTCCTGCTCATGCTCCTTGGTCAAGTGCAAACCGAGGGGTTGATGTTAAAGTAAATAATAATAGTAGTGGGGCATTTTAATGCAATATAATCAAAGTCAAACATATGCTAATTCAACAGGCATACCACCAACTAATCCAGTCACGGCGGCAACTGCTGCTACGATACCTGCTATTGGAACAGTTAGTAAATCATTAAATGCTGGTGTAACTGCTGCAATGATTGGCGGCACAGCAGCACAAGCAGCGGCTGCATATCCTGATGTAATAGCAAATGGGACTGGAATTATTATAGATGCATCAGGAAATGTTAATGCCGGCATAGGTATACTAGCAAAAACTCCACAACAACTTGAGGCTGCTGGTATATTAAAACCAGGATCAGCTTCATTGGTTACTGGTTTGGTTCAGCGGGGAATGAGTATAGAATCTGCTATGACAAATAATTTGTTTACAGGTGTTCCTGGCGCTGAAAATTTACAAGCATTACTTAATAATACTTCTGCACAAACAGCAGCACAAATAATTAATTTTCAACAGGCACAAACCGCAATGATAATGACCGGTGCTATAGTTGGCAATGAAGCCCCGGGGGCTATTGCAGGTATAATAAATGCTGCTGCATATGTTGGAGTAAAATCTACAGTAGCATTTTTACAAAACTCTAAAAATATTGGTGATATACTATAATGGCAACACTTCCTTCTATTTCTAATGTAGCAAGTGCAATAAGTTCAGGTAATTTTTCATCTGCGCTAGCAACAACAACCGGTGGTGCCAGTTCTATTGTTACTTCTCTTAATGGCATGATAGCTTCAATACCAAATAAACCTAGTCTTTCAGGATTACCAAATACACCGTATGTATTTCCTGATGAACGCGGTGGAGCAGGTGGCGGAGCAAGTGTTGGTTTAAGTTTACCGGGTATTCCGGGATTACCAAAAATACCTAGTATTCCAGGACTACCAAATATACCCAGTGTCATTGGACTGCCAAGTGTCCCGGGTTTGCCTACTATTGACACATTACGAAATATCAAACCACCTGCGATTACTGGATTACCGGGATTAGCAGATGCGACAAAAGGAATATCAAGTTCTGCATTTTTAGCAATAGCACAATCATTTAAACCACTGCAAGCCGGAGTTCCACAAAACTTAACAATTATTAATTTAAAAAATAAATTAGAACAGGTTGCAAAAGACACTAAAGCAACTGCTACACCGTATGTATTTCCCGACGAACGCGGCGGAGTTGGGGGCGGAGTTGGGGGCGGAGTTGGGGGCGTAGCAACTTCATTTAAGGATGGATTAACTAGCGCAGGAATTGATGTAGCAACAGGTAAAATACCCGCAGTGGACGCAGCAGTTGCATCTGGTGGAGTTAAAGCAGGAATGAGTGCATTAGGAGGGGTAATGAGTAATGTGCCCGGTATGTCAGGTATAGCTGATCCAACGGCACTTGCTAGTGGCGTAAGTAATTTACCAGGTGGGCAATCAGCACTTTCGTCTATAGTAAACCCTAGATCGTTAACTACTAGTGGAATTTCTGACACACTAAGTGGACTAAACTCAATAACTAAAAATGCATCTAGTGCAGCACTAAATCAAATTAGTACCGGAACTTCCGGTTCAAGTTCACTGGCAGGCTTATTATCCGGCGGTGCATTAACAGGTGCCGGCGCCTCACTAAGCGGAGCATTAAGTAATCCTAGCAATTTACCAAGTGGTTTAATTGGGAATTTACCTAAGATTTCAGGATTACCAAGCACACCGTTTGTATTTCCGGATGAACGCGGCGGTGGAGCAAGTGTTGGTTTAAGTTTACCTAGTATTTCAGGATTACCTAAGGTTTCAAATTTACCCTCAATTGGTAATTTAACTCAAGGACTTCAATCTGGAAAACAACCATTATCATCGTTGGTTTCAACTGGGCTACCACCTGCTGCCGCAGCAGCATTAACGGCAAGCATAAATTCATTAAGTACTTCAAGTCCTTTTCCTATAAAAATGCCAATAATAGCTGAAAACACAATTAATAGAAGCGAAATATCTTCTCAACTTAGTAACTTGTTGGGTGACAAAAAAGTTCCAATGCCAAACTTTTCAGGAATTGCTGCGTTTCCTATACGAGCCCAATCACAAGCCGATATTGATGCATATGATGCAAATAAAAAAGAAATTGAAAAATTGGATGAAGAACGTGAAGTATTAGCTAAAGCCAAAATAGATGCTGGAAATAAACTTAGGAAAGCTAAAGAAAATTTACCACAAGGTGATCCTTCTATACCAGCATTAGAACAAGCAGTTGAAACAGCCAGCAAAAAAATAAACGATTTGGATAAAAAGGTAGTAGATTTACGAAATGCAGCGTATAAAATAGTTACTGGTAACTCAGTACCAGCAAGTTTAACTCAGTTCCAGCAAGTTTAACTATGGAGTCAGCATAAATACAACATGACCTCATACATTGGATTTAGCACTATAAATGCCTTCAAACCTCGTTCTACAAACCTTCAAACAGGCCCTGCTGGAGGTGTCGGTTCTACAGTAACTCCTTATAAGGTGGGAAACCAATTTGGCTTAGTTGATGCTAAATTAGTAATACAAGATTTTGTAAATTCTCTGAACATTCGGCAAGGTGAAAAAGTAGGGCAGCCGGGGTACGGAACTACCTTGTGGTCGTTTGTTTTTGAACCAAACACCGCAGACGTACAATTTCAATTAGAAACTGAAATACGCAGGGTAGCAAATACTGACCCTAGATTAATTATTAACACAGTTCGTGCATATCCACAGGAAAACGGCATATTACTAGAAGTAGAAATGGCCGTATCTCCGTTCAATCAAGCTAATCTATTAAGCGTATTCTTTAATAGTGCTACTAATATAGCAGTTTTACAATAAAGCTAAAAAACTTAGATTATTAGGTATGATAAATACTTAAAAGAGAATAACTATGGCAACCTCAACAAGACAATCAGCCTTATTTGGAGTAAATGACTGGAAAGCTATTTACCAGACTTTCAATCAAGCTGACTTTCGTAGCTTTGACTATGAAACATTACGTAAAAGTTTTATAGATTATTTACGTGTATATTATCCTGAAACATTCAACGATTACATTGAAAGTTCAGAATTTATCGCCTTACTTGACGTTATGGCGTTTATGGGACAAGGTCTTGCTTTCCGCAATGATTTAAATGCTCGTGAAAATTTCATTGATACGGCTGAACGCAGAGATAGTGTTATCAAGTTAGCAAACTTAGTTAGTTATACTCCTAAAAGAAATTTAGAAGCACAGGGTTATTTGAAAGTAACAAGTATTCGCACTACTCAAAATATTATAGATTTAAATGGGTTTAATCTAGGAAATGTTCCTGTATTGTGGAACGATCCTGCTAACCCAAATTGGTTAGAACAATATAATACTATCATAAATGCAGCATTAATCAATACGCAACGTGTTGGATTACCTGCTAATACTGCACAAATTCTCGGGATAAAAACAGACGAATATACTTTACAGATTCCAGCAGGGACATTGCCAGTAGTACCGTTTAGTAATTTAGTTAACGGTTTAAATATGAATTTTGAATTATGCAGTGTAAGTACAGTTGGATCAGATTATGTTTATGAAATTCCTCCTGCCCCAACAAACAGCTTTAATATGCTATATCGAAATGATAAATTGGGATATGGTAGTCCAAACACAGGGTTCTTCTTTTACTTTAAGCAAGGTTCATTGACAAATTTTGACTTTACTCTACAAAATCAAATCTCAAATCAAGTAATTGATATTGGAAATATTCAAGGGGTTAATAACACCGATACTTGGTTGTATCAGGTTAGTCAAGTTAATGGAACATTTGGATTATGGAAAAAAGTAGATAACATATACGCTGATGCATACTTGCAAACTGAAAGTTCTGTTAAACAAATTTACTCGGTTAACAGTAGATTCAATGATCAAGTTAGTTATATATTTGGTGACGGGGTATTCAGTCAAATACCAGTTGGTACTTTCAGAGCATATGTACGTGCAGGTAATGCATTAACTTATACGATTCAACCTACTGAATTGCAAGGTCTATCAGTATCAATTAATTATGTAAGTAGAGTTGGTAGAGTTGAGACATTAACATTGGGATTGTCATTGCAAGTACCAGTGTCAAATGCACAAGTTCGTGAATCATTAGCAAATATTAAACAACGTGCGCCAAGTCGTTACTATACACAAAATCGTATGGTCAACGGTGAAGATTATAACAATTTTCCGTACACATTGTATAGTTCAATCATTAAATCAAAAGCTATTAATCGTAGTAGTGTTGGGGTGAGTAAAAACTTAGACTTACTTGATCCAACTGGAAAATACTCTAGCACAAACAGTTATGCAAATGACGGCGGGGTTTGGTTAAACCCCGCCAATGGTTATGCAACGCTAACTATAAGCAGCACCGGCGATATTATTACTTTCTTGACTGGCACATTAGCTGCTATTTTATCTGATAACAGAACGTCACAATACTATATTCAAAACTATACTAGATATAGTATCAATACTGCATCAGGTGACGGGACATTATATTGGTACACTAGTACAGTTGATGCTAACAGTTTATCAGGATATTTTTACAATATCACTAACGGAGGTGAAAATCCCGTTCCTGTAGGAACATATTCTACCTACAACGCAAAGTATATCACTACAGGTGCATTACTTAAATTTATAGCACCCTCAGGTTATTATTTTGATAGCAATAATAGATTGGTAAGCGGAGTAGCAAGCCCATCAGATATTACATATATTTGGACTACGGTATTAAATGTAATAGGTGACGGATTCAATAACGGTATAGGTCAATTTGCAAATGGCTCAGGTCCTATAACATTGAATGGCTATGTTCCTGAAGGAGCAATATTAACAACAGTTATACCATCATTCAGTAATACATTACCTAATAGTGTCATACAAGAATGTATTGTTAGATTAGATTTACAACAAAACTTTTCTTTAGTCTTTAATAATTCACTTACTGTTAATCAAAATCGTTGGAGCACTGACATTTACAATTCATCTAACTATTTTGTAAACTTTGAGAGTGTTGGATCCAACAGATACACTGTAACATATCGTTCACTAGCATATTACTTTGGTAGTGTTGCTGATACTAGATTTACATATGATGCAGGTAAATTAGTATATGATCCATTTTCTGGAATTATACTTCAAGACTTTGTTAAAGTGTTGGTTACCAATACACAACCAAATAGTAATTACGCACTAAGTAATCCTATCTCTACTAGTATTATTGGACAGACTGTTGAAAGTGACGGTTATATAAATGATTTTGAAGTTGAAGTTGCTAGTATTGATGTTAATAATAGAAGTATTATAAAGAATCCTGATTTCTTTTATGAAATTACCGGATATGTTACTGGTAGTACAAACATTGGTGTATATGCATTCTTTGAAACAATTCAAGATGCTATAAATTTAAGTCGGGAAGATTTGATAGCTTCCTCTATGGTATCATATCAATATTCAACTACCACACAAATTGAAACTGTAAAATATGAATATCCTGTTGGTCAATTATTCTATGCATATTCTGAAAATGTGTTCTATTTAACTGTTCAAGACCCAACAATTACAACACCGTATTTTGTACTTGTTGTTCAACCACAATACAGTATGAAGCCTGGACGTCAAGGGTTGCAATTTCAATATCGGCATAATAGTAATAATACTACACGTATTGATCCTGCTACAACAAACATTATTGATTTGTATGTAGTTACACAGGCATATTATACTCAATATCAGAATTGGATTCAAGACACCACAAACACGGTGCCTATTCCATTGAGACCTACTATTAGTCAATTAAGCAACGAATATAGTCAGATACAAGATTACAAAATGTTAACTGACAGTGCAATATTAAACAGTGTAGTATTCAAGCCATTATTTGGTCCTAAAGCAGCATCAGCATTAAGAGCAACTATAAAAGTTATTAAAAATTATAACACTAATTCTAGCGATAGTGAAATTCGTAGTGCAGTATTAACACAAATGAATACTTACTTTAATATCAATAATTGGAACTTTGGTGACACTTTCTATTTTAGTGAATTAAGTGCTTATATCCACACTAACATAGGTGACTTAGTAAGTTCTTGTGTAATAGTACCTAACGATCCCACATTACATTTTGGAGATTTATATGAAATTAAATGTTTGCCATACGAAATATTTGTTAACGCAGCTACATCAAATGATGTAATTGTGATAGCCGCACTTACACCCGCTGAATTGCAGATAGCATAAGTATAGTATAAAGATTAATAAATATGGCATCAAGAATAAGAACATTGGATTTTCTTCCAGAAATATTTAAAACCACAACCAATGCACAATTTTTAGCAGCAACGCTAGATCAATTAGTGGCTCAACCTAATAATAAAAAGATTCAGGGTTATATTGGTAGTAAATTTGGATATGGTGTTAATGCTACAGATCGGTATGTAACCGAACCCACAAAGACAAGAACTGATTATCAATTAGATCCGGGTATTGTTTTCTTAAAAGAAAATGATTCTACTGCAAAAGATTTTATTAGCTATCCCGGAATTATAGATGCATTGACTTTAGAAGGTGGATTAACCGCCGATAATAACAGACTATTCAATAGTCAATTTTATTCATGGGATTCATTTACTAATTTAGATCCAATTATTAATTTTAATCAATACTATTGGCTACCTGAAGGACCTGAGCGTGTGGTAGTTTCTTCTGACATAGTATACAATTCAGAAAACTTTATTGTTCAGCCCGAGGCAAACTATTATTTAATTTCTTCAGAAACACTTGCTACCCCTAGTGCTAACCCAACGTTAACTCTACTAAGAGGTGGGCAATATACCTTTACAGTGAATCAACTTACTCAGTTTTGGATTCAAGGAGTACCTGGTATTACTGGATTTAGTCCAACTGAGCGTAATGTACAAACTCGTGATGTATATGGTGTTACAAATAATGGGGCAACTAACGGAGTCGTTACCTTTTCTGTTCCCCAGAAAAATGCACTAGATGACTTTATTTTCCCGGGTGATAATACCGTAGGTGTTGTTTCAACATTACCATTTGACCAAGTAAACGGAGCACTAGTAAATGAAATAGGAGGTATTGACGGAGTAACAGCATTAGCCGGATTAACTGTAATGTTTTATAATACCGGCGTGCCAAGTGAAAGTGGTTATGTAAATCAATTCTACGCACAAACATTGTATGATGAAGAAACTCCGTATTCAGTGTTTCCGGGTGGTGGAGCACCCTATGATGAAGCTACTGATTATCCCGGATCATCAATCTTCAACAATAACTATGAAGGCGGATACTATACCGATGTATCTGCAACTTTCTACACTATTAGTTTATTAGGAGATATTGATAATCCTCAGATTCAATTGACTGCAACCGCAGCAATCCCTACAAATCAAAAAATAACTGCAACATATGGTTTTGAGTGGACAAACAGAAACTTTTATAGAAGTTCAATTGGTGTAATAACATTACAGCCATACAACAGTGCCATACTTGATACGTTGTATTATCAAGATGGAACTATCCCCGGTCGTGTTGGTGTTATCAATTTGATTGAGAACAATATTACAAATCAAATTAATGTAGAAACTGACATTTTAGGTAAGACTAACTATACTTCTAAGAATGGTGTTGTTTTTACTAACGGATTAAAAGTTCTTTTTCAAGGTAATATATATCCTGAAAGTTTCAACAATGTAGAATTCTATGTTGAAGGTGTGGGCACAGCAATTGAATTGATACCCGTAACCACACTGGTTTCACCTGGCTTATTCTCTGAAGGTTCATACATTCCGTTTGATACTACGCCGTATGATATGGGTAACTATGATTCCAGTTTGTATGTTCCGATAAATCCTGATTATATAACTATTGCTAGAAATTCTATTAATAGAAATGCTTGGTCAAGAAGCAATCGTTGGTTTCATATTGATGTTATTAATGCCACTGCAACATATAACAATACTCCTGCTTTAATTACTGAATACACTCAATTAGGTAATAAAGCAAAAAGACCTATTATTGAATTCTATCCTAATCTTAAATTGTTTAATAGTGGTGCTGTGGGTAAAAACCCCATTGACTTCATTGATACTAAAACAACCGATGCATTTACTTATGTAGCAGGTCAACCTAGCTATTACCCAGATACTGCTGGTTATACAACTGCTAACGCAACTATTGCTCCAATAACCGGAGCAATTGTAAAGACTGCAACTGCAACTACTGCATTAGTAAATCAAGTAGTATTGACTAACACAACTGGATTACATGTCAATGATACTATAACTTTTACCGGCACTGCGTTTGGTGGAATAAGCACTAGCCCCACAAATAATTCTAACCTATATTATGTTCTGGAAATTATAAATTCTACTAATATTGTAATATCAGATACTAAACAAGGAACTCCTGTAATAGTAACTACTGCTGCAGGAACAATGACAGCAGCAGTGTATCCATATAGCACTACTGTTACAGTACCAACCACAGACGTATTTGGTTTGTTTACTATAGGCCAGTATATAACTGATTCTACTGGTTTATTACCGTCAATT
>Ga0214919_10009080_pt1 | contig 12879 bp, 10 predicted proteins | sample LL1503_MetaG_FD_177994 | JGI IMG/M metagenome (GOLD analysis project Ga0214919, IMG submission 177994) | Freshwater microbial communities from Lake Lanier, Atlanta, Georgia, United States - LL-1503 | ecosystem: Environmental > Aquatic > Freshwater > Lake | place: USA: Georgia | collected...
TTGAAGATGTATTTGAATGCGGCGTTGTGTTAACAGGAACTGAAGTTAAATCACTTCGCGCTGGGCGCGCATCGCTAGTTGATGGCTTTGCCACTTTCACTGAAGATGAATTATTTCTGCAAGGTGTGCACATCCCTGAATACTTTGAAGGATCTTGGAATAACCACACACCTCGTCGTGAGCGCAAACTTTTGTTACATAAACGCGAATTAAGTAAGTTGCATGCAATTGTTAAAGAGGGTGGACTTACTTTAGTTCCGCTCTCACTTTATTTTAAAGACGGTAAAGCGAAAGTTGAATTGGCTCTTGCTCGTGGTAAGAAATCACATGATAAGCGCCAAGCTTTGAAAGAACGAGAAGCTGGTCGTGAAATTGCCAGATCGATGGGGACTAATAGAAGCGGCGAATAAGCACTCGCTACTCCCAAACACTTGCTACTCCCAAACACTTGCTACTCCCAAACACTTGCTACTCCCAAACACTTGCTACTCCCAAACACTTGCTCCTCCCAAACACTTGCTACTCCCAAAAAATTTATTGCTAAGTTAGTTCTCAGTTTTACGCTCAAATTGGAAGTCAGTTAGTGGCAAAATGGGTGCTAAGAAGGGGCCAAGTAGCGGAAAAGTAGAAGTTATTACCTATAGCGAGTAACGTTCTTTCACGTGCGTTTTCTACATGATGGTTCAGAGACAACTCCTGCCTATGATCTAACTTATGACGATGTTTTTATGGTTCCCTCACGCTCGTCGCTAACTAGCCGACTTGATGTCGATCTAACAACTAATGATGGATCAGGCACAACAATTCCAATTGTTGTAGCAAATATGACCGCAATTGCGGGCCGCCGAATGGCCGAAACTATTGCTCGTCGTGGTGGATTAGTTGTAATTCCGCAAGATATTCCAGTCGAAGTTGTTGCAGATGTAGTTTCATGGGTTAAGTCACGACATTCAATTTTTGATACACCAGTAACACTTGCACCACATGACACCGTTTCGGATGCGATGACTTTAATTACAAAGCGCGCCCACGGTGCAGTTGTAGTTGTCGAAAATGGTAAGCCAGTTGGCATCGTGACCGAAACCGATTGCGAAGAAGTCGATCGCTTTACACAAGTTCACGCAGTAATGAGCAGTGACCTAATTACCTTGCCAGAAGATATTGATCCGCGCGCTGCATTTGAGGCGCTCAACACCGCTCGACGTCGACTTGCACCGATTGTTGATAAGAGTGGAAAACTCACTGGAATTATTACGCGCGTTGGTGCTTTGCGTGCAACGATGTATCAACCAGCGCTAGATGCAAATGGAAAGTTACGAATTGGCGCTGCAGTTGGAGTAAATGGCGATGTTGTTGCAAAAGCAACTGCGTTGCTGGCCACTGGTATTGATTTATTAGTTATTGATACTGCACATGGTCATCAAGAAAAGATGCTTGATGCATTAAAGAAGATTCGAGCATTAAATCCAAAGGTCCCAATTGTCGCTGGAAACGTAGTCACTGCTGAAGGAACAAGAGATTTAATTGCAGCAGGTGCAGATATTGTGAAAGTTGGAGTTGGCCCGGGTGCGATGTGTACGACTCGTATGCAAACCGGAGTTGGACGCCCACAATTTTCTGCCGTCCTTGAATGTGCTGCTGCTGCGCGCAAATTAGGCAAAGAGGTTTGGGCAGATGGTGGAATTCGCCATCCACGCGATGTTGCTTTGGCTCTTGCTGCAGGTGCAGCACAAGTGATGATCGGTTCATGGTTTGCCGGAACTCATGAATCACCAGGAGATATTCGACGTGATTCAACTGGAAAGTTGTACAAAGAATCTTTCGGAATGGCATCAGCACGCGCAGTTGCGGCACGTACCTCGGCAGAGAGTGCATTTGATCGCGCACGCAAAGCTTTATTTGAGGAAGGAATTTCTTCATCCCGAATGTATTTGGATGCACAACGACCAGGAGTTGAGGATCTATTAGATTCGATTATCTCTGGAGTTCGTTCTGCCTTTACCTACGCTGGTGCTGGAGATATCGCCACCTTCCATGAGCGTGCAGTAATCGGAATTCAATCTGCTGCTGGTTATGCTGAAGGACGTCCGCTTCATACCTCCTGGTAGATGAGTACCGGCCGAGGTGGGGTTGAAACTGGCTGGTCCAGCAGGCTTTTAATCACTGTCAGTGCCTCCCGCAAAGATCATTACTAAGGGAGGTCATCATGATCTGGTTTTTAACCATTCTGATTTTAGTAAATCTGTTATGGCCGATAGCTGTAATGGTGTTTGCTTTTGTACTTTGCTACCGATTGGTGAAATTTGTAATTAGTCGACTATGGCAACATTATTCAAATCGGATAATGCTAGAAATTGAGTTAAAGCAAATTCTTGGTGATGGCTATAAAGTCAGTTACCGGAGTAAGCGGAAAAGCCCACTGTCCAAGCGTGCCAAAATCTAGTTAATTAAGCGTGATAGATCAACAAAAGGTAGTATTTCTTAAAGGTGAAATAAGCCGGTAGAATTGGCGGTTCCACTTAAGTACTTGCCCATTTTTTGGATTCGGGCATAGGTGGATAAGTGAGTAAAAGTAAATCGGAAAACTAAATAGTGCCGCAGTAAAGTAGTAGTAATAAAGTAGGAAAGCTTCACACCCATGGGGGTGAACGGTCTCGACTTTGTAACTTGAGGCAGATGAAGCGGGCAGAGGAAGCCGGAATGATCTCTTTAACCATAACCGTGCAAACACTTAAGCGCCAGTAAAACTGCCGCTGATTACGCCCTCGCTGCATAAGCGAGCCTCGTAATCCGTTAGCCCAGGATCGCTCTCGGCCTGGTGTCTAGCGCCGAAAGAGGGCTGACTCGAATAAGGGGTTACGAACTTATTCGCGAAACACTTTTCGTAACTGAGTCCGTCGGCTACTTGTGCGTGAGAGAGCCGGGTCTGAGAAAACGTTAATCGCACTACGCCCGTAGAAGAGCTGTTTTACTTACGAAGGACCCGGGTTCGATTCCCGGCACCTCCACCAGTTTCAACTCAGTTGAGATTTTTTAGAAAGTTAAGCTGTAATGGAAAATTCTGTCAGATTGCCCAGAAAATCCTCTTAAATTATGGAAATTTCTAATCCTGAGATCTAAAGTTTGAACATGCGTAGAAGCGCTGTATTTGTGATACTAATTCTTGTTGCAATTTCGGCAACTTTCACAAATTTTGCACCGCACTCTGCTGCTGCTGGCGCTGATTCCCCTAAAACTTTTTTATTACCCAAATTTAATGAGCAAAGTGGAGATCGAGGAATAGCAGCAATTTTTGATGATTCGCAGAGCGTTTTGGGTTATGCATCTGGGTTAGGTGATAAAGAAATTAACTCAAATCCTGACGGCACGCAATCGATGAATACAAAAGTGTATTGTAAAAGTTTGAATGATAAAGCATGTGAAAATACAAAAAAGTTTACAGCTTATGCAATTTTGCCACCTTGTAAATTAGCATCTGATCAGTTCTGTATTGAGTCAGTCTATTCGATCAGCAATGAAAAGAAGTATCTTGGAAATTTTGTCGAAACATTGCCTAGTGCTTCACCTACAAATTTTATTGGCGATAATTCGCTTGGTTTGCCAAGTGGGAGTAATCCTTCCGTGTGGGAAATACCTGAAATTAAAAACTCTAGTGGTTCTGCTCTTTACACAGTCATCGTTTCAACTAGAGGTGAGGGCGCCAGAAGCACTCCTTCAGAAGCTCCAAAGTTTTCTTTCAATGAATATGCCACCGCAATTTATGCCAGCTCTTTAAAAAGTGGAAGTTATTCAGTTGTAACTGCCGAGGGTTCGGGCAATGATGCTGTGACTGGAGATGGCTGTGCCGCAAGTAGTGAAACAAAATGTGCATTTCGTGAATCATTTATCATGGATGGAACTTCTTTTGGAATCTCAATCAGATTTCCGAAGATACCTTCAAATTGGTTTTATGGAAGATTAAGTAAGCAAAGTTTAAATTTGAATGCAAATCCAAATGGCCAAGGAGTAATTCTTAATGTAGTAGGAGAGCCGGTAACAGTTCCGGTGGTTTATGGAAAAAGCCCATGGGAAAAACTTCCAGCTGAATTACAAAAAATTTATTCGGGATCATTCCCAAGTGTGGGAAATAACTACTTTGAGAATGACAAAAATAAGTGGAATGTTACCCACATAGCAGCAAGTAATGATTTTGAAGCGTTGAATTCTTGGTTAAAAATCGTAAAAGATACTGCTATTACGCAAACCACTCAATGGTATTTTAAAGCTTCACCTATTGGAGTAGACCCAAAATGTAATTCAAATAAACTTCAAGTTGATGGTCTAGTGACCTCAAATGCAACGGCATATATTCCTGGTCCTCCGCAATTCAATCCGCAATCAGCATCACTTGAGTATCAGGTGAGTGCTCCACATTTCACGCCAGAAGGTAACCTTTTCAAAGGTACATATGATTTAGCAATTAGTGCGGACCAAGCCAGATGTATCTACGGTTTCAAAGGGAACTTTCCAGTAAAAGCAAGCGTTTCCATAGTTTCTGAAAATGGAATTGAACAAATAGCGAGTGAGAGTATCGGTGAGAAGGATGGCTGGTTGAGACTAGGTGCTTACAATTTTACATTTTCGACCCCTAAATTAAGAGTTAAATTAACTCAAGAAAAAGATCCTACTGCCCCTGCGCAAAGTAGTGAGCCAAGCCCAAGCAATGAAGCCGGAAAAGTAAGTATCAAAACTAAAAAGATTGCAAAAAGTTATCAAATTAAATGTGTAAATGGAAAAAAAAGTTTTGTGCAACAAGGTGCCAATCCAAAATGTCCAAAAGGCTATAAATTACTTTCCCGTAAAGAAATTTCCTAACACTTAAGCTGCCTCATGTACCGGTCGACTTGGAACAAAATAATGTTTTCCGGTAGGAGATATCCACTCACAGGAACCGTCACTGGCGGAGGTAACTTTCCAACCTCCATGAGTTTTTAATCGATGATGCCTTCGACATAAGGCACCTAAATTTTCGGGAGTAGTTTTTCCTCCTTCATCCCAAGGAGTTACATGGTCGATATCACTTCGATGCGCTGGGTAGCGACAGCCAGGGAAACGACAGGTACGATCGCGAGCAAGTAAAAAATCCACAAGATACTGAGACGGGCGATAACTTTTTCGACCAAGATCTAACAATTCGCCACTTCTTGGATCAGTAATAAATCTTTGCCAATTACCGTCCGCAGCTAATTCACGGGCTAATGATGCTGGTATTGGCCCATAACCGGTGAGTTGTGCGGGATTTTCGGCGATACCAAGCAGTGTTGGAAGATCAATAGTTACATTTATTGAGATTGGTTTCCGGTTAACGTTTTTAATTTTCTTTTGCTTGGAAAGATTTTCAGCCGAGGTAGCTGTTTGATCTGCACTTGTTTGATCTGCACCTGTTTGATCTGCACCTGTTTGATCTGCACCTGTTTGATCTGCACCTGTTTGATCCAAAACGTCAGAAGTTAAATATTGATTAATGATTTCAATAAATGCGTCAGCCCGCCGGTTGTCAATTTTCCAAGGATTTGCAATTTCAGTGGATGTGGCCAAATCATCATTTCTGCGGGGAGTACTTTGATCACCGGAGGAGTTTTGATCAGTAGCGGAGTTTTGATCAGTAGCGGAGTTTTGATCAGTAGCGGAGTTTTGATCAGTAGCGGAGTTTTGATCAGTAGCGGAGTTTTGATCAGTAGCGGAGTTTTGATCAGTAGCGGAGTTTTGTGCACCGAATGAGTTTCGAGTTGAAATCAACTGTAAAGCCTGTTGGTCTTTTCGCTGTAGGTGCCGCTCTATTGCAACCATAACCGATTGGGCATCTGGTGCTGACAAGAGCGCAATCACAGTGGCCATGCCATCACGCTCTGGATAACAAGAAACTTTCCGTAACTCATTAGCCCGGGCAAAACTCTCTTCGCACTCTGTTGGCAATGCTCGAGCCACTGCCGTCCTAATCTTGTTAGCAACTTGAGCGGGTGTTTGAAATTCCGCGCTAGCAATCGCACTCTTTTCGATCTGTGCAATTAACTCGCGATCTATTCCACCTCGCAATAGTGGTGCACTTTCGCGAGCGATCACATTTGCATGTGCCGCAGAGATCTCTCCACTAGCAAGCGCAGCACAGGTGGCCGGAAGTTCATTGACAAGTATTCGCGCGGTGTCTAACTTCGCCTGCGCAGTTGCAGGAGATAACCGCAATGCGGCAGCGATCTCTTCACGCTCTTCATCATCAACACCACTTTCCCCATACTCAAGGGATTCGCGTTGGTCATCGGCTATCGCGACAAAAGCAGTTTGCATAACTGATTGCAACCAGCCATTTTGCTTTTCAAGTGCGGCTAAATAATCAATACGGCCACTTGGGGAAAGTTCGTAAGGATGAATCTCAATCAATTGAGTTAGCGTCTCAATCCCAGGGCGTTGAGAAAGCAACTGCGTGAGATGGAGATCTTTTGGAAGCATGGTGGAAGTGTTGTTTAGGCCACTGACATGATTTTTGTTTACTGAAGGTAAACCTTACTTACTTTCTTGCACACCCTCTGGAGTGTTATGGATCTTATGTAAATCACTTAGGCGTTTAACAGTTGGGATAACCCCTAATTTACCTTTTTCGAAATCATCAAATGCTTGTAAAACTTCAGCTTTAGTATTCATCACAAATGGGCCCATCCATGAAACTGGTTCACGGATTGGCTCTCCACCAAGAATTAAAACATCCAATTGCGGTGAACGTGATTCTTGTTTATCACTTGCGCGAATAATTATGGAATCACCTTTACCAAATACCGTCATCTGACCAGAGTGCACCGATGCGCGCTCGTCACCCATTTCGCCATTGCCATTTAATGTATATGCAAGTGCGTTGTAATTTTTATTCCATGGCAATCGCAATTGCGCCCCAGGTGCAATAGTTGCGTGAATCAATGTGATTGGCGTGCGCGTCGATCCTGGACCTCGGTGTTGACCAACTTCTCCGGCAATAACGCGAACTAGTGCGCCACCATCATGGGATGAAAGTAATGAAACATCTTTAGCACGCACATCTTGATAAGCAGGTGGTGCCCATTTTTGCGCCTTAGGCAAATTAACCCAAAGTTGGAAACCGTGAAATAAGCCACCACTCATGACTAAATGTTCTGGGGGAGTTTCGATATGCAAAATTCCAGCACCAGCAGTCATCCACTGCGTATCGCCATTTGTAATTGTTCCGCCGCCACCGTTGTTATCCATGTGGTCAAAAATTCCATCAATAATGTAAGTCACTGTTTCAAAGCCGCGATGTGGATGCCACGGAGTTCCTTTTGGCTCACCCGGGGCGTATTCAACTTCGCCCATTTGATCTAAGTGAATAAATGGATCAAGGTCGGCTAAATCAATTCCAGCAAAAGCTCGTCTAACTGGGAATCCTTCGCCCTCGAATCCTTGAGGAGCGGTGAGAATCTGTTTAACCGGACGTGCAGATCCATTGCCAATTGTTCCAGTGGGAATATCGATTCGTGGAAGTACTGTGATGTCCGAGACTGTAACTGCAGGCACTTATTCCTCCACTTAAAAGATCGCGAATTAACTACGTGAAGTATATAACCGCAGATGCCGCTCCAGCATTCCCAAAAAAATCAGCGAACCAAAATACCGGTAAATTTAACGTTAAATTCAACGGCAATAATTGCTGATTATCAGCGCTTTCGAAGTAATTAAAGAGCCTTTAGCGAACTAACCACTTTAGTAAGGGATGCTTTTGCATCACCAAACAGCAATGTGGTTTTTGGATCATAGAGAAGCTCGTTTTCGATACCAGCAAATCCTGGACGCATTGAGCGCTTTAGGAAAATAATGTTTGCTGATTGTTGAACATCGAGAATTGGCATTCCGTAGATAGGACATCCTGGAGTTGTTTTTGCTGCAGGATTAACTACATCGTTTGCACCAATGACAATCGATACATCTGTTTGACCAAATGTTGGATTGATCTCTTCCATTTCAACAAGTTGCTCATATGGCACATTTGCTTCAGCGAGCAACACGTTCATATGTCCTGGCATACGACCGGCGACTGGGTGAATTCCATAAGCAACATCAATTCCTTTAGCAGTTAAGAGATCTGCTAATTCGCGAACTGTGTGTTGTGCTTGTGCAACTGCCAATCCGAAACCAGGCACAATCACAACTCGACGGGCGTAGTTCAACAAGATTGCAACATCATCTGGCGTACCTGATTTCACCGGACGTGCATCGCCAGCTGCAGCAGCGGCTTGCGGAGTTGCGGTAAATGCACCAAACAAAGTTCCAAATAATGATCGGCCCATTGCATCAGCCATTAAGCGGGTCAAGATTGTTCCGGATGCGCCAACAAGAGTTCCGGCGACGATCAACAATGTTGCTTGCAATACGTAACCACTTGCGGCAACAGTTAAACCAGTAAATGCATTTAATAATGAGATAACAATTGGAACATCTGCGCCACCAACTGGGAGTACGAAGAGCACACCAAAGATTGCAGACAATCCCATGAGTACAAGTACAGAGGTGGTGTCAGCAGAATTAACTACCCAACCTCCACAAACCAAGACTGCAATTAAATTCGCGGCAATAACAAAACGACCACCAGGAAATACGACTGGGCGCGTTGTCATTAACTCTTGCAACTTCAAAAATGTGACTATGGAACCAGTAAAAGAAACAGTTCCCACAATTACGGTAAATACAGTTGCAATCAAAATAGGGACAGAAATCTCAGTGCCAGTTTTGGTCGCTTCGCCACCTAACTTCAAATATTCAACCATGGCGACAAGTGCTGCTGCGCCACCACCAACTCCATTAAATAGCGCTACGAGTTGTGGCATCTGGGTTAATTGAACTTTTCGTGCTGCTGGAACTCCAATCAATAAACCAAGAGCAATTGCAATCAAGATCTCAGGTAGGTGCTTAAGCGGAAGTGAACTTCCTGTTTCTGCATAAAAGAAGACGACCAGAGTCGCGATTGTTGCGCCGAGTGCACCAATTAGATTGCCGCGTCGAGCAGTTCGAGGGTGGGACAAGCCTTTAAGTGCGAGGATAAAACAGGCTGCTGCGGCCAAACCGATTAGGTCATAAATATTGCGGTTCATTTGTCGCCCTTAGCCGTCTCTGCTTTAGGCATTTTTTTCGGTTTGAACATTTCTAACATTCGATCAGTAACGACAAATCCACCAACCATATTTATAGTGGCAAGAACGATTGCGACGAGAGATAACCAAAGCTCTAGATTATTTGTGCTGTGTGATGCAACAATAATTGCACCGACCAAAATCACACCGTGAATAGCATTCGCACCACTCATAAGTGGCGTATGCAATGTAGAGGAAACTTTTGAAACGACTTCAAAACCCACAAATACGGCGAGTGTGAAAATCGAAATTAGCGCAATTCCATTACTCATCTTGGCCCCCTAGTTCTTTCCTGCGCCAGTTATTGCGTTTCGTGCACCCTCATGCCTAATTTCACCAGCATGTGTAATTGCGCTACCCGCGATAATTTCATCTTCGAAATCAAGAGCAATCGAAGTATTTCCTTCTTCGGTCTTAATCATCAACATCAAAAGATTCAGGCAGTTGCGTGAAAAGAGTTGTGAAGCGTGAAATGGAAGTTGGCTCGGAACATCTTTGCCACCCCAGATGCGCACTCCATTTACTTCAACAATTTCACCAGGTTTTGCACCTTCGACATTGCCACCAGTTTCGGCTGCAAGATCGACGACGACAGAACCAGCTTTCATCGCTTTCACCATATCTGCAGTAACAAGTCTTGGCGCTGGTCTTCCTGGAACTGCAGCAGTAGTAATAAGTACATCTGCCGCTGCGATAAATGGAGTTAGTAATTCACGTTGCTTGGCCGCTCGATCTTCAGTCATCTCGCGCGCATATCCGCCAGCACCTTCAAGTACTTCTAATTGCAGATCTATAAATGTGGCACCCATCGACCGAACTTCATCAGCAGATGATGGACGTACGTCGTATGCAGAAACCACTGCACCTAATCTGCGCACTGTTGCGATCGCTTGTAATCCAGCGACTCCAGCACCCAAGACAATTACATTTGCTGGAGTTACTGTTCCAGCCGCAGTCATCAACAACGGGAAAAATCTTGGTGAGAGTTCTGCCGCAACTAATGCTGCGCGATAACCAGCACACAATGCTTGCGAAGTAAGCGCATCCATAGATTGCGCACGTGAGATGCGTGGAACTAATTCAAGTGAGAATGCGGTGACACCAGCATTTTTGGCTGCGGTTATTGAATCAAGAGATGCGGTTGGTGAAAGAAAGGAGATAGTTAGTGCGCCCTTTTTTAATTTGGCCAGCACGGCTGGTTCTAGCGCATTTACCGAAAGCACCACATCTGCGCTAGCAAGATCTACGGCTGAAGAAACGGTTGCGCCAGCTTTTCGGAAATCTTCATCTGTTGCTTGCGATTGTGCGCCCGCTCCACTTTCGACCTCTACCGATACGCCAGCACGGATTAACTTTCCGACGACATCAGGAACAGTGGCTACTCGAGCCTCACCGGCACGTTTTTCGGCCGGAATAACTACTTTTAATTTAGGTGAACTCACGAGAGAAGGTTATCTGCAGATCGGGGGAGGCTGTCCACTCCAAAACGGGCTAACCCTTATTCCCCCTGATTACCAGGAACTGCCCTTTAAGTCTCCGCGGATTAAATGGAATAACAAGGCCTGAATAGTGGTTCTGCGATGAAATGCTTCGCGCCAAACAATAGATCGTGCGCCATCCATAACTTCTGCACTTACCTCTTCGCCACGATGGGCAGGAAGGCAATGCATAAATACCGCATCAGGTGCAGTCAAAGACATTAACTCTTGGGTAATTGCAAATGGTGACAAATCTTTGATCTTCTTTTCTCTGATTACTTCTGAATCTCCCATCGACATCCACACATCTGTGTACAAAACTGATGCGCCGGTAGCGCCAACTTTTGCATCATGAATTACTTCAACTTTTCCACCGCTTTGTGCTGCAATTTTTTTAGCATGTTCAACAATTTTCTCATCTGGCGCCCATTCACCAGTCGGTGTTGCCGCAACAACATGAACTCCAAGAATCGCACCCATCAATAACCACGCATTGGCCATATTGTTGCCATCACCTACATATGTGAATTTTCGACCTGCTACATTTTTTCCAAATACTTCTCGAATTGTTACCCAATCTGCCAATAACTGCGTTGGATGATCATCATCAGTTAGCGCATTAATAATTGGAATAGATGAATGCTTTGCCAATTCGGCGACATCATCTTGTGCATAGGTCCGAATAATCATCGCTTTAGCAAAACCACTAATTATTTTTGCAGTGTCAGGCAAAGTTTCACCTCGACCGATTTGCAATTCATCGCCACGTACAAATATTGGTGTTCCACCAAGATGAGCTACAGCAGTTTCTGATGCAAGCCGAGTCCGCGTTGAAGCTTTGTTCATGTAGATAACAACTGTTTGGTTTGCTAAAAATTTTGAATCACGCAGTGGGTCTTTGGCGTAAATGGCGGCAGTATCTAGCAGCATTTCTACATCGGCACGAGACAGGCAATCTGTGCTGACAAGATCCTTTAAGCCACCGGATTCATGGTTCATCCGTAAAGGGTACGCGAGTTTTAGTATCAGAGGCGTAGGTTGGAAAAGATCGGTTCTGCCCTAGAATTAAGGCCATGGGGCTTTTTTCACGTTCAACTGATAGTGACACTTTGGTTGAGCCACGAACATCTCATGGTGGTGGCGATGGTGATCACGAGCGCTTCTCACATTATGTGGCTAAAGGGAAAATCGTTGAATCTGCTGTAACCGGAAAATCGGTACGTGCACTTTGTGGGAAAAAATGGGTTCCAACCCGCGATCCTCAGAATTTTCCAATCTGCCCCACATGCAAAGAGTTGCATTCAAAGATGAAACCAGCCGATTCTGGAAAATCTGATTCCTAGATTTTGACAATAACTTAGGTCTAAATTACTGAGCCCAATTAACTGCACTGAGAATACTCCAAGTTGCACCGCTATCAGTTGATGCCCAAATAGATTTTCCGTAATCAATTGCAAACAATTTCATGCCATTGGAGTTTGAAACTACTTTTTTCCAATTTCCCGAATAATTTATTGCGGTCCATGTCGAACCGGCATTTGCGGAAATGTAAATTTTTCCGCCGTCGACGGTTGCTACCAATTTACTGCCATCACTTGATGATGCAACTGAACTCCACACACGTGGAGTAGTGGTGACTTTTCTCCAATTAAATCCTGAGTCATTTGATATCCAAATCTGCCCACCAAGTTTTCCACCATTGTCTGTAACAACTAATTTTTCTCCATTGTCATCAGATGCAACCGAACTCCAATTAAGATTTGATGGCGCTCGGGATGCCCAAGTAACTCCTGAATCCGTAGATGTGTAAATCTTTCCTTCAGTGGAGGTTGCAACAAATTTACTTCCATCGCTGGACGCTGCAACTGCCGACCATTGAGCCACAACTGCACGTTTGGTCCAAGTTGCCCCTGAGTTAATAGAGTTATACAAATTTCCGCCAAGAGTCGCAGCGACTAACTTAACCCCATCATCACTAGCTGCAATTGCACTCCATGGTTGATTTACGCCACGTTGAGTCCAGTTAGCGCCTGAATTTGTTGAAGTATAAATTTTTCCATTGTAGACGGCAGCGACTAATTTCACACCATCTGAAGAAATTGCAACCGCCCGCCAAAGTGCAGTTGGAACTGAATTACTTGTCGCCGGAGAAGAATCCAATTTAGCTAGATCTGAATAGCTCTGTGTGGAAGTGAATAAATAGCTATTCCAAGCACCAGTAATAATTTTTA
>Ga0214919_10009081_pt1 | contig 12877 bp, 12 predicted proteins | sample LL1503_MetaG_FD_177994 | JGI IMG/M metagenome (GOLD analysis project Ga0214919, IMG submission 177994) | Freshwater microbial communities from Lake Lanier, Atlanta, Georgia, United States - LL-1503 | ecosystem: Environmental > Aquatic > Freshwater > Lake | place: USA: Georgia | collected...
ATTGCTTTGTCTTCACTTAACTTAGCCATATCAGCTAATTGTTTTTCAGCATCCTCATACCTTGTCCAGATACCCTCTAAATTTAAAACCCCAAGACCACCGGCTTTACCAATTGCAATTGCAGTAGCTGGTGAAACTACTGAATCCATTGGCGCTGCAATAAAGGGTAAATCAAATTTGTAAGCATCAATCTGCCAAGAGATAGAAACCTCTTCTGGATCTCGAGTTCTACGGGATGGAACGATTGCAATTTCATCAAAAGAGTATGCCGCCCGCGCGCGTTTACCTGGGCCTAATTCAATATCGGACATATGACCAATCGTATCTGTTGATGAGTTATCTAATGAAATCTAGGCTAATAAGTCCCAGGCTTTAACCCCGCCAGTCACACCAGCTGAGTTAGGAATTATCTTTACTTTATAGTCAAAACTTTTTAGTGCAGATTTACTAATTCGTTGCGCATTTCCTCCGCCGATATACAACTTATCCCAAATAATCATTGGGTATAGCTCCTGAATTAAACTCTTCACCCGCCTTGACCATAACTGATTTCCCAAACGCCTTCGAGCTTGTTCGCCAATCCAGGAGTCAATTGATTTTCCATAGCGAATAGTTGCGTGTGAGATCTCTAAATGAGGTGCAATAACTCCATCACTAAATATCGCACTCCCAAGGCCGGTGCCAAAGGTTAAAACTGTCTCTAGTCCTTTTCCGGTAATAACTGCAGATGCATGCACCTCGGCATCATTTAAAACTAAAGTGGGTAGCTTTAATTTCTTTTTCAACATACTTTGCATATCAAAGCCATACCAAGCTTTTTTTAGGTGTGGATCTAGTACCCCACGAGGTCCACTTGCATTTACATAATGCGGAATAACAATTACTTTCCCGCCTCTGATCATGCCTGGCAAGCCAACTGTTACTCGTTTAATTCGGTTATCTGCTTTTACAAAATCTTCAATTAGTGAGATTAACTTTGAAGGAGAGAGTGGATATGGAGTTTTAAGATACGGAAAATCAATTAAAACTTTTCCACCCTTATCAAGCACAGCGGCCTTGATCCCAGTGCCACCGCAATCAACGGTTAGCGTTGTAACTTTCACCGATTGATGTTAATCGATTGCAGCTACTTTGAGAACAAGGCCTGCTGTTTAATTTACTTAGTGTGAGTGTCCACCTGCTCCATGAGAGTGGCCATGACCTGCTGCCTCTTCCTTTTTCTCCTCTGGAGTTTCAAAGACTAAGGCTTCAGTTGTAATGAACATTGCGGCAATAGATGCAGCATTAGCTAGCGCAGATCTAGTTACCTTAACTGGATCAATTACACCCTCTTTTACAAGATCTGTGTAAGTCTCTGAGTAAGCATTGAATCCTTCATTTGGCTTCATAGTGCGCACCTTTGAAACTACAACATAACCTTCTTGGCCTGCATTTTCTGCAATCCAACGAAGTGGTTCATCACATGCTTTACGAACTAAACGCACACCAACTGCGCGATCTCCTTCAAAGCCCAAATCATTGTCAAGGGCTGCTGCTGCATGTACTAATGCTGCGCCACCACCGACAACAATTCCTTCTTCAACTGCGGCCCTTGTTGCAGAGATAGCATCTTCTAGACGGTGCTTTTTCTCCTTTAACTCAACCTCAGTGTGAGCACCAACTTTGATAACACAAACTCCACCAGCAAGTTTTGCAACTCGCTCCTGTAGTTTTTCGCGATCCCAATCAGAATCGGTATTTTCGATCTCGCGGCGAATTTCTGTTACGCGGGCTGCAACATCATTTTTGTTACCAGCACCATCCACAATTGTGGTGTTGTCTTTACTAATAACAATTCGACGTGCTTTGCCGAGCATTTCAATATCGATTTGCTCAAGCTTTAGGCCAACCTCAGCAGAGATAACCTGTCCACCTGTAAGGATTGCAATATCCTGCAACATTGCCTTACGGCGGTCACCAAAGCCTGGAGCTTTAACTGCAGCTGAAGCGAATGTGCCTCTCATGCGGTTAACTACCAAAGTTGAAAGTGCTTCACCTTCAACATCCTCGGCAATGATCAAAAGTGGTTTGCTTGCTTGGGCAACCTTTTCTAGCACTGGCAAGATCTCACTTAATGCAGAGATTTTCTGACCAGAGATAAGGATGTATGCATCCTCTAGAACTGTTTCCATGCGATCTGAATCGGTAACAAAGTAAGGAGAGATATAACCCTTATCAAATTGCATACCCTCAGTGAACTCAAGCTCAAGCCCAGTAGTTGATGACTCCTCAACAGTGATCACACCATCTTTGCCAACCTTATCCATTGCTTCAGCGATTAAATCGCCAATAGCTTTGTCTTGGGCTGAAATGGTGGCAACATCTGCAATCTGAGATTTTCCACTAACTGCAGTTGAATTCTTACGCAATGCTTCAGTAATTGCAGATACTGCTTGTTCTATTCCGTACTTAAGCTCCATTGGTTGAGCACCTGCTGCAAGATTGCGTAGGCCCTCTTTAACCATTGCTTGAGCTAATACTGTTGCAGTAGTTGTACCATCACCTGCGACATCATTAGTTTTTTCCGCAACCTGCTTAACAAGTTGGGCGCCCATATTTTCTGATGGATCTGATAACTCAATCTCTTTTGCAATTGTTACACCATCATTTGTAATCAAAGGTGCTCCGTAGCTTTTTGCAATTACAACATTTCGCCCCTTTGGTCCAAGTGTTACTTTGACGGTATCGGCAAGAATGTTTACACCGCGCTCCATCGCACGACGTGCTGCTTCATCAAATTGAAGTGATTTACCCATGATTACTTCTTCGCAATAATTGCTAGTACATCACGAGATGAAAGTACTAAGTACTCCTCATTGTTGTACTTAACCTCAGTGCCGCCATACTTTGAATAAAGCACGACATCACCCTCTTTAATATCTAATGGAAGTCGAACTCCGTTTTCAAAACGGCCAGGTCCTACTGCCATCACAGTTCCTTCTTGTGGCTTTTCTTTTGCAGTATCTGGAATTACTAATCCAGATGCAGTCTTCTGCTCTGCCTCATTAGCCTTAACAACAATGCGATCTTCTAGTGGCTTAATTGAAATTGCCATCCTGATTTCTCCTTCTTAGATTCGGTATTACCCTCTGAAGTACCCCATATATTAATTAGCACACGGGGGCTTAGAGTGCTAAAGCCAACTTTAAAGGGCGGTGCTTAGCAGTGCAAATTAGGCGCTGATCTACCAGATCACCTGGGCTATAGAGGCGGCTGAATCAGCCCCTATGCCTATTTGGGAGGGCTTTACACCCTCATTTATCGCAAGGCTACCTAGTGCTGCCACCATCGCACCATTATCGGTACAGAGCCCAATAGGTGGAATAGAAAGTTTGATCTTATTTACTTCACACCTTTCTTTAGCCACCTCGCGCAATCTGCTGTTGGCTGCTACGCCCCCAGCAATAACTAAATTATCAATACCACTCTCCTTGCAAGCAGCTAGAGATTTACTAAGTAATACATCAACCACCGCCTCTTGAAAAGATGCCGCCACATCAGCTTTTTTGTAATTTGGTGTTTGATCTAAATACCTAGCAACTGCAGTTTTAAGCCCAGAAAATGAGAAATCATATCTGTGTTTTTCTAGATCAGTAGCACTAGTTAACCCCCGTGGGAAATTAACTTGGCTTAAATCACCTTCTTTAGATTGCTTGTCAATTAAAGGCCCTCCAGGAAAACCTAACCCCATTATTCTGGCAATCTTGTCAAAGGCTTCACCTGCTGCGTCATCAATAGTTGCGCCCATAACCTTTACATCTTTAGCTAAGTTATTAACCTTCAAAATTGAGGAGTGACCACCACTGACTAACAGGGCAATTGTTGGTGTGATTTTCTTATCAGAATCTAATTGATCAACTGCAATATGAGCTGATAGATGATTTACTCCATATAAAGGTTTATTAAGTGCAAGTGATAAAGCAGATGCGCTACTTACTCCAACCAGTAATGCACCAATTAAACCTGGACCTGCAGTTACTGCTATCGCATCAATATCCTTGATGGAAAGACCTGCATCTTTAAGCGCTTGTCTGATTACCTGTTGCATCGCTTCTAAGTGAGCTCTGCTTGCGACCTCAGGTACTACACCGCCAAACCTGACATGTTGTTCAACACTTGATGAGATTACATTTGCTAGTAATTTTCGCCCATCCACAATACCTACTGCAGTTTCATCACAGGAGGTTTCAATGCCAAGTACTAGCGCCATTACTTAAGCTCCTTGCGCATTACAACAGCGGTTAATCCCGGGCCGTAGTAATTTTCTCTTCTAGAGATTTCAACAAAGCCAAATGATTCATAAAGAGGGCGGGCTTGATCATTTCCCAATCGCATCTCAAGCATGATTGCTTGCGCATTTTTAACTCTGGCCCAATCAATTAACCGCTTTAATAACTCTCGGCCAATACCTTTACGCCGATGATCTGCTGCCACAGTTACTGTATGAATATCGGCCACATCTGCAACATAGAAAATTCCAGCATATGCAATTAATTGTCCTTCAAACTCAGCAGCTAAGTAATGCGCAGTTTTTGGCGCCTTGGCAAACTCCTCTTTAAATTGCTCAGCACTCCAAGCCGCCTTGCCATAAACCTCTTTTTCAATTGCAGTTGCACTTACTAAATCCAAAGCTGTCATTGGACGAAACTTCACTCCGATTGGAAGTGGATAAGCATCTGGTTTTCTTATGTAAATTGGTTGCTCAACAGATTTACTTGTTTGCGCAAAGCTGGCTAACGCCACTGGATCTGGAAAGTACTCACCCTCATTTAATACCGGGATGCCAAACTTTTCTAATTCACTTGCATTACCAACCGCTGGCTGCGTAATTCGAAGACCATCTTTGTATCTGGCCCAAAATCTCTCTTTGCGCCTGGCATCAGTTGAAATGATAAATTCACTTTTGTTAATCCCAGCAGCCATCGCATCAAGTGAACAAACCCCAATCCAATCTATTTCAGCAGCTAGTGCAAAACTTTGTGCAAAGGCTATTCCAACTCTTAAGCCAGTAAATGGTCCAGGGCCCATGCCAACAGCGATTAAATCTATTTTGTTATTTAGCGCAATCGCTTGAGAAACAAGCTTTGGCAGAACTTCACCATGAGCAAGCGGGTCAATATGTGATTGATTAAATATAACTTTGCCATCACAAATTAGTGCTACCGAGGTTTTGGAGGTCGAGGTATCAATCGCTAATACGTTGCTCATAACTTAAAGTTTTCCCAACGCTTTCCAATCATTACAAACTCCACCTGGCGTTGATTCTCGTTTTGCCCACGAACTATGTTTATCTCTAAGTATTGATCAGTAAGGGTAGAGACAAAATCCTTACCCCACTCAATCACAAATACACTGCTTGCTAGATAACTTTCAAAATCTAAATCTGCAAAATTACTTGGATCAGAATCTAATAATCGATAAGCATCAATGTGAATAAAATTTGGATTGCCTTTATGAATTCGACTGATCACAAATGTTGGTGAGGTAACCCCTAATATTTTAAATGCTGATGCAATTCCTTGAGTTAACACCGTCTTGCCTGCACCAAGTTCACCATTTAATACCACCACATCTGAAGGCTTTAGTTGCCGGCCGATTTTTTCACCCAACTCAAACATATGTTGCGGAGAATCAACTTGAATTTTCATCAGGAGGTTAGTTTATAGAGAATGAAAACGGGCCCCTAGTTTCCTAGAGGCCCGCTTAATTTCTTACTTACTTATTGACGAAACTTCAGCAATGATGGTGTGAAGTTTGGATCAACAAACAAGTTTGGCTCATTCTTAATTGCAGCCTTTACAGCTGAATTAGAAGGTAGCTTGCCACTCTTGGCTGCAGATGCTGCAAGTTTTGCAACTGCCAAGATTTGGCTAGTTGTGTAGTTACAGTGACCTGTTCCATTTGTGACTGATGTTGGAGTAACTGGCGCCCCAGCAGCAGAGAAGGTTGTGTATTCATCAGCAGGCTTATTCCAAATAGTTAGAAGTTTGCCTGATTTTGCAGCCTGATTTTCAACTGATGCTTCATACTGATTTTTCAAGTATTGAAGTGCGCCAGCTGGAGTAATGTGATCTGCAGTGGCTGAGATTGCGATTGTTGGAACCTCAATCTTGCCCTGTAGTTGATAAACACTATTCATCTTGGCAACAGCCGCAGCATTTGCTGTAACTCTAGGAGCAGCAGGATTTAGTGGGCTTAGATAACCAAGCATTCCAGCAATTCCGCTCTTTCCTGTTAGGCCAGCTGCATAAACATCTGCATCATCACCCAGACGCTTTACATAATCTGTCTTTGAGTTATCAAATACAACTCCACCGTAACGAAGCTCCATGTCGTAATTAGCAATTACAGCAAGCACAGCAGCTTGTGCACCATTCTCAAGAACTGCAAGTGCTGGGCTAATTACCAAACCAAATGAAGTTTCAGATGCTCCGGCTGGACCACTTGATGCATCATAAGTATTTGATTGGGTTGGAATTCCAGAGATTAAACCAAGTAACAAAATTGCACTTCGTACTGGAATTGCTTTTAGTGCTGCTGGCACAGTTGATGTTGCTGGCCATGCTGGTGCTACTGGGTTGGCAGCAATTGCAGCCTGTAGTGCCTGCAATGTAGTAAGTACAGTTCCTAGATCAGTAAGCATTTCAACATAACCTGCTTGACCTGCTGAGTAATTACTTCCCTTAATTGCAGGATTGAAGAATTGCTTCATACCCCACAGGAAGTCCCCTGCCATTGTGATTTCAGCTTGCGCAGAGTCTGCAATACACATTGGAGCTGCTGCATCAACTGCTCCTGAATACTGTTCAGCGAGCGCCTGTGAAGTTAATCCACCGAGTGAACTTCCCCAAGTAACAACTTTGCTTACCTTTGGATACTTATCACGGGCAATTGTTATCACCTGAAGAGCTGCGTCAACGCCCTCTTCTAAGTTCCAGCCCTGAGTTTGAACACCAGCACCTGCTACCGCAAAACCTTGCGCTAGAAGAGCTGCGGCAACCTCTTCAGATGGTGCAACCTCTGGTGCGTAATTAATTAGTGAACCTTTAGGAGCAACTACTGGAATTGCTGGCAGGTTAACGTTGTAACGAATTCCATGTGAGTACACCATCAATGTGCCATTGAATTTTGCTGGCATAATGATTTCATACTTGGACTTGTTACTGTCAGTGCCGGTGCACTTTTCAATATCAACTACTTTGATGCCAGAAAGAATGGTTGTCTCTTGGCAATCATCAGCAGCACGAGCAACTGTTGGTACAGCTACTGTGAATGCTGCGATTAATGCAGCTGTGGAAAGGGCAACTAGACCCTTAGTTAGTTTTAGATTTTTCATGAGTTTGTTGGTATCCCATTCTTAGGCATTGTTGGACGAACAAAGTTTGATACTTCAACCGCTCCAGCACCTGAATCAGTTGAGTAAATAACTAGTTTGCCGCCATAAGGCTTTCCTTCGCCCTTAGCATTTAACTGGCTTACCCAGTAACCGTTGTAACCGATTCGGCTAGTTGGTGAGTAACCAAGTGGCACTAAACCTGCGCTAGCAAACTTAGCTCCCTTGTTTTCAATTGCAGAGATAACACCTGCACGAGTCAAATCCTTACCGGCAGCACGTAGTGCTTGCACAGTTAGCATCGCTGAGTTCATCGCTGCAAGTACGTAGTTATCAAAGGTAACTCCCTTGTTGTACTTAGCGTTGATATCAGCAAATTGCTTAACATAAGGATCGGTCATGTCTTTGGCATCTGGCATAAAGCTTGCAGAAATTACGCCATCGATAGTTGTTGGCTTAACACCGAGAGCAAGTAATGTATTTGCATCTGCACCAACAGATCCGGCATACCAAGTGAACTTGGTAGTTAGGGCTAATTTTTCAGCCGCCTTCAGGATGGTTGCAGTCACATCAGTTGTTCCAAATAAAACAACTACTGGCTTGCCTGGTGTTGCACTTAATGCAGTTAATGCGCCTTCGGCACGAGCTGCGGTCATTGAGCCTTGTGGGTAAAGAATTGGAGCGGCTGAGAACTTGTGTCCTGCTGTAGTAAATCCAGCAACACCATCTGAACCAAACTCATCATCTTGTGCCACTAAGAAGGTTGCTTGACCTGGGAAGTTATCTTTAATTGCCTTTGCAATTACTTTAGCTTCCATTGCATAGGTAGGTAGCACCATGAATGTTGTTGGGTACTTGGTCTTATCAGTGAATCCACTGTAGCCAGTGTTGATAAATAGATCAGGAACATTGTTCTTGGCTAATGCTGCTGCCTTGTAAGCCTTTGAGTGAGTAGCAGTTCCAAGAGCTCCGACTAGAGCAAATACATTGTCCTTCAAAACTAAGTTAGTAGTTTGAGTTGCAGCAAGTGTAGGTAGGTACTTGTCATCACGGCTGATTAAGTTGATCTTTCGGCCGTAAACTCCACCATTTGCATTGATGTAGTTGAAGTACGCCTTCATTGCGCCTGGAACCTTTCCGTATGAAAGTCCAGCTGAGCCAGTTAGTGGAGATGAAATACCTAACTTGATCTCGCTTGCAGTAACTCCCGGAGTTGCAGCCTGTGCTGGCAGGGTGCTTAGCACCATTGCGCCAGTTGCAATCACCGCTGAAACGAGGCTAGCTCGCTTCACGTTTTTGTTTCTGATCATTTATTTCCTTCCCTAGGTTTATACGTTAAAACTTCTTATTTCTTATGGTGCCTCTTTATTAAGTGCCCTGGACCATTTGGTGTGAAGACAACTGCCAAGATCAGCAGCGCACTCACCAAGAAGCCAGGCAAGATTGTTATAAATCCTTCCGAACCTCCAATACGGGATACTAACGAATCGGCGATTTCCGGTATAGCAACCAGCACCAACCCGCCAAGGATGACACCTTTTAGGTTGTACAGGCCAGTAACAACCGCCCCGCCGAGCAGGGCAAAGGAGAGGCTGAGCGGAAATGCGCTGGGTGAGACCCCGCTAATCAGCATTACCAGCAAACCCCCAGATAATCCGGCCACCCCTGAGCTAATCGCAAAAGCGGTCACCTTTAATCGACCAACATTAATTCCTGATAGTTCTGCTGCAATTGGATTATCGCGAAGTGCTCTGAATGTTCTGCCGTACTTTGTTGAAAGTAAATTTGCAATAAACCAAACCATAATTAATGATGCAAGACAACTAATCCAGAAGAACCATTTGTATTGTGAAAAATCCTCACCAAATCTTGCCGGTGGAAGTCCAACATCAAAGACAATTCCCTCTTCGGCTCCCAAGATTGGAAATTGATTTGCAAGAGTTGGCAGTGAAATTGCTAAGGCTAATGTGGTTCCAGCTAGATAGGGACCAGTTAATCGGGCTGCAATTAAACCTAAAATCAAACCAAATATTCCAGCCACAAGAGCTGCCATAAATAAACCGATAACTGGATGAAGGCCAGCATTAAAGATTGTTAGCGCACCTGCGTAGGCACCAACTGCCATGAGTGCACTTTGTCCCAGAGATAGTTGTCCGCTGTAGCCTGTTAACAAAATAATTGAGGTAATTGCTAAGGCATAGGTTGCAACAAAGGATCCTTGATATAACTCAAGATCTCCCACTCGATCACCAAGGATTAACAACACCCAGCCAAAAGCAACAAATAAAAGTGTTCGTTTTTTAGTACTTATCTGTTTGCTCATTTAAGCACCCCGACTTTTCTTTGCAGCAAAAAGTCCAGATGGTTTTATTAACAAGACCAGCACTAGCACGATAAATGCAGTTGGGAAAAATAATTTAGGACTGATATAGGTTGTAGAAAAATTAATTGCAAAGCCTAAAAGCATGGCGCCGGCTACTGCGCCAAATAGACTTTCTAAACCTCCAATGACTGCGGCAACAAATCCAAAGACAAGTAGTAGATCCATTGCATTTGGATATAAGAAGTAACCTGGAATATAAAGCATGCCAGCTAAACCACCAGATGCTCCAGCAATTGCCCAACCTAAAGTTCTAACTGCATCAACTTTAATTCCAGATAATCTTGCGATCTCAGGTGAGTAAGCAGATGCCCGCAGTGCTAGGCCAATATTGGTGCGCTGAAACAATATAGTCAGCAATAACATTGCAATTGCAACGAAAACTAGAACTAATAAGTTGTAGCTACTAAATGCAATAACAGTTCCCATTACCTTGTATCCACCAGTTGAAACCGGCGCTTCAATTGATTGGTTGGTTAGGCCCCAAATAAATCCAATAATTGCTTGAATAATTCCAAGTAGTCCTAGGGTGGCAACAACTGGTGCGATCATCACAATCGGTCCAGATTTAATCCGTTTAAATATTGGCCTCATGAAGAATCTATCAATTACCGCGCCAATAATTGCCCCACTTATAACTGCGACCGCTAAAGCAAGCCAGTAAGAACCGGTTCGTTGGATAACTGTGTAACCAATATAGGTTGTTAATACAGCTTGGCCGGCTTGGGCAAAATTAATTACGCGGGTAGAGCGCCAGACTAAAACTAGTGCCAGGGCCATTAATGCATAAATAGCTCCTGATGATAATGAGGTAAGTACTGCAGTAATAAATTGAGTCATCTTTAGAACCCCAAGTAGGCAGAGCGAACTGCCGGATCATTTAGTAGTTTTTCTGCTGAATCAACAGCAACCACAGAACCTAAATTCAAAACAATTCCTTCATCGGCAATCTTTAATGCACCCATTGCATTTTGTTCTACTAAAACCACAGTTAAATCCATCTTCTTTACAAATGATTTAATGTTTTGAAAGATCTGTTCAACAATAAGGGGTGCAAGTCCAAGGGATGGTTCATCTAGTAAAAGTAACTTTGGCCTGGCAATTAATGCCCTGCCGATGGCAAGCATCTGGCGCTCACCGCCAGAGAGTGAACCAGCAGATTGCGACATTCTTTGGCCTAAAATTGGAAAAAGTTCAATAACCTCATTTGTAGCAGCTGTCACTGCTTTTTTATCTTTTTGCCAAAGCCCAGTTAAGGCTAAATTATCTTTCACACTTAACTCTGCAATTACAGATTTACCATCAGAGACATGCATAATTCCAGAGCGTGCTAAATCCTCAGCACGTTTACCTAATATTGAAACTCCATTCCAACTAGCACTCCCAGAGGAGGCATCCTTTAAGCCAGATAAGGTTCTTAGCAATGTGGTTTTACCAGCCCCATTTGCACCGATGATCGCCGCCAGTTGGCCTTGTGGAACTTTAAAAGAGACATTATTTATAGCTCTAATTGCGCCGTGATCAATTGTTAAACCTTCAACGATAAGGCTCAATTGTTCACCCCCAAATATGCTTCAACAACAGCTGGATCTCGCCTTACTTTCTCGACATCTCCCGATGAAATAACTTCACCAAAGTTGAGAACATAAAGACGATCGCAGACTGACATAACAACATCCATATGATGCTCCACCAAAATGACAGAACATTGGGTAGCTAAGTTATGAATAAGTGAGTTCATCCAATCAATATCTTGCGCCCCCAGTCCACCAGCTGGTTCATCAAGTAAAAGTATCTTTGGCTCTGAAACTAATGCCCGAGCAATTGCTACTCGCTTTGTCACCGGATAAGGAAGTGAATCTGCCCGCTGATCGGCAATACCTGATGCATATACTCGCTCTAGCGCGGTTAGTGCTCGCTGGCGTAATTTCTTTTCATCCTTAAGACTTAAACCAAGTGCGCCAGAAATTAAACCACTCTTAGAACTTTTATTATCGCCAATCATCACATTCTCAAGCACTGTTAGCTCTGGAAATAAGCCAACACCTTGAAGTGTGCGCGAAATTCCTAAATCAATTAATTGATGTGGTTTTGGCCATTTATGAGATTTACCATTTATTGAAAGTGTTCCAGATTCCACCTGCGTTAAGCCAGAGAGGGCGTTAAAGAAAGTTGTTTTGCCTGCTCCATTTGGACCAATTAATCCAACTACTTCATTTTCATTCAAATCCAAATTAACATTGGAAAGTGCTTTCAAGCCGCCAAATGAAACTGATAACGATTTAATTGAAAGCAAATTAGCGTTACTCACGAGAGTAGATTCTAGGCACCCGAACTCCAATTCGGGTAACGATTTCATAATTAATTGTTCCGCAAGCCTTAGCCCACTCATCAATTGTGTACTCACCCTGGCTACCATCACCAAAAACAATCACTTCATCCCCTGTTTTTGCTACGGAATCCAAGCCAAGATCGACCACAAATTGATCCATAGAAACTCTTCCAATTATCGGAGCTCTCTTACCTGCAACATAAATACCAGCTGAATTGTTTGCATTTCTTGGAACACCATCTGCATAGCCAAGAGTTACAACACCAAGTTTGGTATCTGATTTTGTTATAGCCGTGCCACCATATCCAACACTTTGACCAGCTTTAACTGATTTAACAAGTTGAAGTTTGGCAAATAATTTCATTGCAGGTTTTAAGCCAAGTGATTTGGAATCTCCCATGTTAATAACATCAGGAGATAGCCCATATAAACCAATTCCCCATCTAATTATATTTTTATGAGCTGCTTCATTACTTAAAGCTGCTGCAGAGTTTGCGATATGTATTAATTCAAGGTTAACTCCAGCATCATTTAGTTGTTTAACCTTTTGTTCAAATACATCTAATTGAGTTTTATTCATCACCTCATTTGGCTCATCAGCTCTCGCAAAATGCGACCAGATTCCAATCGCTTTGATCTCATTCGTCTTTACTGCTCTTACTATCTCAGGTAGTAAAGATCCCCATTCATCACCAAATCCACCGCGATTCATTCCAGTATCAATTTCAATGTGAACTCTTGGTACTTTGTTAATTGATTTTCCAACCGAAATAATTTCATTTAAAAGTTCAAT
>Ga0214919_10009082_pt1 | contig 12875 bp, 7 predicted proteins | sample LL1503_MetaG_FD_177994 | JGI IMG/M metagenome (GOLD analysis project Ga0214919, IMG submission 177994) | Freshwater microbial communities from Lake Lanier, Atlanta, Georgia, United States - LL-1503 | ecosystem: Environmental > Aquatic > Freshwater > Lake | place: USA: Georgia | collected 2015-03-15
AATTGGCCACTGTACCACCTTCTAGATACAAACCATACTTACTGGCACTATCAACGGTAAAACCTACCAATTGAAACCAATCACTATTTCTGTTGTCACCATAAGCAGCAACTAAAATGTCATTTTGACTAGATTGTACAATACCCCCACCACTTATTACTGTATTTCTGATGTGGTTGGTATCACCATCAAGTATAAATCTTGATGCTAAAACTAAAGACCTATTTCCAGGACTAGTCCATCGTGTAAAAGAAATTTTTTCTTTATACGTACCATCATATACTATTACTGTATCTGCTGTTCCTGCCGCCGCAACAGCTAATTTTATTGTCGCAAAAGTATCAACTGCTGTTCCAGCATAACTAGGTTTAACGATCAACCTTTTCTGTGCAGAAAGATTAACACTAGTTGACAACAATAATACACTTACTAAAAAAGTGATTAACAACTGAATTCTTTTCATAAAGAAGATTTAAATAAATAAATAAATTTATTTTAATTTGTCGTGGGGGCTGACAACGTTAAAATGTATAAAAAAGTATACGCCAAAAAAGACGATCTGTTAAAATTAGTATAATTAATTTAATTTTACATATGTATCTAGATTATTTTCTTAGAAACTTGATATTTTATACACAATCGCCTTCTTAGACCCCTATCTAATTGATTATTAATAATTTATAAAAATATTATTAAATTGTTATCGACCAAAATCATATAATAATTACGCAGAACTGAACTTTATTTTCTCCCCCATTTTTTGCCTCTATTTTCCCTAGCTTTATTAGATCAAATTTTCCATTAAAAATATTAAAATATGACCTTTTTAGCCATTGATCTATCATTTATTCATAACCCCTTCATAGAAATCATACTTCGAACCCTTGCCGTATACATATTTATGATTTTGGCCCTACGCATTTTTGGAAAAAAGGAATTAGCTCAGTTGTCTGTTATTGACCTGGTTTTCATCCTTTTAATTAGCAATTCGGTTCAAAATGCCATGGTTGGTCCTGATACCTCCCTAGATGGAGGATTGATTGCTGCAGGCTCGCTTTTCTTGGCCAATTACACCTTAAAACAAGTATTGTACCGAAGCAAAAAAATTAGCCAACTAGTTCAAGGGGAAGCTATTTTGCTCATTTATGAAGGTGAAGCCAATATGGAAAATTGTAAAAAAGCAGAAATCACTATTGAGGAATTGGAGGCTGCCGTTAGAGAACATGGCGCTAGAGATATCCAAAAAGTAGACCTAGCCATTTTAGAAGTAGATGGGAACATTAGTGTAATTAGTAGCGATTACCAAACCAAGTCCAAGGTATCGCATCCTCGTAAACATAAATTTAAAGGTAGATTGAATCAGAACTAAAAGTCTTTGACATTGCCCGTTCTTTTTAAGACACCCCATACTTGTAACTCCCCTTTGATGGCACGCTTGATGGCTTTAAAAAACACATACATCATTAACCATCTATAAATTAAACGTTGAGGTACCAACCATATTAATTTTACAGGATTTTCTTTTTCAAAAGCAAAAGCGAAGGAGGCAATGAGTGCATCCACGATCACATAAATCAAAAAGTAGAAGCCAATTTTTCCTGCATTGCCTGTTAGCAAAGCGATGACCATTAAGAAATCAGCCATGGGTGAGAAAAATGGTATAATGTATTTAAACAACAACATGTCAGGCAAAGCCACCCACCCTAGGGATTTGTTGTTATTATTGAATAATAGGTCTTTGTGTTTCCAAAAAGTTTGCATCACCCCAAAACTCCATCTTACTCTTTGTTTCAAAAATTGTTTTAAATGCTCTGGCACTTCGGTATAAGCATAGGCCTTGGATTCATTGACAATAAGGTAACCTGCTTTTAAAATACGCATGGTTATATCACAATCCTCGGCCAAAGTATCGGAGGTAAAACCTCCTGCTTCTAGGATGGCTTCTTTCCTAAAAGCACCAATGGCACCAGGAATTACAGTAATGGCATTGATATAAGCAAAACCTTTACGATCAAAATTTTGACTAGTAATGTATTCAATGCTCTGCCACTTGGTTAATAAGTTAACTTCATTGCCCACAATCACCGAACCCGCTACTGCACCCACTTCCTTGGCTTCCTTGTTGAATGGATGAACAAAATTGCGCATCAATTTTGAAACCGCATCGCTTGCTAATTTGGTATCTGCATCTATACAAACTACATAGTCGGCCTCTGACTTTTCAATACCATAGGCCAAGGCAGTAGCCTTTCCTCCATTTAACTTTGTAAAAACTTTTACAAGCGGATTATTGGCAAAAGCATTATTAACTTTTTCAAAAGTTTGATCACTACTGCCATCATCTATAAAAATTATTTCAAAATTTGGATAATCGCATTTTAATAAATTATAGATGGAACTCACTGCATTCACTTCTTCGTTATAGGCTGGAACAATAATTGATACAAAAGGATGTGGTAATGAAGTTTCCAATTCGGACAAGGTGGAAGTTCTTCTTTTTTCCAATACAGCCATCACTCCTATTATTAATATTCTAATGGTACTCAAGGCCAAGAAGATCATGAACAGTGCAAAAAAGAAATTGCCTCCTAAATAGGCCGACTCTGCTAAAAAATAATTTATCTGCAACCAATAATATTCTTTTCCCTTGGGGGTAGCTGGCATCAATTCTTCTGGTTTTTTATTGAGCAAATCAGCTACAGAAGTAAAGCTGTAGCCTTGAGCTCTAAAATACCTAATTATTTTTCCAGTGGCATTCACCGTATTTTCTCTATTACCTCCTGCGTCATGTAATAATATAATACTACCCGCAATGGATGTATCTTCTGGATTGCCTGTATTAATTTTTTTCTGATAATCTCTAACTACTCTATCAAAAATGGTATCATTCCTATATTCATTAATAGGGATTTGCCAATCTTCTGGATCGATGCTTTCTCCAACAGTGATGTAATTTTTCTTTCTACTTAATGCAATGGGTGCTAACTCCTCATACTTGCCTGGTTCGCTATCTGCATTAAATGGTGCTCTAAATAAAATGGTCCTATGCCCGGTGATACACTCTATTAATAATTGGGTGGCATCCATTTCCAAAGAAGCTCTTTGATTGCTCACTAGGCTCATATCTGGATGGGTAAAAGTATGGTTGCCTAGCTCATGGCCTTCTTTATAAATTCTTCTGATTAATGGAATATTATTTTCTGCCTGATAGCCCACTACAAAAAAAGTTGCAGGTACATGGTAAAAAGCTAGCGTATCTAAAATCTGTCTCGTGTAGGTAGGATCGGGGCCATCATCAAAGGTCAATACTAATTTTTTCTTTTTGGTAGCCCCAAATCTTCTAATTACATAAGTGGAAGGTAACTTATCGTAATACTCCTCACTTATCAACATAGCCACTGAATCAATTTCACTTCTGATGAAACCATCTTTGGGTGAGGCAATAATATCCAATACCTCTCCTTCTCCTACAAAATCTGGCGCGCTCCCTGCTTTAATTTTATTAAAATCTACAAAATTAAACTTTCTCAATGCAGTTTTGGTCATGGGTTGGTTGTAAAAAGACCACAACCTTACATCCTCTCCTCCCAAACGCCATAAAGCGGTTCCAGCCAAATTGTATTCTGTAGCAAATCTGATCGTATTGAAATTAGTAGCAGCATCAACAAAATAAACTTGATGTAAAAAGTTTTCAGTGTCATAATATTCATAATCTAGATTATAAGTATCATTGTCATAATCAATACGCGCATCACTACTTTTAGCATTGGCGATGGCTTGTTGATAGGTTACATCTGAAACACTGATGATTTTTTTATTTTTTGTTTTCCAATCATGACCAAAGGCAGGCAGGGCAAGAATAACTTTATTCGCCGGTACTTTTTTGGCCACATCCAATACTGCCGCCTCTATCCATTTTTGTGAACTATTGGGCCCTGGTTTTGTTTCGGCATGGTGTTGATCATAGGCCATCAAAATAAGATAATCGTTGTATTTACTTAAAGCATTATAATTGTAGTCGTCATTAAATGGAATCACATCCTGAGAGACCAATAAATCATTGGCATGCAATTGCTGATATAAGGATTTTTGAAATTCAATGAGTGGATTATCCGATTCTAAGGATAATTCTTCAAAATCTATATTAACTCCGATAAAATTGTATTGTTTTAAAATGGCAATAATATCACTGATTAATTTTTGTTTTTTTACAGGATTGGTAATGATTCTTTTGACCGTTTCTCCTCTAAATAAAGTTTTGTAATTATTGGTGAGTAGCGGCATTACTTTTACCCCTGCCGATTGCATCACTTTTAAAGCTTTGGAGTCGATGGTATGGTACAACTGATCTGTATTGGGATCGATGAACAACCATTCTGGAATAATCAAATTGATGTTCTTGATATTTCTTTGTAAAGAACTAAAAGATTGTGCGGCGTCCCAGTTCACATAAAAGGCTGCACGTATACCCAAACTATCACTGAAATATTTAGAAGTGGATAAATTCAATGGCTTGTCTAATACTTGGCCACAGCCCAATCCTTTGGACCACTTATTCCCTATGGCTTTTTTAAAACCTTTGTATTCTTTTTCTAAAGAACTTTCTCGATAAGAAGGGATCGAATCCGTCAATACTTTTTTGATGGCGGCCCCTTCTAATGGAATGTCTGGTTTGTTTTTATTGGTAAAATAAATACCCATAAAAAATATTGCTGCAATAATTGGTAAGACAAATAAAACTGCCCTTAGAACCCATTTAGTGGTCTTCCATCTTACCTTGCTGATTGACTGAAAAATTTGGGATTGATTGCTCATCTAAGCTGCAAAATTAACCCTATTTTGGACTAGATTGGAAGATAAACCCATCTTTAAATGCTTTAATTAAAGTTAAATTTTTGTTTCGCTTTACTTCCTCTAATCCAGGTATGGCTGGATTATCCTCATTATTGAACCAAATGAGTATAAATGTCGGCAATTGATTAAATTTTGCCATGTCTTTTTCATGAGCTGTTTCTGGCAGTATATTCAAATGTTGCCCAGTATAAAAATATACAGCATGGCTTGCATTGGAATAAACAGGCAAAGCATTATGAAAAATACTTTGCTCTTTTTTTAAATAGGTAATCAACTCGCTGTATACCCAATCATCTTCCCCATATCCACCAATGCCTCCAGCCTGGTTCTCCAAATAAGTGGCCTTGTCCATGGTATAATATTGTTGTAAAGTAAGCACCCCAGCCATCGTGATTAAAAAAACAAAACTTAACCTAATGGCTTGCGTATGTATTAGTTTTGTCCAACTGCCCAAATAAAAACTTAAAGTAAACAAACAGGGGATGAAAAATGGCGCCAGCAAGCGATTGTTGATGGTCTCATATTTGGAAAAAGTAGCAGACAACAACATAAACATTGAATAGACCAAGGTAAAAGCAGCAGCAATTTTTTCTATAGAATTATGTTCTAGCTTTTTAATATATCGATAAATAAAAATAGCCAATATACTTAAAAGAAAAATCAAGCCCATCCAAAATGGATAGGATTTGGTCAAAGTTTCAAAGGGCATCCATTCGCTTAAAACCGTGCCATAATATTTTATATTTTCTACCAATGAAGTTTCCCCTTTTTGCCTAGCTCCTGTTAAACTTGTACTAAGCAAATAATTTCTAATTAAATTAATACTGATTAAGGAACAGGAAATGAATCCAAAAATAAAAAAATGTTTTATTTTTTTAGTAAGCTCCATTTCTCTTGATAAAATGATAAGCAAGGCCCCGGTCATGACTAAGGTAACACCAGCCAATCTGGTTTCAAAGGCAATCGCTGAGACCAATGCCAAGACTACTAAATTTTTAGTAGTGTAAGTTTTAAAATAATCAAAGCAAATCCAAATAAATAACAAAACTTCTACAATAAACAATGCTTCAGACCATAACATGGTATAAATTTCTAATAAGCTTGGACTAGCTGCGATGGCCAATAACAATATCCATTTTAACCATTTGGCCCTATTTAGTTTTTCTAAAATGCTGCCACTGATAAATATGACCATCCCAAAAAGTAGTGCATTCAGATAAGGTGCTAAAATGGTAATGTCCTGTCTAAAAACAAACTGCACAAAGGCTAAAAAGCTTGAATAAAACAAGGGAAACAAAATAAAAGGCTGGTCATCAAATTGATAGTACCCATGGCCATTCAACACACTCTGCGAAGCGCTGATGTAGTAGATAGAATCTGGAGATATCCCTAGCCCTCCATGTTGGGTGAAACAAATGACTGCCAAAAAGCCCAAGATGGCCACCAATAAAGAATCTATATTGTTTTTTAAAAGACGCAATCTATTCGTTTTTGCAAAAATACACCCTTTATTCCTAGGAACTAAGCCTAATAGATAGGCAAAGGGGCCAAATACCATTGGTACATCTTTATTTTGCTAAAAGCGAAAAAAGTAAGAAATTGTATACCTCAACCGATTGTTCAACAACGCTTAAAAAACCAATGAAAAAAAACATCCAACATTTTCTTAGACCCGTAGCAATTTTTTGCTTTTTAGGTTTAATCCTTAGTTCTTGTGGTAATAAAAGAAGCAGTACGCCAAAAGTACTGGTCTTTACTAAAACCGGGGGCTATCATCATGAGTCCATTCCATTGGGTATTAAAGCCATTCAAGACCTAGGTGCCAAAAACGGCTTTGAAGTAGATACCACTACTGACGAAACAAAATTCAACGAGGACAATTTAAAAAAATATGCTTCCTTGATCTTCTTAAGTAGTACAGGCGAATTATTAACTGGCAGTCAAGAAATTGCTTTAGAAAGATACATGCAAGCAGGTGGTGGATTTGTAGGCATTCATGCTGCAGCTGATGCAGAATATGACTGGAACTGGTATACTCAAATGGTGGGCGCTTCTTTTTTAAGCCATCCTGATCAACAAGTAGCTACTTTAGTAATCAACGATAAAACGCATCCATCTACCGACAGCCTACCCGCTACTTGGTCTAGAAAAGATGAGTGGTATAATTTTAGAAATATTAATAAAGACATTAAAGTATTAATAAGCATAGACGAGAAATCTTACGAGGGTGGGAAAAATGGCGACAATCACCCAATGGCTTGGTACCATGCATTTGATGGTGGTAGAGTTTTCTATACCGAACTAGGCCATACCGACGAGTCTTTTGCCGACCCCTTGTATTTAAAACATATTCTGGGTGGTATTAAATATGCCATTGGTGATAACAAAGCAGATTACAGCAAAGCGCATAGCGTGTATGCACCAGAGGAAAGTCATTTTAGTAAAACACAATTGGTAAAAGGTACTTTCTTCGAACCTACCGAATTGACCATCTTACCTAATTTAGATGTGTTAGTGGTGCAACGCCATGGTGAAATTTATTTGTACAATAATGAAACTAAAAAAATTAAGCAAGCTGGTTTTTTAAATGTGTATTGGAAAACAGAAAAAACACCTGGCGTAAATGCGGAAGAAGGTTTATTAGGCGTAAAAGCAGATCCTGATTTCGCAAAAAATCATTTTGTATATATGTTTTATAGTCCTGCAGATACTTCTGTGAATAGATTATCTCGTTTTACATTAGAAAATGACACTATCAAAACAAGCTCAGAAAAAATTATTTTACAATTTTATGAGCAACGTGAAATTTGTTGTCATACAGGCGGTTCTATCGCCTTTGGCCCAGGAAATAATTTATTTGTTTCTACCGGAGACAACACCACTCCCTTTGACGAACCAAAACAAAAATATGTAAGTCATGGTTATGCCCCCGTAGATGATCGTCCAGGTCATGAGCAATATGACGAACGTCGTAGCTCGGGTAATACCAACGATTTGCGTGGTAAAATTTTACGTATCAAAGTAAAAGAAGATGGTTCTTATGAAATTCCTGAAGGAAATTTATTCCCTAAAGGAACCGATAAAACAAGACCAGAAATTTATGTAATGGGAGACCGTAATCCTTATAGAATTTCTGTTGATCCGAAAAATGGCAATTTGTATTGGGGGGAAGTAGGTCCTGATGCCAATGACGATAGTTTAGCTACACGAGGCCCTCGTGGTTATGATGAAGTAAACCAAGCCCGTAAAGCTGGTTTCTTCGGCTGGCCTTTCTTTATAGGCAATAACTACCCTTATCATTTATATGATTATGCCACTGGAAAATCTGGACCTACCACAGATCCAGCTAAACCTATCAACAATTCAAGAAACAATACAGGCTTGACAGAATTACCTCCTGCTCAACCAGCATTTATATGGTATCCTTATGCAGTTTCAAGTATGGATTTCCCATCCTTGGGCGCAGGCGGACGTACTGCCATGGCCGGCCCTGTGTATTACAGCGATTTGTATCCTAAAGAAACAAGGTACCCTTCTTATTATGATGGTAAATTTTTCTTCTACGAATGGATGCGTGGTTTTATCAAGGCAGTAAGCATGAAATCCAATGGAGATTATGATAGAATGGAACCATTTATGGGCCATACTAAATTCAATGCAGCCATTGATATTGAAGTAGGACCTGATGGTCGTTTTTATGCATTGGAATATGGAACTGGTTGGTTTACTAAAAATGCAGACGCTGGACTAGTTCGTATAGATTATAAAAAATAAAAATTATAGCATGCACAAAAGACAATTTATTAAAGACGTATTATTGACCACCATGGCCGCCCCCTTGGGAATGGCTAGCATGGCTCAAAGTTTTAAACAGAAAGAAAATGTGCCTGCTATGGTACTAGCCAAAGACGAAGATTTTTGGTTAAGTATCAGAAATCAATACTTGCTAAAACCAGATTACATCAATCTAGAGAATGGTTATTATAATTTTTTACCACAGCCTATTCTTAATAAACTTATTGAGCATATCAAAGAAGTGAATTACCAAGGTTCTTATTATATGAGAACCGTTCAATGGGACAATAAAAAGAAAGTGGCTGCTAGATTGGCTGGCATTGCTGGTTGTTTGCCCGAAGAAATGGCCATTACAAGAAATACAACAGAATCAATTGATTTAGTTGTTGGGGGCTTTGATTGGAAAGCCGGTGACGAAGCGGTAATGGCGGTTCAAGATTATGGTTCCATGTTGGACATGTTCGAACAAGTTAAAAACAGGTATGGAGTTAATACAGTAAAAGTATCTGTGCCTCTGCATCCAAAAAACGATGAAGAAATTGTGCAACTTTATGCCAATGCCATTACTTCCAAAACCAAATTAATGATGGTTAGCCATATGATCAATATTACTGGACAAATTCTACCTATCCGTAAGATTTGTGATATGGCCCATGCCAAAGGGGTTCAAGTCATTGTAGATGGGGCACATGCTTTTGCGCATTCTAAATACCGTATTGATGAATTGAATTGTGATTATTATGCAGCTTCCTTACATAAATGGTTAAGTGCTCCATTAGGCGCAGGCTTATTGTACATCAATAAAAATAATATAAAAAAATTATGGCCCTTACTTGCCGATGGTGAAAAAGACCTTACTAAAATTAATAGACTCAATCACATTGGAACTCATCCAGTGCATACCGATTTAACCATCAATGATTGTATTGATTATTATGAAATGATTGGAGCAGAGCGTAAAGAAGCAAGAATGTATTTTTTACAAAACTACTGGACCAGCAAAGTAAGAAACTTACCAAGAGTTATATTAAATACACCTGCCGATTCAGTTAGAAGTTGTGGTATTGCCAATATTGGTATTGAAGGCATCAAGCCTGGTGAATTAGCAGAAAGATTGATGAAAGAGCACCAAGTATTTACAGTAGCTATTGATGGCGCAGAAGTACATGGATGCAGAATTTGTCCAAATGTCTATACCACTACTGCAGAATTAGATGCCTTTGTACTAGCGATCAAAAAATTATCCAACAATGCCTAATGATTTCATAAGAACCACCGAAGCCAATTCCTTATACCATCACATTGAGGCATCGAGTACTTCTGAAATTTTAAAAAACATCAACAAAGAGGATCAAAAAATTGCGCTTGAAGTAGAAAAAGCCATTCCTTCCATAGAATTATTAATAGAGGCGATTACCGATAAATTATTAAACGGTGGTCGCCTTTTTTATATTGGCGCAGGTACCAGCGGTCGTTTGGGCATGGTAGATGCTAGTGAATGCCCTCCTAGTTTTGGCGTACCTCAGGATTTAGTAGTAGGTATTATTGCTGGCGGACAAAAAGCCATGTTTCATGCAGTAGAAAATGCCGAAGACGATACCCAACAGGCCTGGTTAGATTTACAAGCAAATCAAATATCATCTTTAGACATTGTTATTGGCATTGCAGCCAGTGGAACCACTCCTTATGTGATTGGAGGTATAGAAAAATGTAAAGCAGCCGGGATTCTAACTGGCAGTATTGCTTGCAATAAAAATAGTCCCTTAAGTGCTGCAGCTGATTTTCCTATTGAAGTAGTGGTAGGGCCTGAATTTATTACTGGAAGTACCAGAATGAAAAGTGGCACCGCGCAAAAATTGGTATTGAATATGATTTCTACCACCGTCATGATCAAGTTAGGGCGTATCAAAGACAATAAAATGGTGCACATGCAATTGACCAATCAAAAATTATTTGATAGAGGTGTGAAGATGATTATGGAAGAATTAAACATGGCTGATATGGACTTAGCAAGTCAGCTATTAAGAAAATATGGCTCGGTGAAAAAGTCTATTGAAGCCTACTCCAAATAAAAATTTATTCAATTAAGTATTAAATGGGGAAACTTATTTTTCCCATGGTTGTGGCTAATTGCGTAGCCTTACCCCCAGCTAATAGTGGCGTTCCAGCCACTGCTTCATTGGCTAGTACTGCAAAAAGCATGGCTTCTTTAGCATCTGGTAATATACCAATGTCTTGGGTAGATTTTACTAGCACTTGCGGTAATAAGGCTTGCAAATTTTCCATGAGCAAACTATTGTGCATCCCTCCCCCACTTGTATAAACAACAAAATTTGTACCTGAAGGAATATTTTTTTGCAAAGCCTCTGCAATCGTTTCGGCAGTAAATCTATTCAAGGTGGCCATTAAATCATTGGGCATAATCGTTTTACCTAAAGCAATTTGTGCAGCAACAATAAAGTCAAGATTGAATAATTCTGGGCCAATAGTTTTAGGGAATGTACTATTAAAAAAAGCATGATTTTTTAAAACAGAAAGTAGCTCTTCATCTATTCGACCTGTTTTTGCAATGGCCCCATCAGCATCATAAGCTAAATCATTGAAACATTTTCTTATGTAGGCGTCCATTAAAGTATTTCCTGGTCCAGTATCCGTTGAAAATATTTCATTGATCGTACAAGCAGCAGGTAAGTAAGTAAAATTGGCTATGCCCCCAATATTTAAGAGTACTCTATTTTCTGTTGAATGATGACACAATAAATAATCTCCATAAACAGCCAAGGGGGCCCCTTCTCCTCCTGCAGCAATATGCTTTTGTCTAAAATCGCTGATGGTAATAATACCTGTAGCCACAGCTATATGATCTGCTTCACCAATTTGTAAAGTAGCTGTGCCATATTCATCTTCTGGATGTAAGGATTTAGGCGCGTGATATACAGTTTGCCCATGACTAGCGATTAAATCAATGTCTGTAGCTTTTAAATGCCATTGGGCAAGTGCTTGGTTCACATACTTAGCATGGGCTAGTCCAATCCAAGGATGCAAGACACATAATTGAGCCAATGAAATGGTATCCTTAGAAAAAACAGTTAATAATTTTTCTTTGAATTCATTGGTATAAGGTACCGTCATAAATTGCTCTACCAACAATTTTGTTTGGGTACCTGAATCTGAGATAGCACAAAGCGCAATGTCTAATCCATCCATGGAAGTCCCACTCATTAAACCAATGATTCGTCTAGTTGGTTTTTGAGCAATCTGGTATAATTGACTAATATTAGGATGCATTCGCTTTTATAGGGTATAGTGACTAGCTAAAGTTACAAAACAGCGCTCATATTTTGGCTTAGATGATGCCTATCTATCGCATTGATTTGCTGCAATTAACAGCATTTGGCCAATTTTCCACACCGCCCTAAACCCCTTCTATTTCAATGGCTTATAGTGTAACTTTACCACTTATAAATTTAAGTATGTTAAAAGTAGGCTTGTTTGGCGTGGGGCATTTAGGGAAATACCATCTTAACAATTGGAAAGAAATTCCTGGAGTGAGCTTGGTAGGTTTTTTTGATCCGAACAACGATAATGCCAAAGAGGTAGAGAAAACCTACGGGCTTAAAAGATACATGGATGAAGAAAAATTAATTGCCGCCTGTGATATTATAGATGTAGTTACCCCTACGCATTTGCATTTTCCTGTTTGTGAAATGGCCATTAAAATGGGCAAGCATGTCTTTGTAGAAAAACCAATGGCCAATACCATTGAAGAAGGCCGTGCCATTGTGAACATGGTCAAAGAAGCCAATGTTAAATTACAAGTGGGTCATGTAGAAAGATTTAATCCAGCCTTTACTGTCTTAAAAAATGCCTCTTTGAACCCTTTGTTTATAGAAGTGCATCGTTTGGCTCAATTTAATCCAAGAGGCACAGAAGTAAGTGTGATTTTTGATTTAATGATACACGATATAGATATTATTTTAAGCATTGTCAAAAGTGATGTAAAGAGTATCTCTGCTAGTGGTGTTGCTGTTTTAACCGACACTCCTGATATTGCCAACGTGCGTATCGAATTCAACAATGGTTGTGTGGCAAATTTAACCAGCTCTAGAATTAGCATGAAAAAAATGCGCAAAATTAGATTGTTCCAAAAAGACGCTTATATAGGGATTGACTTTTTAGAAAAGAATACTGAAATTATTAAACTTAAAAAGCCAGAAGATCCAGAT
>Ga0214919_10009083_pt1 | contig 12874 bp, 28 predicted proteins | sample LL1503_MetaG_FD_177994 | JGI IMG/M metagenome (GOLD analysis project Ga0214919, IMG submission 177994) | Freshwater microbial communities from Lake Lanier, Atlanta, Georgia, United States - LL-1503 | ecosystem: Environmental > Aquatic > Freshwater > Lake | place: USA: Georgia | collected...
AGTTAATAATAGATAGTCACTTCATAGAAAGAGATAGACGATCTAGATTAGTTGAAGCGGTTTCTATCTATCCAAATAGAATTGGTGTTGGTATATCAGAAAATACTGCAATTATTATAAAGAATGAAAAATTTAGAGTTATAGGATATGGCAGTGTTACCGTTTTTGATTCTAATATCAAAGTTTTATCATCAGGTGATAAATTTAATATAAATAGAGTCTAATAAAAAAAGACGATTCACAAATCGTCTTTTTATTTCCTAGATTTAATCAAATTCAACCGTATCTGGTTGATGATAAACTGTTATAGTCATAGTTGTCCTTGTTGTACTTATATCACGTGGTGAATAATCACCGACATCCATTTCTGTACTACTAGATTTCGAAGTTTTTTCTACTTTCAAACGTTTTGCAATTAAATTTTTTTCTAATTCAGACGTTGCCGAATATGTATCAATAACCAAACCATTATCTACTAACTTAACGGCGATTAATTTAATTAAGTAATAACTATCACTAACATCACTGTTTAAGTCATTTAAAACCATTATTATTTTATTCTTTACCTCTTTTTGTTCAGAAGTCAACTGTTTCCCATCAATTGCTTTAGTATCAAATTGCTTTGGAGTTTTAAGTTCTGCACCAAAAGCAGATTTAACTTTGTCTAAGATACTTTCATTGACTTGAAAATTATCAAATAATTTAACATATTTTAATTTCATAATTTATATTTTTTTTTATACTTTAATTTTATATCTTTTATATTATTCACCTTCTTCCATTTGAGCATCAGGTTCAGATTCCTCAGTCTCATGTTTATTAGAAGATTCAGGCTTAATATCTTTTTTAGTTTCTTCCTCTTTCTTCTTATCTCTTCTTTCTTTTTCCTTATCAGCTATGTCCTTAGCATTTTTAAGTGCCGCAAATTGCATAGTTTCAAATGACTTTAAATATCTCATATTATTTAATATATTTTAATTATATATTAATTTAATATGTTTAATTTCACTTATATAAAATAAATATTTTTAATATATAAACAATATGAAACATCTTAAACATTTCAACGAAGAATTAAATCCACAAACTTATATAAGTGCAGGTAGAGCACTTAAAAATTATGGAAAAAATACAAAGGGTAATAAATTAGTTGATTATGGTTATGAGAAAGACCACGGATTTTATAATACACATATACAATGGGCCGGACAATCTCCAGTTTATACTGGTAAAATTACAAATCCAACTTGTAATTTCTATTACGGAGTTCCACAGTGGAATGGTCCTCAAGGAAATGTTAATTCACAATTAATTAATACTAATTTAACAGAAGAACAATTAGTTAGTGAGTGGAAATATGGAGATAGTACTCTATCATTCACATTAGAGTTTAGATTCACACCATCAGAACAATTAAAATCACTAATATCAGGTAATGATACTACATATCAAAATGTTAATTCAGCTATTAATCATTGGAATGGTTTTCACTTATTTACAATGTGTGTAGACTTGAGTTATTGGCAAGATGGATTAAGTGGATATAATTATAACGAAGATGATGAAGTAGAAATTAAACCAGGAGATCCAGACTATTGCGACTTAACAGATTTATATCAACATACAAAATCAATAGACATAAGTTTAAATAGACTAATGGATAAAAATATCTATGGTATATTTGCTGATAGACAATCAGCTCTTAAATTTAAAAGAAATTTACCTAGTCTAGTAAATCCACATAAGGAAAAGATAATGGATTTATTATCTATTATCGGTGGTGGTGCTGATGAAGTCGAAGATATTTTTGAACATTTCAATAAAATTAGAATTAACGCACTATATCAAGATGAAAATATAAAAGGTGCTAATCTATTCAATACTTGGTATAGAAGTCGTACTACTTAATACTTATACAGATTCTTCTGACCAATTTCCTCTTTTAATTATATTAATCAACTCCTGCTTATCTTTAGAAGGAATTCTAAACCTATCAACAAAATTATCAAAATCACTAATTATATTTGCTGGAATTTGAGATTTAAAATCGATATTACTTTTTAAATTGTCTTTATCTATTTCACATTCAAATAATAAAAATATAGTGGTATATCCACCACCTTCCCAGTTTCTTATTGTCTGATCATTGATTATATCATCTATACTTTTATTTGAATCTTTAACTGCTTTTGCATGCACATGACCCATTTCACTACTATCATTAACATAAAAATTATATCCTAAAGATTTAGCTCTTAATTCAATATTTTTTACTTCTTCTTTAAGTGTTAAAAGATCTTCTGAATTATCAAATTTTAGATTTAAATTCACAGTGTATTCCATAATCATACTTGTTGCTAATTCACACTTATCTAAAAAGTCTCTAATGTAATTAATATCTGTTACATATTCTCTACCACCTTTTTCAACTATTTCGGTATAGTAATTATATGAGATAGTGGCTTTTCTAACATTCTTTCTCCTATATGTTAGATTTATTCCAAGATCTTTACTGATAGTGATATTAGGAAGTTGGTCTTTAACATCAATTAAGAGTTCATCTATTTCAGGTTTGATAATATTAATTCCAGTCTTTTCTTCTAATTGGTTTAGAAGATCTTTCATAGAAACTGACTCGAACATTTTTAAATATTTCATTAGTTATATATTCGATTTTCACATTTGAAAAAATTTTCATATATTTGCAAGATGGAATATATCCCAGGCATAATACACGAATTATTTCAGAAAACTCACTACTACCTATTGAGATCCGATTTCTCTTGGTCAAATTGTAACAAAAGATATTCAGAATTTAATGAGATATCTGATTGGGACAACTATACAACTGAAGTTAAATTATTGGAAGGTGATATAATTGCCTTAAAATTCTTTAAATATAATCAAGATATCTCAACACACTGTTACCTCGAAAAAGTAATTCATAAAAATGGTGATGAAGAAATCTATAATAAAGAATCAACGATATCATTTAACTTTTTAGAACATAATCTGGATAGAGATAAATCTTTATTCCAATCAGCAGATAAAATTATCAATCGAGATAAAAATATTAACTTAATTCTAAATGAATATTAATCCTAATATTAAAAATATTACCAAATGTAACTATTGGATAAACTCCAATAGTGGTGACTGGATACGCCAACATCCTGATGGTACTTATATACTACACCTGGTATCTAGAAAAGACCAAAATGGAAAATACCTTTCATATGAAATGATTCAATTAACACCAGCACAAGTCTCCACAATTAAAGGGTTTATTCCAATTAAAGAAAAGAAACTATTCTCCAGAACTGCCGGTGTAGATAGAAGAGATAAATGGGCACCTACTCTTTCAGATGGAACTAAAGGACCATCAGAAAGAACCAAAGTACCACAAGTTGAAGATATAAGAGATTCAAGATTAAAAGATTTAGGAATATGAAACTATTGTGTATTAAAAATACCGCCAATAAAAAAACTATCTATAAATGGATAACTCCTGGTAAAATATATGATGGTTCCGATTATAGTAAAACACAATACATGATCCGTGATGATAACGGTGAAGTATCACTTTATCCTAAAAAGAATTTCCAAACCATTGAAGAAATCAGAGACGAAAAAATTACCAATATTTTAAACTAAATGAAAAACATACTACTGATACTAATATCAACACTATCAATAAATCTAAACGCACAGATCGTTAAATGGATTAAAAATCCAGTAATTGCAAAACAACAAGTATTTGTAACCAAAAATATTAACGAGGCTCACTTAGTCGTATTTAAAGTAGATTCACCCGATAGATGCTTAAAAGCCGGACTATGGTATGAAGTAGAAAATCCACAACTCTTTAAATCAGCTATCACACTTTATAAAGTAAACTCTCCAGATAAAGCAGACCTTATCATATACTACACTAATAACCCTAAACTAGCCGGATATAGAAAATGAAACTAAAACTTAAAGCCGAACACTCAAAAATAACATCACTAAACCTAGATAATAATACCGGACCAACCACTAGAAAAATTATCTACTTATCTATACAAACAAATAAACTATTTAAAAATAATACACTGTTTAAGTTCGATACAACCGGTACTGTTCATGTTTGCATTGACCAACTTAAACCTATTAAAATAGAACTAATACAACTGTGCAAAGACCTTTATAATTCCGAAGTTTCTGATATAGATTGGGAAATACACATAATTCCACTACTAAGACAGAATAAAATTATAAACCTACTTAGTCAATAATTTTCCTTATATTTATAACTCTAAATAAAATAAAATGCAATATACTATTGAACAATTCGAAATCGATTTTGAATCTGCAACCACTGATGAAAAATCAGAAGTACTAATAAAAGCATTAGATAATCTTGATACTAGTGATCCAGATGTTATGGAAACCCTATCTCAGTATAAAAACGAATTGAAAGATATTCGTGAGCAAATGGTTATTGATGAAAATGCTTTCTGTGAGAAAGCTATTCAAGAAGGAAAATTTGAAGTCTATAAATGTGTTCATCCAGTTGAAAAGTTTGAAATGGATGGATCATATTATGTTATGATTGATGATGTTGCTAAAGTCTATGAGGCTAATATCACTGCAGATAACCCTATCATTAAAGAATATATCTCAACTATTAAACCTCTTGTTTATATCATCGTAGATAATGGAATCGGAACACCAAAACGTAGAAGTGTGTTTCCAAAAAATGAATTTAACTTCGATGAACATTTTGTTAAATTATGAAATTTGAGAATATAGATTTTGGTAATAAACTTTTTTATAGAGTTCGAGATTTGGAAGAAGTAGATCTTCTAAAAGAAGTATCACATCTATCAGAGGCAGATGCCTTAGAAACATTGAGCCATGTTAATTCATTATTTATGAATATTATTGTTAATCCAGAGGTAACAATATCAAATCATAGTAGAGATAAACAAAATCAAATTATTGATGCTATAAGTTCGGCTAACTATAATTTGAAATACATAACATTAAATATAAGAGAATCCAAAAGTTATTGGAGAAATATCCGTTTAAATAGATTAATGAGTAAACCACTCTACACTGATTTCAAGTCAATAAATTATATATTATAACTCGATATGCCAGCAACACTTGAAAAAACTTATAAGGATTTTAAAATAGGACAAACTGTTACCTGTGTTAAACTTAATGTTGTTAACTATAACGGTGGTGATGAAGATAATGAAAGACTTATACTCGGTGAATCTTACACTATTACCGATGTTGATGTCCATTTTCCTTATAAAATATGTGTTAAGCTAAAAGGACCGTTTTATTTTCATCATGAATTTGTACCTATTGAATGCTTCACTGATATACAAGCTAAAAGAGATTTAAAAATAAATCAAATCCTAAGTAAATGAGAAAATATATTCCAATAGATGAATTAGATAGACAACTCATTGAAGATGTATTCCTAGTTAAACTTAATAAAGGTTTAGACCATCCACATGATATAACACTCTTATCAATTAAATATAATCCAGATGGTGATATTATAGGAACTGTTAGAATACATAACTCCGCACTTGAAATGATGGATATGTTACTACCTATGAATGAATATACTAATTTACACAGACAAAAGAAATTAAAACAAATAGGAATATAATATGAGAACTATACATAAATCTAAATTTTCTGATAGACCACACGTACTTAAAACTTCACTTATGTTTGTTGAAGATAATAAAATATGTGATGGTTGTGATATTAGTGGAGTTAAATGTGCTTGTCTTAGTTTAGTTACTGGTGATACATCACACTTATGTCAAGACTGCATCGAAGGAATCCTAGAAAGTCTAGATCCATCTAAACTAAGAGATATTAAAATAGATAAAATACTTCAATAATATAAAATATGACAATAGAAATTCTCGACTGGATTATGTATGTAATCCTTGTACTAATCATCTGGTATAAAATACTTCCTGAAGACTTGACCGAAGAACTTGGGACAATAGGTGGAATGTTTATAGTAATTATATTCACTATTATCTATGCTATAACCTTTTACTTCTTATCTTGGCATGATGATATATTTCCTATATTCTTAAACCTTAACGAATGGATTAAATTCAAATGGTAAATAAAATAATACTCCAATGACATCAGAATATATCCATCAAGTACTTATTAAAATCTTTAATGATGAAGAATTCACCGTCGAAGAATCAACCGAAAGAAAGTATTCTAAAGATAGACCAGCTTTCTTTGTTAGGATTAATCCACCGCATAATAAAAATAGTTTTAAATTCCTTAAAATCTATAATAATATTATTGGAACAATTATATGCGATGATGCTTGGGATGTTATCTTTGACTATAATTCAACATCCAATATAACTATTAAAATACCTAATGATAACACAGAAGAATTCTTCTATATTATTAAAAATAAAATAAAAGAACACCGAGTAATTGCTAAACTACAAAACCAACTACTAAACGACTTAGTAAAACTTAAAAACGATCCTAAACAATTAATAAGAGATTTTAAAATAAGTAGTATATTATAATGAACACTAAACAACTATTTCACCATATACAAGAAATCTACCAAGATAAGAAACTACTTAAAACCGTTTGGGAATCTCACGATATAATCATATCATCAAACGGTAACTATTACGAATGTAGTTACCATAAAAATGGTATACAGATAAAATTCCAAATAGAAGTTGAAATGGGTTATCCAGAATATACACTACATTATAGAATAATCTCAACCGAAAATAAACAAGTAATCAATAAAACAATAACTAACACCACAATACCTAAAATAATATCTAATCTATTAGTTCCTATAATCAGAGAAGTTAAAATCAATAATATTATTGAATAATAATGACAACCAATCAGCTATATAAACATATCGAAACAATCTATAATCATTTCGACGACTTTAAATCTAAAATGTTAATAGACAACTTCATTATTATTAAAAAAGATAATTACTATCAAGGCTTTATATCTGTCACAGATAATCTTAAACTTCAATTTAAAATAGTATTTGAAGATGGAACAAACCATCGAACAGATGATAAAGCCTACTATCGACTACACTACGAAATACTCAATGGTGAAGAAACCGAAAGATACGAAATCACGAGCGAAATTCCACAATCATTCCTAAATCTATTCAATCCAACCCTAAGAGAGTTTAAGATTAAAATGTTACTTAATGAACAAAATAATACAATAACTATTTTTGAACAAAGTATATGATATAAATCGGTAATATTTCTTTGTGGTGGTTAATTTGTGATTAAATCTCCAAATACTTACTAAGTGTAGATATCAAAGGCATCATCTGGTAAACCCAACTTCACTCTCACCATCTCTAAATCTTTTACATCAGCAACATGAAGAGTACTATGAAGCATCCTTTCAATTGTTCCAAATTGTTGATAATCATCCTTAAATAAATAAATTGTATCACCATCTTGTATAAATGGGTAATTATCAAGTATTTTATTGACTAAATCCATGCTTAACCCACCAGTATATACTTTCAACTCACCGTATTTGTTGAATCTATCTGGAATTTCCAAATATTTTGATCCAAGACATTTATAAGCTTCAATTTTTGTGTCAACCGGACTAGATTTTACCCAGGAATCCAAATTCTCTAAACCATTTATTATGTATCCAAACCGATCGTGAATATCAAGACCAAGTTTATATTTATCTTTTGGAACTGGAAGACATATTAATTTTAATAAGTATTGGTCTTCTTCAAACTTTTCTACCCAGCACGAAATATTATTACTATAAGGACGGAACATCGTTGACGAAGTTGGCTTTATTACCCACCAATCTGGATTGCTATCCTCACTACTTCCCGAGGCTTTATTGCCGTATGGATCGTATTTCAATTTTAGTTTCAAAATATCTGCTTTTAGATATTTTTTAAGAGCTTCTTCGATTTGTTTGATTTCTTCAGCAGTGAGTTCTACTTTTTTAAAATTATCTCTGAGTATTTCTTCAGCAGATTCCAATGTTTTCTCGTCATAGTATTTAAAACCATCACCTTGAGTTTCGTTCCAATTTTCAAAAAGTTTTAGGTATTTCATATTGGTATTCAATTTTTATATTTTATATATTAGGATTTAAAACAAAAAACCCTCTAAATATTTAGAGGGTTTTAATATTTTTTCATCATCAATAACTTTCGCTACCATCTGTTGCATTACTAGGATTTTTACTCCAGCGATCACGAGACCCGGTCATTGAAAGATCACCACGAGACATTTGATCTTTAATCTTCTTGTATCCTTCTTCATCGAATAGTAAATATTGTTCGTCCTCATGTCCTGGATCAGCTAGATGTGAATTTGGAGAATAAGTACAACCCCATAAAACTTCTCCGGTTGAACTATCTTTGAATTGTTCAAATTTTACCTGACCATTTTTTCCATCTTTTTGTAAAGTAGTAACCATTTCTTCTTTACCAGTTTTTTTGTATTTCATTTCCATCATCATCTTTGTCCAAGAAGCTTTAGCAGATTTTATTATAGCCGGAGCAGCCATAGCTAAGAAAATTCCTCCTATCATAAGAAGTCCTGCTATTTCTTCATTTACTTTTTGACTCTCTGAGAATCTTTTAAGATGTATCATATTAGTTAATTTATTTTTATATTCTATATATTATAGATCGAATATAAAATAATCAACTTTTAGTTAATTATATCATATATTTTTAAAATATTAGTAAAGCTCCAAACAGTCTAGAAGAAGAAAATGAAAGTCAAAGCTAAAGAGTCTAACCGTTTTTTTATTAAAGACGAATGGTACGATGTTATTAATATTAAAGATGTGGATAACAGTGGCTATCCACACTGCTTACCTTGGGAAAAGACAACTCCTGTTCCAAGTATTCGATACCAACTTAAAAACCATACAAGTAAAGACTGGACCGGAACTTCACCATCAAGTTGGTTTCATGAATCTAACTTCTATACCATTCAAGAAATTAGAGATAATAAAATAAATCAGATTATTCTGAACCAACCCGAAAAAAAATTTCCAATTTAAAAAAATTTTTATTTATTCAAATGGTAAAAGAACACACCTGTATTAACTGCCAACACCTAACACTAGACGAAAAATCAGAGAAATACTTTTGTAAAGAATTCTCACCACATAATACAACTAAAGAAAATAAAACCTGGGTGAATTGGCCCGAAACACAATCTTGTGGAACTGAAGATATAGGATACGGAACCGGAAAATTCCTAAGCAGAAAATCACACGCCAGAATCTTAAAACTAAAATCATTAGGAATATGATAATAAACATTAATATAGATATCGAACTAAATAACGAACAAATATACCTACTAAGAAAATTCTACATAGATAAATCAACCAGACAATTCTGGACTCCTATTCGTAAAATACAATCCGATACACAAGCCATAGATACCAAAATAGCAGACTCACTAGTCGATAAAGATATACTCAAAAAAGATAATATTTTTAACTACGGACTAACAATACTAGGACACTTTATAATAGATAAAATAGATAGAAATAAAATAATCGATAATATTCTAAATAATGAATAATAGTAAAAAACTTGATGAACTATTAGAGAAACTTAAAGATGCTAAAAACCATCCAGAAATAATAGAACATTTCCAAAAGATAATAGGAATCAAAACTTGTAGTATATGCAAATCTAAAGACTACTTTAAAGATAATATATGTCCACAATGCAAAAGAGATATTAATCTAAATAAAATACTAAAATGAAATATCACTTTTGTATTAATAACTTATATGTCATAAACTTAGTCCATCCAGCAAACGAATTATCCGATAAATGACCACCCGTAGAAAATCCAAACCTAGAAACAAACTTCTTAATAGATTCAATAACCGGTAAAACTACACCATCATAATTCTCATCAAATAATTCATCCTCACCAATAATATTAACCTCTATCTTTGGTGTACTATCCTGAACATGCCTAGTAGAATAAGAATAATCTATCTTAACCTCAAATCCTAAATCTAATAAATCATAACTTAAATCCTTTATATCCAACATAAGAGAATCACACTCCTCTAAATTATCCTTACCATATTTATAAGTCATAGCATCTAACCATATCTTATCAACACCACTAATACTCTCATTTAAATCATTAGGACCAGTAAAAAACATTTGTATCATAGTAACCCATTTACCCTCTGAACTAAATATATCACTATTAATATTCTTATAATTATGATTAATAAAATAATACGAATGACTATACTTAAAATCTATCTCCGATTCAATAAAACTACAAACCCTCTTTAAATCATCCAATATATCACCATCAATTAATATAGGTTCAACATTCTGGAAAAAGGGATATCCCTTAGGTAATATCTGTAATTGAAAATTATCCTTAGAATCCGATGTCTCATAATGAACAAAATTAATATCATAACCATATTTAAATTCTATTAAGATATCCTCAATCTCCGATCTTATAGGAGCTACTATATTACCACCAGAGTCTAAATTCGATTCATTAAATCTTTTTAAATATTTCATCAATTAATACTATTTCTTTTTCGATTTTGATTTATTTAATTGTTTAAAGAAGCTATTAATCTGATATAATATATTTTGATTCACAAATTCGTCACTCATACCACCTCTAATAAGAAGAGCCAATCCTAAAGCATTCGATTTCTTAATATACTCAGTTATTAAATCTCTGAGTTCATCCTCATCTGTTATTCCTTGTGATGTATATTTATCATAAGCAATTTTAATATTATCTTCAATAGATAATGATTCATTATATTTCTTTAAATATTTCATATAATTTTGTTTAGTCTAGAAATTACTTTGTATCACGTCCGAATAAAGAAAGACCTTGTGCTCTTCTTCGGTCATAAAATTTAAAAAATGAAGTCGCCGTATCTCTAACAAGTTTATTTTTGTCATTATATACATCATATCCAAAATACTCTTCTGGTCCACCCTCACCAAACATATCAACACAGTTTTGAACAAATTCATCCATATCGATTCCTGTTAAAGTACCATCAGGTGCCAAAAAAGTTTTATAATAATCCCTTATTTTTTTATCTAAACTATCTTCCATCCCAAGTGGATTCTCAAGAGGTGGCATATTTTTCCAATAATCACTATCTGAGGTTTCATTAAATCTTTTAATATGTTTCATAATATGTTTTATTTTTTTTAATACTCTTTTATATATTAAAATATTTTCTGTTATAAAATTAAGTTAGTTAATTTTAGTCGAATCCTTTAAATTTGTTAAATTTTGTAGCTAGTGTGAAAGCTAATATGGGTCTACTCTACAACAAATGTATATACACGTATATAAATGTATATAAAAGTGTCACCTTTGTATATCAATATAAAACATTGTAAAGCATCAGATTAATTAGAAACATATTATGTTAAAACAAATATAATTGTATGGATTATTTTTATATTTTACCTTTACAAGATCGAAAGCATATAAAGATTGGAATTTCATCAGATGAAATAAATCGAATTATAAAACATAAAGATGGATTTAATATTGATACATCTGGTGTTTTAATATTAAATTGTAGAAGGCGTTCAGTGGCTTTGAAGGTTGAAACTTGGATAAAGGATCAGACTAAATTTCCTGATTCGGCTATAGGATATAAGGGTTTAGATGGTTGGAGTGAGTTACGTTCTATAAAAGATTTGAATAAGATTAAGAATCTTATAGGTTGTATTAAAGATAATTCTTATTTTAAATATTCAGAATCTAAAATTATTGATTATAATTTATATACTTTAAATGATTGGATTATCAAGAATAATGATGGTGGTGTTTTGAATGAACAGATTAATAAATTGGCTAATGTGGAGGTATTGAAGCCAGTTAAAGGAATTAAATCAAACAATCTTGATTCTTTAATAGTTAGTAGTAATAATATTAGGGAATTGATTAATAAATATTCATTACATCTTATAAAGACTGGTTCTAAGAATCCTCTTTATATTCTTTCTGAATTAGTTAGAAAAAATGATAGTGGTTATATTTTAGATATATTAGATTCTGATAAGAAGGAGATATATTATTTTGTTGTTCAGTTATACTCTGATAAACCTTTTAAATTAAAACATTCTAAGGATGGAGTTGATTATCATATAGTGTGTGATATACGATTATTAATGTTAGTGGTATTAAGTTTAGATTATCATGAAAGTGAGGAAGATTATAATTTTTTATGTTTTAGAGCTATGTTACAATATTTACAATTGGATAAAAAATTGCGAGGATCTGTTTATAAATTACTAGATACGATTTAATTTTTATATACAAAGATATACATGTATATAAAAGTTGTATATAAATGTATTACATGTTAAAATCCGGTGTATATCGTTGTAATGATTTGTATATACACTGGATTTTTATATACTTCTAATAATCAATACTGGTAAGGGTTTTGTGGTTTGTATATACATGTATATACACCAGAAGTTAAAAAATGCCTGGGGAAAAACTGACTATGTTTTACATGTATTGATTGGATTTAAAATATTCTAATTTATCCTATAACTTATCTGTCTGGTTAAAAAGATGGATTTTTTACAAAAGATTTGGTGGTTAGAAATAGTTACCTTATATTTGTAGAATCAAATGAGAGAGAAAAAATAAAAAATCACTCTCAACTTTTAAGAGAAAAAAGTATAAAAATATCTCTCACAAATTTGGTGGTTAGAAATAGTTACCTTATATTTGTAAAATAAATCAGAAGTCGTTCTGATTAGTTCTTTGAAATAGAATTGTAGAAGTAGAGTTATT
>Ga0214919_10009084_pt1 | contig 12874 bp, 8 predicted proteins | sample LL1503_MetaG_FD_177994 | JGI IMG/M metagenome (GOLD analysis project Ga0214919, IMG submission 177994) | Freshwater microbial communities from Lake Lanier, Atlanta, Georgia, United States - LL-1503 | ecosystem: Environmental > Aquatic > Freshwater > Lake | place: USA: Georgia | collected 2015-03-15
TCCACCGCCCTAAGGTGGCTCGATCTAAATCAACATCAACTCTTTTCCAGATCTGCTCTTGGCGATAGAGGGGAAGATGATCAGCATACTTAGAAACTGCCACATGGGATAGAAGACCAGGACCTGCCATACTCTTTGGAATGGGCTGAGGTGGAAGGGGAGAAAGGACCACCGTTCCTTCACAACGGCACCCATACTTAATTCTGATGTGCCGAAGCACTTTGATCTTTGCCGGGATAACCTCGAGCTGTTCAGAGACCGCTTCCCCTATTTTATGTAAAGGACATGAACATTCCGTGCATGTCTTAAGGTGCTCTTCTAAATCATGAATGATGTCTTCTCTTGGAAGTTTGGGTCTCCGGCGAAAACCGGAGTTATATTACATGGAATCCTCCAAAACGCCCAGCTGAAGCCAATTTTCTTTCCTGTTTTTATTCTAGAACTTTAGATTTCGCACTGGCATGACGCTCCGTGAGTTCCACATCGATGTATTTGTCCGTAATGGCGCTTGAGCTGTGGCCGGCATCATCTCTGACATGCTCTCGTGGCCTGATTTTGACGTCGTCAGAGATCCCTGTATGTCGGAGCCAGTGTACTGTTGCTTCCATGAGATTTTCTGCTTCTTCCATGTGGTTATCGAGCTTAAGTTGGGCTACAGCGCGATCAAAACATTCCTGGACAATTGCGCGGATAGGTCCCGTATGGGTGAGAGGTCCTTTACCAGTCATTCTAGGAAGAAGGGGGGAAGAGTCAGAAGGGGATGGCAAGAGTGTTAGGTTTAGATATTTTCTCCATCTTTTAAGCGCCTCTAAAATAGAATCACTCACGGCAATCTGTCGCTTTTTGTTTCCCTTTCCAACCGTTACAAACCACCAGTTATTATGGTGATCCGCAAAGAAGTTGTTCATCGTTGGTGTCCACCGGTCACTTGCAACGAGCTCTGAAATTCTTAAATACATCCCATAGAGAAGAGACAACATAAAAAGAGTTCTTTCATGCTTTGCGGGCGCTTCTTTTGCCATTTGTTTGGCTGTGTTAAACACATACTGCCATTGATTGGGTGTGAGGCGCCTAATCCTTCTAGTTTTTTGTTGTTTTTGGATAAACTGGCTCTTTTGGCGAATCATGGTTACAGGGTTAGAGAGGATATACTCCTCCTGCAAAAGGTAGTTAAAAAAACTACTGAGGATTGAAAATATGTCTTTGATGGACGTTTCTGAAAGACCAAAGTCTCTTACATCTGGTTTTTCACCTTGTTTAAAGGCTCTTTTAGAGACTTTCGCTAAAAAAGGCCGCCATTCCATGTTGGGTTTTCTCATTTTTTCTTTACCCACAAAGCGTGGGAGTTTCTTTAGACCAATCCAGGATTTGGGAGGATTCTGACAAAACCCAATAAAAACCTCAATATCTTCACGTTTAAGGTCTTTAAGGGATTTATGATGGACGGTCCAAGACCACTGCAAAAGACGCTCAATATCACGTCTATAGGCTGTAAAGGTTCCAAGACTGCCTTTATAGGACCTTAAGAATGACAAAGCCTGTGTAAAATCTTGGTGATGATCTTTTTCCACATAACCGAGCGCTACAGGATCATCACTAATGCATTTCAGTGAATCAAAGAGCGGTAAAATAGTTTTCTTAAACATGAGTGTATTTTACCCCCCTTCTAGCTTTTTAACAACAGATAATAATCACGCTTATTACCTTTGTTGATAGTTTTTCTCCTCTTCACTATAGTCCCGTAATCATCCATAAATAAGGAGAAATCATCATGTCTCTTCCCATCATCCTCACAGTCCAAGAAATTGATCGCTTTGATTCCCCACCAAAGTTTCAGATACAAGAACGCTCTTTCTATTTTGAGATCGATTCTTTTTTATCAAAGACTCTTTCTAAACTCAAGACTGATACCAATAAAGCGGGATTTGTCCTAAATTACGGGTATTTTAAGGCCAGTAAAAAATTCTTTTCTCCAAAACAGTTTAGAAGAAAAGATTTAACGTATATCTGTCGGATTCTAAACCTCAATACCAACGAGATTGATTTTTCCACCTATCAGCCTCGCATTTATTCCTACCACAAAAGCCTTATCTTGCAGCACCTTGGCTGGAAGCCTTTTGAAGAAAAATACATTGCCCACTTTCAGACCAATATGGGACATATCAATGTGGGATCCACCCAGGAATTTTTTAGCACAGTCATTGAGTTCTTGCAAACCAACAAAATAGAAATCCCTGGCTACTGGTCGCTCGCCTTTTTCATCTCAAAACCCATTGCTGACCTAGAAAATAGACTCTTAAAGGATGTTAAGGATCTCTCCTGTAAAAACACTTCAGATGTTTTGGAAGAGTTTTCACAAAAGATTAAGGGAAATCCGGATGTCTTTAAAAAGATTGACGCATCCTTGAGACCCATGCGCATTCGAGAATCTTTAAAGGATTTCGAATATTTTAAGTCCTGCTTTCACGCCTTAACCCCCATCCTTCAAAAACTCTCCCTCCCCCCCTCTTCCATAGAATATTACGCAACCTGGATCTACAAAGCAGAGGTGGTCCAGTTGAAGAGCCTTCAGCCCTCTAAACTCCATCTTTATTTGATCTGCTACATTCAACACCAGTACTGTTTGAGGCAGGACGCCCTTGTAGACATCTTCCTAAGGTGTGTGCAGTCCAGCCTCAATGCAGCAAGGAGACAACAAAGCAAGATCATCACTGCCCTTAAAGATGCTCAATCCAAAGAGATGAATAAAATCATTCAGCAGTCAGAAACTTCAGCTGAAGTTTTGGAAGAAGTTTCTCTTGTGGTCAAAGATCCAGAGCTCGCTTCAGCGGATAAGCTCTTTCAAATTGAATTCCTGGTTGATACTTGGAAAAGCCAGAATACGTTAGGAACGCACGTAAAATCTCTTAAAAAGATCGAACAGAAAAGCAACTGGTTTGATGTCTTAGAGGGCCAATCCATCCGTCTTCAGTTTCGTGTTTCAAGTTTGTTGCGCCTATTGGAGTTTAACCCTTTGTGTTCTAGTAATGTTCTGCTTCAAGCCATCGACTATTTTAAGTCTGTAAAGGGCGATGTAACCCCAAAAGCCCCCACTGGATTTTTGAATGACAAAGAGAAAAAAGCGCTTACCAAAGGAGATATTAAAGAAGATTGTTTTAGGGTTTCCCTTTATAAGATTTTTCTTTTTATCTATGTGGCAGAAGGCATCAAATCTGGAAAGCTCAATCTTATCCACTCTTACCGCTATAAATCCTTGGAAGAGTACCTGATCGATGCTGTGACCTGGGAAACGCAAAAAGAATCCCTTATCAAACAAGCTGGCATCGAAGAGTTTATGGACTTTAATAAAACCATAGAGAAACTCAAAGGCATCTTGGAGAAAGCGTATGATAAGGCCAATGCCTCTCTAAAAGATAATCTCTTTGTTTCCTTTGATCCCAATGGCAAGATAAAAGTTGCAACGCCCAAGGTCGACAATGATGAGATGCAATATATCCTGGATTCCCGGTAAGTCATAACGAGGATTGAATAGATTTTTATATTTTACGCGGGATACGCGTTTTTTTTGTTGCTCTTTTCATCGTTACGTGTTAGTGTACGCCTAACGATAAATGGAGGTCGTCATGAGTATTGTTCATCAAACAGATAAACGTTCCGGCATAACCTATGCCTACGAATCTATTTCTCATTGGGATAAAGAGAAAAAGCAATCTCGATCAAAACGAACCCTGATTGGCAGGGTTGACCCTAAAACAAGTACTATTATCCCAACAGATGGGAGATGTCGTCATGCGGCGACCAGAAAGCTTGATTCGAAAGAAACTGTTGTTGCCCCTCAGACTGCCCGCTTTTTCTATGGGGCAACGTACCTTCTTGATGAGATTGGAGACATGCTGGGCATTACGCAGGATTTAAAGCAATGCTTCCCACATCTGTACCAACAAATCCTTTCTTTATCCTACTACCTGATCCTTGAGGACAAGACCCCTCTCTATCGTTTTGAGAAATGGGGAAGTTTACATAAACATCCTTACGGCCAAACCATCTCGTCCCAACGCGTGAGCGATATATTCGCCGCCATCACAGAAGACGCAAAGAACGCTTTTTTTCAATTACAAGGAAACCGCCGCCTTGAGAAAGAGTACTGGGCCTATGATACCACCTCTATTTCCAGTTACTCTGAGTGCTTGCGCCAAGTCCAGTATGGGCACAGTAAAGAAGATGCGACTTTGCCTCAATTGAACTTAGCCTTGGTCTTTGGAGAAACCTCGAATCTGCCTTTTTATTATAGAAAGTTGGCAGGCAATATTCCCGACAATAAGACACTGTGCCATTTATTTGAAACGTTGCGCATTTTGAACTTAAAGAGAGTTAAACTTGTAATGGACAGAGGCTTTTATAGCCAAGACAATGTGAATGATCTCTTTAAGCGTCACATTAAATTTCTGATGGGCGCCAAGATGTCTTTGTCTTTCTTTCGAGAGAAACTTGATGTCATCTATGATAGCTTTCGTGGGTTTGAGCATTTCAACGATGTTTATGAATTGTATTACCATACCGTACAGACTCAATGGTCTTACAAACAACAGCGTCCAAACAAAAAAGACACTCTCTTGGAGCCAAGGCGTCTTTATATCCACTATTACTATAATATTGATCAAGCAGCAGAAGATGAAAAAGCCTTTGACAGAAAAATAGCTTCTCTAAGACAGGAATTACTCTCCGGCAAGCGACAACCAGAGAACGAAAAGCTTTACGCCAAATACTTGGACGTTAAAAAGACTCCAAAAAAAGGAATAAAGGTTAGTGCTAAAGAAGAAGCTATCCGCTTAGCTAAACGCTATTACGGTTTTTTTGCGCTGATAAGCAACGAAACCATGGACGCTATAACGGCTCTAGAAATCTATCGCAATAAAGACGTCGTTGAAAAAGCTTTTGGAGATTTAAAAGAACGCCTTAATATAAGACGGTCGTTAGTTTCCTCAGAGCAAAGCCTCGATGGCAAGCTATTTGTTGAGTTTGTGGCTCTTATTTATCTTTCCCATATCAAAAAGAAAATGCAAGAGACGGGGTTATTCAAAACCTATTCTCTTCAGGGAATGCTGGATAAATTGGATGTAATTGAGCGCTTTGAGACCTCTGGCCACAGACCTTATGTTGGTGAAATCTTGGAAAAACAGAAAAATATCTACAACGCTTTGGGCGTTCCTATCCCAACCTCGTTATGAGTGCGGGAATCCAGGATATATCTCGTCTCTTCTTAAAGAACCTTCTCAAACCTCGATCTATCAAGTCCTTTCAACGGTTGAAGAAATTACGGGGTTTTCTAAGTCCTTTAAGCACTTCAGTTTAAAATATTCTAAGATGAAGCCTACATTCAAAACCCTTTGCGCAGGCATTATGGCACTGGGCTTGAATCACGGCGTTCATCGCATGGCCCATATGTCTGAAGGCATTAGTGAGAAGGTCCTGCGCAATACCATCAACTGGTTTTTTACGCTGAGTAACATAGAAGCGGCTTATGATACTATCGTTAATAAAATAGGAACCCTTTCTCTCTCCAACCTTTATCTCCACAAAGAAAACCAGCTTGTAACAGGGAGCGATGGCAGAAAGGTTCCAGTCGCTGTAGACTCGCTTAATGCCAATCACTCCTACAAATTTCCTGGTAAAGGCAGCGTTGTAACCTTCTATGGTTTTTTGGATTCAAAACAACGTCAGTTTTATAACACTGTCTTCACCTCCACCAACAGAGAGGCAGGCTACGTGATTGATGGGTTACTCCATAATGATACGGTTAAAAGTGATATCCATTCCACCGATACCCATGGCTATATGGAAAGCATCTTTTCTATTAGCCATTTTGTTCCGGCTATGTTTGCACCCCGCCTTAAAAATCTTAAAGACCAAAAGATTTATAGCTTTGAGCCCAAAAAATACTATGTTCAAAAGGGCTACAAGATTCTTCCCTGCAAGCGATTCAACCTAAAACAGATAGAAGACGAATGGGATCCCTTTCTGCGCTTTATAGTGACGATTAAGCTCAAACATACGCCCGCCTCTCAATTGCTGAAGCGGCTCAGCTCTTACGCAAAAGATAATCCCCTCTACAAAGCCTTAAAAGAGTTTGGGCGCATTATAAAGTCCATTTATATCCTAACCTACATACAGGATAAAGAACTTCGTCAGATGGTCCAAAAGACCCTCAATTACGTTGAGCACTCCAATAAATTTACAAAAGCCATCTCATTTGCCAACAATCAAGAATTCCAGTATGGAACAAAGGAAGAACAACAAGTCATGGCCGCCTGTACGACCCTTATGCAAAATGCCATTATGCTCTGGAATTATCTGACCATTTCAAAAAAGATTCTTGATGTCCCTGACCCCAAAGTGCGTCAAAAGATGATCAATCGTGTCAAAAAAGGCTCTCTCCTCTGCTGGAGGCACCTTAACTTCCAGGGAGAATACAACTTTAATGAGAAAGCCCTCAAGAAAAACATCTTCGATATGGAGAAAATCAAGAAACTCAAAATTTGAATAACTTCTTCTTATTCCTTGTATTTTAAACTGAGTCCCTTATAAAGGAAGATGTATTCAAAATGATGGAGGATATAATGAGAAGATATGTTTCTTTTGCTTTGTTCTTCCCTGTTTTATGGCTTTTTTTTACGCATACCCACGCTGCATCTACTCTCTTGGACGATATAGAGGGAACATTAAGGTCAGAATATCTGGTGAGTTACAGATATGACCCTCTTCCTGAGGGCTGGGAAGGTTTGGGTACTAAAGAAAAATCTCAGAGCGCTTGTCAGTACGCCTTAGGTAATCTTGGGGAGAAAGAGGGTTCAAAATTTACTTGTGAACAAAAAGCTATTGGTGATGGTGCTACAAGTAATATTTTTTATAGCATTAAACTCAAAGAACATGAGAGTGAAGATGATGAGGAAGCTGAAAAATTTTCCTATTTCTCTCCAGTTGATTCTATAAGATTATTGGTCAATTATCACTATCGTGGTGATGGTAGATTACCCTATTATAAAGATGGTGTGTTTGGGAAAAAATGGATTGAGTCTCGCTACAGCTCAACTGTACTGGGCGATGCGGATTTAAAATCTTTACATGTTATCGCCATGGCTTCTGTATTGGACAAAGCGAATAACATTGATTTGCATATTGTGAGTAGAACCGATTCCCAATTGAGGATATCTTCTTGGATCTTGCGCAAGGCTTTTGATCTGTTTGAGTCTGATGAAGATAAACTTCAGTCAGAGATGTGTCTGCTCCTTCAAAAAATGTCTTTGCCTAGTTACTCAAAATTACTTGAAAAAAGATTAACAGAAGTTGAAAATGAAATATCTAAACTTACTGATGAGAGTGAAGCATGAACTTACATGTATGTTCTCTTAAGAATAGCCTGTTTCGATTTATTGTAGCATGCTTTCTGACTATAGGTTGCGTAATCCAGGTTAATGCTTCTTGCTCCGGTCTTACTGTAGTAAATGATTGGGACTGGCTTGATGTGCGAGGGTTCTCACTTTCAAAAAGGGCTGTTTTTGAAAATTATAGTGAAATGGTTGGACAATATATTCAATGGAGAGAAACTACAAAATTTGGTAATCCAGACGCGTTTGGGACGATGGCAGCAAAAGCAAGGATCGTTCTTGTAGATGACACGGGTGTTGTTCAAGAAGTCATAGAGGCCAAACATGGCAGAATGGCTCTCCATGTAGGGGCTGATAAAATCAAAGATACTGCTCCGAACCCATTACATGAAACTGTTTTTTTAGCAGGAGAGGAGGATGATTATCTTAAAGTTTTGAAGCAAGAAGAGAAGAACTTAAAGACTTTTAAATCATCATTTGATGGTCTTCGATCATGGCATACTACCCCTCTGCTTAGCAAACATTCTATTTTTAAAGATGCGGCAAGGTCTTATGATGTTGTGTATAAGGAAATGACTCATTATGAAAACACCGCAAAAACTAGAGGGAAGGTTTCTTCCGGACTCTTACAGCGTGTTGATCCTTATTTGCGAGGAGAATTATTTAAAAAGAAAGATGAAGAAGGAGTCGATAAACAATTAAACGAGATTTATGTATACAGAGATATTCATCTTTATGATGGAGAGGCTTTTGCGGTTGATAATTTATTTCTTCTTCTAGACGATTATAAAATTCCTGATGGGTACGATAAGAAGGCAGTCAAGGCATTTGTCCTTTTTTTGACTGAACGTGATCCATGTTTAAGCTGTTCGGTAACAATTCAAGACACTTTAAGCAGGAAAATTAAAGAGAAATTAAGTGATGTTGTAACGTCTGTAGCTGTTTCTTTTGGAAATTATAAAGAAAGAAATTACAAGAAAGAAGAAACAACTGTCATTATACGTGATAAAATAAAAACAGCACCCCAGGTAGTCCCTGCAAATAACGACGTAGATGATGGCGCTGATGACGATGTAGAAGCTGAACAGGAGCCCCCTATTCTTCACCTTTATAGAAAAGAAGATTTAACAGGATCTCCCATTGAAATAGCTAGATCTCTCCAGAAGACATTTTTTGATATTCTTCATCCAGATATTACTCCGGCCATGAAACTGTTGTCAGCAGAAGGTCGCGATACGGGCTTAACTACAGCAGTTTCTTCTGTTGATGGTAATTTATTAGCTTTCCGAAGTATAGACATAAAATGTATGCACGATCCTTTATATTAGGAGCATTGCTTATGGGTGGAATAGCTTGGAAACTAAGTTAAATGACTCTGTGGAAGAGGGTTGAAAAATATTTAACTGTTTTTAGAATTTTCATTTGTCACTTTACTTTGCGTTTAGTTACCCGTGGAAATATAGGTTTCTGAAATAAAAACATCAAAGAAATTTGGCCTCAACTGTGCGTTTCAGAGGATTCCATGTAATATAACTCCCGTTTTCGCCGGAGACCCTATGGAGGGATTTTACGGTGAAGTTTGATGGGAAGAAGAGATTTTTAAAAGAGAGAAGAGTTGAATTTAGATGATATAAGTATAATATTACTGTTACATTTAGAGTTTTATTGTTATAGGAGATGATTATGATCAAAAGTTCCAATAAATACGGGATTATATTTTTTCTTGCTCTTGTTTTATTTGCAAATAAAGGCTTTTGCTCCTCATTATATTTTGTTGATGAATTTAATGGGCATTTAGATTCTTTGAGAATTTATGCAACAGCGTCGGCTATGGCTAGCTTACGTATGGGAGAAGAGGATGAAAAGCTATCATCCTTATCAGTGACTCATGAGTCCAAAATTGAACCTATTTCAAAAGCTTCAGCTGATGCAGCCGATATGATTAAAGGAACTCTCTGGCAGGTACAACGAGGGATAGAGAAACTTCTGGAGGAGAATCATCCTTTTGAAACCTTTAAAGCAGTGGTTCACTCCTTAAAGAGGTTTGGCGATGAAATTGAAAACCCAGATTTTTGGGCCATGGCCGGGCAGATTTATTTGGAAACAGAGATTGATCTCAGCGTTAAAGGATATGAAGGAGAAAACCATTGGAAAACCTGGTTTAGAATACATTTTAGTGGAACTAAAACTCCTATTGTTCCTGGAAAAGAGGATGTTTTAGGATGCCTTTTATACCCTGTTAGATTTACGGTTTATCATTGCAGAGATAATTGGAAATGCAACACGTTGCTCTTTTATCTTCAGGCCAACTCTGCAAGCTATGGAAATGCATATGCTCGTTTGGGAGTAATAGACTTTCTAAAAAGAAGAGCCGGGGATGATGAGGAAGAATTTGGGAGTGATATACTAAACACTTCCACATCTCCAGCTATTGTTTCTCCTTTTGATAAAGCTTTCGTGAGAGAAAAAAATGATATGAATAGATTCTTATGGGCTGCATTTGCAGATAATCATTTCAAGCGGGGATACCACTATGTTCCAGATGATAAGGTGAGTGATTGCTTGGGAGAGGATATTAAAGTTTTGCAGCAAATGACCATTAACACCCCTGAATCAGAATACCGTTTAGGGATTAAGTTGTTGGGCATAGATGACTTAGTTGGCGCTGAATTGGCGCTAAGAAGGTCTATGGAAAGAGGATTCCTTGATGCGCATCGTGTTTTGTATGCAAGATTTGACAGAGAAAAATATAAAGGATTTGTGGAGGAAAAAATCTATTATCTAGTTGATAGCGAGACTATTCTGATTGATACTTATAAGGAGGTTTTTGGCATAGAGATATAAATAAATAGTAATCAGGGAGTCTATTATAATTAAATTCTTTTTATTTTCTATGTGGTTTGCCATAGATGCTTTAGGTGCTGCTTCTCTTAAACCAACGATTTCCTTTATAAATGTTGGTCAAGGAAATTGTATAGCAATAGACTGTACAAACAAACGCAAAGTTGTTGTTGATTGCGGTTCTTCTACGCGTAGAGGCGTTGTTTTGCCGGAAATTCCCATAACGGCAGATATTTCTGCAGAAATCATGGGCAATCACGTGAGGGAGAACTATTTTAAATCTGGTGATCAGGAAGAAGTTGTTATTCTCATCACTCACCCAGATCAAGATCATTTAAACCTGCTTCCTTATATTTTTGTAGAAGATAAAGTTTCTGAAATAAAAAAGATCACCATTTTATTGGGGGGCCCTTTAGAAGATTATTTTACAACAGATACAAACGCAGCCCTGATAGATCATTTTCTAAATCCAGATTTTAGAAGGAAGATTTCAATAGATTCCTTTAGTCATGATTTAGAGTCGGGCGCATTGAGGAAATTGGCAGAAGAGTCAAAACGTCTTTTAGGTTCAGATGTGAAAAGAAATGATCCTACTTTTGCAGCCTCTCTTTCAGGCTACATTCACAAAAATCCCAATGAATTTAGGTTGAGAGGACATATTTTGGATAAAAGCTTAAGAGATTTTATGCCCTTTGAAGAGGGATCATTCTGCCCTGCGTTTGATGTAAAAGTCTTAAGTGCAAATGCTGGTCAGACACCGAAGATTAATGGGAAAAACGCTCCTTTTGTTTATGTATTTGAAAAAGATAATAACGCGAATAGTGTCGTTTTAAAAACGGTTCATCCTAAAAGTGGGAAATCCGTTATACTGACGGGAGATGCTACAGGGATAACAACGCAGCAGATTGTGGATTATTATATGTCAGCAGATAGATCTACACCGATAGCAGATCTTCGCCCCGATATTATGCTTGCATGTCATCATGGGGGGCATACTCATGACTCAAATGATCAAACATGGATTGATGCAACACGGGCAGATACAACAATATTAAGTTGTGGAATAAATAGAGGATATTTTCATCCTTCTTGTAAGGTTGTACGTCGATATTTTGATGCTGCAGCTTCTGATAAAGAGTCTCATTTTGTCACGTGTGGGGGTGAGGATGAAGAAGTAAGAGACTTATTTAGAGGTTTTGGAATAAAGAAAGTAGAGAGCGTTCCCCCTAGGGGAAGGTCTGCGCGGTCCTTTACTATTTCAGAAAAACCAACAACAGGAGATTTTTACCAAATTGAAAATTTTAATCGTCGGGTTTACAGTACTCATGATTCTGGAACAATAAGAGCTGTTTTTGAAGATGATAAGATGATCGTTGAAATAGAAAAATCGGGGTCATTTGAAATAAGAAAATCTCCTACCTCATTAGTGGACGCATCTCGATTAGGATCATCTCCTCCTCCAAGATCAATGTACGGATCTTCGGGTTCAAAAAAGTTGTTCACTCCTACTGTAGATGATACCCAAAGAAAGCACCCAGATGCGCTGGCCACTTTGCTAAAATCATCAAGTGCCAAACCGGTTGGTTATAGTAGTAGAAGTCCTTTTTCAAGAACACCGCTGACATCAACTGGAGCACATGCAACTGATCTTGGTGGTGCAAGACTTCAAAGTCGTATAGATAAGGAAAAGAAAGAAGAAATATCATCTGTTGAGAGATTGCCTACGGATGAAATGAGAGATGCCTCAAAAGAAGTAAAAGCTAGAAGAGCGCATAAATTAGGCACACATCTTCCAAAATGAAATTAGACTTTGGACTTATGGTTTCTAGAAATTCTTTATTCAAGCTGTGGCGCGTTTGGAAACGATATTCCTGAAGGGTGTGATAAAGATCTCTACAAATCTCCCCATCTTATTGAAAACTTCTTTGCAAAACTCAAGCAATACAGAGCCATTGCAATAAGGTACGATAAAACTTCCGAGGCTTTTCTAGGAGCAGTTTATATGGCTGCTTCTGTTATTTGGTTAAATTGATGACACGCCCTAGCTTTTGAAAATTTAGCGGTGGATAGCCTCTAAAAGTCTTTTAAATTTTAAGAACCCGTCTTCACAGTTAAGCCAATCTTTTGAGCAAGAGCATGGAATGAGCTATAATGACCATGTTTGCCACATTCAAGCCCGAAGTGCAACGGCGCGTAGATTTTGATTAAAGGCCTCGAGAGGCGTGAGCCAATTGAGGGATTTTCTGGGTGTTGAGTTATAGTTATCGCCACATTCAAGCCCGAAGTGCAACGGCGCGTAGATTTTGATTAAAGGCCTCGAGAGGCGTGAGCCAATTGAGGGATTTTCTGGGTGTTGAGTTATAGTTATCTATGGTTTCATAAAAATCCTCCTTGGATAGGGTATGAATGTTAGTGTTTCTGGGAAGGTCTCTCCTGAGGCGTCCGTTGGTATTTTCAACGCCGCCCTTTTGCCAGGAGGCATAGGGATCACAGAAGAAAGCCTGCATCTTAAAACGTTTAGAACAGGTCTCATGCCCTGCAAATTCCAAGCCGTTATCGAAAGTCATGGATTTTCTAGCAGCAGAGGGAATCTTCTTCATGAGATCGATGATTTTTTGAGCAGTGGTTAATGCTTTTTTTGTTTCAAG
>Ga0214919_10009085_pt1 | contig 12872 bp, 10 predicted proteins | sample LL1503_MetaG_FD_177994 | JGI IMG/M metagenome (GOLD analysis project Ga0214919, IMG submission 177994) | Freshwater microbial communities from Lake Lanier, Atlanta, Georgia, United States - LL-1503 | ecosystem: Environmental > Aquatic > Freshwater > Lake | place: USA: Georgia | collected...
TGCGTGACCCGCAGGTTTTCTTGTTCGACGAGCCGTTGTCTAACCTTGACGCCAAGCTTCGCGTATCTATGCGCACCGAAATCAAGGAACTGCACCAGCGCCTCAAGACCACTTCGATTTACGTCACACACGACCAAATCGAAGCCATGACCATGGCTGACAGGATTGTGGTGATGCGCGACGGCATCGTTGAGCAGACCGGCACGCCTTTGGAGCTTTACGATAGCCCGGTCAACCAGTTTGTGGCCGGCTTCATCGGTTCTCCATCAATGAATTTTCTGCCCGGTATCGTCAAGGGCAATCAGATCGAGCTAGAGGGTGGCGCGATGCTGCCGATGCCCACCAGCGCAAGTGCAAGCGAGAGCCAGAGGGTGGTGTACGGCACTCGCCCGGAGCACATTGACATTGCCACCGGCAAAGATGGCGTGGCCACCGAAGTAATCGTGGTCGAGCCAACCGGAGCCGACACCCAGGTGTTTACCAAGATCGCCGGGGTTGAGGTTACCAGCGTTTTTCGCGAGCGCCACGATTTCAAGCCGGGGGCGATGATCCGCTTAAAGCCCGATTCCGCACGCGCCCATTTGTTTGATGCGAGCAGTGGGATGCGCCTGTTGGTCTGATCAACCTGTATGCCCAATTCCACTGGCTCTGTCGCGTTAATGCGTTATAACCAAGAAAGCGGCTTCATAGGCCGGTTTTTCAAACAGCCAAGTTGTAGAACTACTTTTCTACCGCCTTGGTTGATCCATCGGGGCTGTTCATCTGCTCCTTCTTGGCCTTGTGCATGGTCTCGATCCCGGCGCCGATGATTCGAGCACTCCAAAATGACTTAAATCCCAACATCGGCTGTGTCACTCTTTTGACGCTCCGATGGCCCTGCTCCACGATGTTGTTCAGATACTTGTTTCGGCGCATCAGGATATCAACACAAGCATCAGCCTTGACGCTTTCGGTGGCAGCCGTTTTTGCCCCGCTCTTGTCGATGGTGATCTTGTCGGACACATCGTGCAGGTTGATGGCACGCTCCAAAAAACGCCCCGCCGCAGCTTACTGCGTTTGGCGGTGAGTAAGAAGTTCACCGTGTTGCCAGCGCGGTCAACAGCGCGGTACAGGTACTTCCACTGGCCAGCCACTTTGATGTAGGTCTCGTCCATGCGCCAGCTTGAGCTCACGGGGCGTTTGCGCCTGCGAAAAACGGCAGCCAGCACGGGTACGATCTTGATCGCCCAACGATGCAACGTGGAGTGGTCAACAAAAACGCCCTGCTCCTGGATCATTTCTTCCATATGTCGTAGGCTCAACGGTTAGGCCACGTAACAGCGCACGAAAGTCAGCATGACTTTCAGCGGATAGTGCAACCGCTTTAGGACCTTTTGCAACGCGCTGTTGAGCAAACTTTTGCGAAAATCAAGCATGTGCCGGATTGTCGTTTCGGCTTACTGCGACAGAACCCCAATGACTCGATGCGCGGGATCAGCAATCGGCCTTCCGGCGAAAGCGTCGCACCTCGACCGGTGCGGTCAAACAGCCGGGTCGACAATTCACGTTCCATCGCCGCGATGCTCTTGCTCACCGAAGACTGGGTAGTTCCCAGCAGGGCTGCGGTGCGCGAGAAACTGTTGGTGGCGGCAAGGCTCAAAAAGATTTCGAAGGTCTTGGTGTCCATGTGGTCCTGGCTCGGCAAGTCCTTTGCGCTGGGTTGGCAAAGGAATTACTGGTCTAGTGCGTTATTTGATTCTAAATTCGAATAACTGATATCGTCAATCCATTGTTGCAGAATATCGAGTTGTTCCTAGAATGGGTAAACGAGTGGCTTCCCGCCGCCGTGGACCATCCCGAACCGGGCCTGACCCGGTGCAAATTCTTGGGAGACAGCAACATGGTTTCTTGTCGAGCGCATGCAGTTCTTCGTCTGCTGGGATGTCTGGTCTTTGCCTTAACGATGTCTGCGGCCCAGGCACAGCCCTGGCCCACCAAGTCGATTCGCCTGATCGTGCCGCATGCCCCCGGTGGTGTCACCGATGTGGTTGCCCGCATGGTGTCGCAACCGCTTGCCGAAGCGCTGGGTCAGTCGATCGTGGTCGACAACCGGCCAGGTGCAGCTGGGCTGCTGGGAACAGAGGTGGCCGCCAAGACCGTGCCGGATGGCTATACCTTGTTGATGTACGTGGACACCAACACCATTTTTCCGTCCACAGTCAAGCAACTCAACCACGACCCGCTGGGCAGCTTTGACCCGGTGACCATCATGGGTCGGGGGTCGCATGTGCTGGTGGCCCATCCATCGCTCGGCGTGACCAACCTTGCTGAACTGGAGGCCTATGTGAAGGCCCATCCACGGGAGCTGTCTTACGCAAGCCCCGGCACCGGCAGTCCGCAGCATTTGGGCATGGAGATCATCCGCAATGCATACGGAATGGACTTGGTGCACATTCCCTATAAGGGGGGTGGTCAGGCAATTATTGATGTGGTGGGCGGCCAAGTCAAACTGGGCATGCTGGGTATGGCGCCAGCGTTGCCACACATCAAGAGCGGCAAGCTCAACGCGATTGCGGTCACCGGACGGTCGCGTTCGGTCGCCCTACCGCAGATACGCACCGTGGCTGAATCCGGCCTGAGCGGTTTTGAAACCGGGCAATGGCAAGGTCTGGTGGTACCGGCTGGTACGCCGCCCTTTATCGCGGAACGATTGCATACCGAGATCGTCAAGGTCATGCAGCGCGCGGACATCAAGGAACGGTTACAAACCATCGGTATGGACAACAGCACCAGCCCGAGCCCGGCGGCATTTCGCACGATGCTCAAAGACGAGGTGGGTAAGTGGGCGACCGTCGTCAAGGCATCGGGCATTCAGCCGGAGTGAGCGCATGAAAACAGCACCGGCCGGCTACAACATTCTGTTCATCACTTCCGACCAACAGCGCGCGGATTGTTACGGGTTCGAAGGCCGGAAGGTTAAGACCCCCCACCTGGACGAGATGGCGCTCAACGGCACGCGTTTTTCGTCTTGCATCACACCCAACCTGGTGTGCCAACCGTCGCGTTCGTCCATCCTCACTGGCCTGTTGCCGCGGACCCATGGCGTGTCTGATAACGGCATCGACCTGCCCGCCGACACCGGCGAGAGCGGTTTCGCTGGCACGCTGTCGCGCCACGGCTACGCGACGGCCTTAATCGGCAAGGCGCACTTCACTACGTCGCACACCTTCACCCCGACCGGCACCCCCGAATGTCGGGAGAGCAGTGCGAACTACGGCGCCGACTGGGGTGGCCCCTACATGGGTTTTGGCCACGTCGAGCTGATGCTCGAAGGTCATAACGGGTTCCCGCCCATGAAGCCCCCGATGGGCCAGCACTATGAGCGCTGGTACCACGCAGACGGTCACGGGGATGAGCGGACCGCCCTGTACCGGCAGGCTTTGCCGCCGCTGACCGACGCCCACGAAACCTGGAACTCCGCGATGCCGGTGGCCTGGCACAACTCCACTTGGATCGGCGACCGCACCATCGAATACCTTCGTAGCCACAAACACCAGAACTTTTGTGTGTGGGCATCGTTTCCCGATCCGCACCATCCCTTTGATGCGCCTGAGCCGTGGAGCCGCTTGCACCATCCCGATGAGGTAGACCTGCCGCGGCACCGAGAGCTCGACTTGGACCAGCGGCCGTGGTGGCACCGCGCCAGCCTAGAGGGCAAGCCGCAGATGGCCAACGAACGCCTGCGTCAGTTTCGCGAGAAGTCATCGCGCACGCCACACCAGACCGAGCGCCAGTTACGCAACCTGATCGCCAATTACTACGGCATGATTTCGCTCATCGACCACCAGGTCGGCCGGTTGAAACTGGCGCTGCGCGATCTTGGCCTGCTGGACAAAACCTTAATTGTCTATTCGACCGACCATGGCGACTGGCTGGGTGACCATGGCTTGTTGCTCAAGGGACCGATGGCCTACGAGGGCCTGCTGCGCGTCGGCCTGCTGATGGAGGGCCCGGGAGTGCCACGCGCCAAGGTAGTGCCAGATCCGGTGTCGACACTCGACCTGGCACAGACCTTCTGCGACTACGCCGGCACCACGCTGCCCGAGTCTGTTCACAGCCGCAGCCTGCGCCCACTGGTCGAGACCACAACCGCCACGCGCGACTTTGCGCTGTCGGAGTGGGACTTGCGGGCCTCGCGCTGCGGCGTCGACCTTGGCCTGTGCACCGTGCGCACCCAGTCCCTCAAGCTGACCGTCGAAGCCCACAGCGGTGCCGGTGAGTTGTACGACCTGCGTGAAGACCCCGACGAGATGACCAACCGCTTCGGCGATCCGGCCTACAAGGTGAAGCAAAAGGAACTCGAAGACATGATCGCGAGCCGCCCCGATGACGTTCGCGCGGCCCTGCCGCAGATCGGAATGGCATGAGCCGCTGGGCCGCTGCCAAGATTAATCCCGCTGCGCGACTGCGCGTAGGGCCAAAGTACGTTGCCAGGCCGTTCCCATGGAGAACAGTCCCGCAGCGCCCTGGGCGCAGGGCTGGTCCGTGCACAACCACCTGACTTCACCGTGATCGAGACCGCAGCTACCATTACGACCCGGGACGGCCAAATGCCGACTTGGATCGTCCATCCGGCCAGTGGTGGTCCGTTCCCGCTGGTGATCTTCTACATGGATGCGCTGGGTATCCGCGAGGAATTGCGCGGCATGTGCCGCCGCATCGCCAGCGTGGGTTACGCTGTCTACCTGCCCAACCTGTATTACCGCGCCGGCGGTCCGAGTTTCGACGCCGCATCTCTGGCCTGGGGCCAGCAAGACCCGGCCATGATGGTGCTGAACGATGGCCTTTCGCTGGCCATGACAGTCTCCGACGGTGCAGCACTGCTGGCCCATGTGCAGCACGACGCAGCGATCCGCCTGCCCGCGGCGGCCATCGGGTATTGCATGGGTGGGCGGCACGCGCTCGCCGCTGCGGCAGCCTATCCGGAAACGGTTAAGGCAATGGCTTCATTGCACGGCGGTCGACTGGTGACCGACGGCGCCGACTCGCCGCATCAACGGATCGCCCACATCGGTGCCGAGGCCTACTTCGGCTGGGCCCACGACGACCCGGTGGCGCCGGCTAGCCATGCGCAGGCGGTCGAAGGCGCCTTGGTGGCGCGCGGCCTACCTTATCGGCTTGAATGGCACGCCGGAGCGTTGCATGGTTTTACGTTCCCCGAGCGCTATTGCTACCACCATGAGGCGGCGGAGCGCGTCTGGTTGCGCCTGTTCGACCTCTTTCGCCGTACCCTCAATCGGGCTCCCTCGGCACTTACAAAGGCACTCTCATGAAACGACTGGTCATGGTGGGATGCGGCGGTTTCTCGCGTCGCTATCACCTGCAAACCCTGCTGACCGATCCGCAAACCAAGATCGTGGGCATCTTCGATCCGCATCCCGCGCCGCAGGTGCACGACATCGCAGACCAGACGGGGGCGAAGCTGGTTCATCGACTAGACCAGTTGCCCGACGCAGACGCGGCACTGGTCACGACACCGCACGTGCTGCACGCGGAGCACATCACCTACACACTCGAACGCGGATGGGCCACGCTGGTGGACAAACCCTTCGTGATGGACATCGCCGACGGACGCCGACTGGTGGAGATGGCCGAATCACGCGGCCTGGTTAATGCCGTCGGGTTCAACCGCCGCCTTGACCGGGGCTGTCGCCGTGCCAGGGAGGTGATAGCCTCCGGCGCGCTCGGCGCGGTGCGACTGGTGCAGACGGTACAACTGGGCTACGAGGCCGGCGGCTGGTTCCTGCAACCTGAACTCGGTGGCGGAGGGGCTTTCACCGGGCGCGCCACGCACATGGCCGACATCGTGCCGTGGATGCTGCAGAAGCGCCCGATCCGGGTGCACAGCCGGCTCCGTCCGGGGCCAGCCGGGCGGGTCGACAGGGGTGGCTTCATCGATCTGGAATTCGCCGACCTGGAGTGCCAGATGAATTGCATTGACCAGGGGCTGCACATGTGGGACGAGATCCGCATCTTCGGCGAAACCGGCTTTATCGAAATGCGTCGTCCGATGGACCTGGGCACCGGGTGGTCCATGCAGTGGACGCAGGCCAACGGCACCGTGCTGGAGACGGTGGCGGCCGATGCCGGCACCGGCTGGATCACCACCGATTTTCTCCGTGCAGTGCAGCAGGGCATGCCGGTGGCCTGTACATTTGCCGACGCCCTGTTGTCGGTCGAGATAATCCAGGCGGCTTTTGCGTCGGCGGCGTCGCAACAGGCCCATGACCTGCATGCCGTTCCGCTGAGCGCCGCTTGAACCATGCAATACGACGATCACCTTTGTGACATGGCTTCGAGGGTGTCCCTGTGCGGGGCATGGTCTGTATCGAAGCTGTAGCATCCGACGCGCAACTACAAAGGGTCGCACTTTTGCCGCCTCGCAAATGCCCGCACCTGCAATCGCGCCGTCTACACGCTAACGTGATGCACAGACAAATCGCTTTCAACCACCACAAGGAGACAAAATGAGTCACGGAATCACACGTCGGAATCTGTCGTTGGGCACGGTCTCGGCCGGCGCACTGGGGGCCATGGCGTGGGCCCCCTCGGCCTGGACGCAAACCGGCAAACAGACGCCATTCACCATCGTCATCAACAGTTCGCCATGGTTCGATGGCTTTCGCAAGGTGGTTGAAGCCTATGAAGCCGAGTCCGGCAACAAGGTCAATCTGGACGTCAACCCATTTGGCGGCAGCTTAGAAAAGCAGCGCGCATCGGTGCGTACCAAAGATGGGATGTTCGATCTGCTAATCATGAACGGCCTGTACTATCAAGAGTTCTACCATGGCGGCTTTCTCACGCCGCTGAACGACATCGAGCCGAGTTTCAAGCTCGATCCGCAGATGGTACGTTACGACAACACGATGTTCTGGAACGAGGCCACCAAGGTACACGACCCGGCCAGCAAACTGATGGCGGTGCCGGTCAATGGCAATATTCCCTTGCTGATGTACCGGGCCGACCTGTACGAGGAGTACAAGCTCAAGGTGCCTGAAACCTGGGACGAACTGTTGGCCAACGCCAAGAAACTGCATAACCCGCCCAAGATCTACGGCATCGTGCAGCGCGGTGCACGCGGCGCGCCCAACGACGTTTCCTATGACTGGTGGCCGTACCTGTACAGTTTCAATGGCAGCCTGTTCCGCGACGAGGCTAAGGGCGACTTCACCATCTCCATCAACAGCCCCGAATCCAAGGCAGCACTCGATTTCTATATCCGAATGGCCAAGGAGGCCGGGCATCCACAGACCGGCGGGCTGGCCCAGGCGCAGATCATCCAGAACCTGGCAACCGGCAAGGCCGCGCACGCCATGCTGGTGATCGCTGCCTGGTCGCAAATGGACGACCCCAACAAGTCGGCGGTGGTCGGCAAGCTCAATGCGACTATGGCTCCCCGTTCGGCCAATGGCAAACCAGCGCCGGTGCTCGGGCACTGGCTCGGTGGCATTCCCAAGAACGTCCCCAAGGCGCGTCAAACGGCAGCGCTGGCCTTTCTCAACTGGTTCCAGACGCGCGGCGCGCAGGTGAAATATCTGCAGGCAGGCGCACCGCCGGTACGCCAGGATGTTCTGTCCGATCCAGTGCTTTCCAAAGATCCAAAGAATCGCTGGATGAAGGCTATGGCGGACAGTTCGCCATTCACGCGCCAGATGTGGACCGTCCCGGAAGGCGCGCAGATCGGCGACGTGCTGGAGTTGCGCCTGAACCAGGCCGTCATCGGCGAACTGACCACGGCCAAAGCGCTGAACATGATTGCCGACGAGGCGCACGCCATCATGGCGCGCGGCGGCTACAAGACCGGCAAGATCACGCCATTGGCATGAACCTCCGGGCCGCTCCCAAGGAGACAAGGCACTTTCGACGCCGGCTGACAAGTGCTTGCAGCGCTTGTCATGTCGAAGCCAGTGCCGTAGCGCGGCAGCGAGCAGACTTCATTGTTCGCAGCCGGACCGCTGCCGTGGCGATAAGCCGGTGGTTAATCCGGAGCGACCCTGGGGCAGCGCCATGCGGCGGTTGGGTAATGCTGAGTTTGGCGATGTCTCGATGAGCCAGGCTGCCCCTGTCTCGGAGTCGGTCTGGCGCCGCCTGGCGCTGACGCCGTCTCTGGGCGTCTTCATGCTGCTGTCGCTGCTGCCCGTGGCGAATCTTATTGCCATGAGCATGCACCAGATCCGCTGGGAGGATGGAAGTGCGACCTGGGAGTACATCGGCGCGGCCCACTACGTGCGCCTGAGCGCCGACACTTTATTCCGAAAGGGTGTCTACAACACCTTGATCTTCTCGGTGGTGGGTGTGTCGCTTCAGATCCTGATCGGTTTCTTTTTGGCCTGGTCGGTGAGCCGTATCGGGCGGGGACGAGTGGTGTACCGCACGATCTTCATTTTGCCTATCCTGGTGCCCGGCATTCTGATCGGGGCGATCTGGAAGCTGATGCTGAACTATGACTTCGGTCTAGCCAACAGTCTGATCGGCGTTTTCGGTTTTCTGCCGGTGGACTGGCTGGGAACGGCCAGCCTGGCGCTGCCGTCTGTCATCATGGTCGACATATGGCACTGGACGCCGTTCTGTTTTCTGCTGCTGCTTGCGGGGTTCGAGTCCCTTCCGCAGGAGTTGCACGAAGCAGCGCTGGTCGATGGCGCCAACGCCTGGACTGAACTCCGCTATGTGTACCTGCCCATCATGATGCCGGTGATCGCGGTGACCTTCCTGTTCCGCTTCATGACCTCGCTCAAGGTGTTCGACGAGATCTACCTGCTCACGGGTGGCGGGCCGGGCTCGTCCACCGAGGTCGTCAGCTACACCATATACCGCACGTTCTTCACCCAGGACCAGATGGGCTATGGCTCGGCCATGTCAGTCGCGGTGCTGTTCGTGATTGCCATATTGCTGGTGGTGGGTTTCGGCCTGTCGCGTTCCAGGAAGGGTACGGCGTGAAATTCCGCTTGTCTGAACACTTGCGCGTCGAGCACACCCTGCTGGCGTTGGTCGCGTGCTTTGTGCTCGTGCCTTTTATCTGGATCATTGCGGCCGGCTTCAAGACCCAGATATCCCTGCTGCAGGGGGAAATCTTCTTCAAGCCGAACCTGTCTAGCTACCAGGAGGTGCTGTTTTCCAAGACCACCGAGTTCTTTGCCAACGCCTTCAACAGCCTGGTTATCGCCACCGCCAGCACCGTGGCGATCGTGGTCGCCGCGACGCTGGGCGGCTACGCGATGGAACGTATGGCGACGCCGCGTTGGATGGTCCATACCCTGCTCGGCTGGTCGGTGGTGTTCCACATGGTGCCCCCCATCACGCTGGTGGCTGCTTGGTTCCCGCTGTACCGACAGTTCCATCTGGACAACACCTACGCCGGCATCATCTTCGCCCACATGGCACTGCACCTGCCGATGGCGCTGTGGCTGATGAGCAGTTTCATCCGCGAGGTTCCCATCGAACTGGAGGAGGCAGCGCGCATCGATGGCTGCTCCACACCCTACCTGCTGTGGAAGATCATCCTTCCGCTGATCGCACCGGGCCTGGCGGCCACCGCGATCCTGATGTTCATTTTCAGCTGGAACGAGTTTGCCGTGGCTTTGAACATGACTGCCAAACAGACGGCCACGGTGCCGGTGGCGATTGCCAAGTTCGCGCAGAGTTACGAGATCAAATACGGCGAAATGGCGGCCACCGCTGCTCTGGCGCTGATTCCTGCCCTGTTGTTCCTGCTCATGGGCCAGCGTTACATCGTCAAGGGCCTGACCACCGGAGCAATCAAATAAGATGCCACAGCTTTTTGGACAACAACTTAGCAAGACCCAACTGCAGCGGCGCATCGGCGATCTGCGTCAGGTCGTAGGGGTAGAACTGTATGCGTTACAGAATGGCCCCCAACGCGGCCTGCGCGTGCTGGAGTTCAAGACCGGGAGCGGCTTGTGTTTCACGGTCCTGGTCGATCGCAGCATGGACTTTGGTCGCTTCGACTACCGGGGTACGCCATTCGCCTGGCAATCGGGGACTGGCTTTCGCCACCCCAGCCTGATCGACGCCATGGGTGAAGGTGGCAATGGTTTCATGCGAGGCTTCTCGGGCCTGCTGTGCACCTGCGGTTTGGACCATATCCGGCAACCCGACCGAGGCTCAGCGGACCACTTCGATTTACCGCTGCGCGCCGAAATTAGCTACCCGATGCATGGGCGTGGCGCGCTGCAACCGGCGCAACTCGACGGCTACGGGCTGCGCTGGGATGGCGACGAAGCGGTCCTGTGGTGCGAGGGCACTGTGCATCAGGTCCAGGTCATGGGTGAGCACCTGTCCATGACCCGGCGCATCGAGGTCGCCGTAGGCGGGGCTCAGGTCCACTTTACCGACACGGTCCGCAACCATGGCTTTGCGCGCACACCGCATATGCTGCTGTACCACATCAACCTGGGCTGGCCGCTGCTTGATGAGGGCGCACGTTTCTCGGCCCCCATCACGGCCACTCTGGCTGCCAACATGCCGCGCGACGTGCAACAGGCAGACTACCGCGTGCAGTCGCCGCCGCAACCGCGTTTCGTGCAGCAGGTGTTTGACCATGCGTTCAAGGCCGATGCCGCCGGCCGCGTCCCCACCGCCCTGGTGAACGACCGCCTGGGGCTGGGTTTCGGCTATGAGTTCGACGCCGCCGCCTTTCGCTGCCTGCAGCAGTGGCAGGCGCTGGGCGAAGGCATCTATGGCTTTGGCATTGAGCCCGCCACCTCGCACTGGGGCTCGCGCGCCGACGCGCAGGACCGCGGTGAGGTCATAGAATTAGCGCACGACGAAACCCGGACCTATCGCAGCAGCCTGTCCGTGCTCGACGGCGCGGAGGCGATTGCGGCACATGAACAGCGGGTGGCAGCCATTACACCTCTGCTCACCGATGGCTTCCCGCCGCGGACCCAGCAACCCGCTGGCGGCCCGTTGGTGCAGAAGTTGCCGGACCGAGCCAGCGTGGGCCGATGATGCACATGTTGATGCCCAGTCTGCCAGTTGCCAGTGCAGTGCCGACTTCGGCCTGCCCCCTCACCCATTTACAGCCTCACGAATACACACCATGATCAGCAAACCTGCCAACGTATTGTTCATACTATCGGACGAGCACACCCGCGATGTCACAGGTTGCTATGGGCACCCCTTTATCAAGACACCGCACCTCGACCGGCTGGCAGCCCGCGGCACGCGTTTCGATGCGGCCTACACCAATTGCCCGATCTGTGTGCCGGCCCGGGCAAGCCTGCATACGGGCACCTATGTGGCGCACAACCGCTGCTGGGACAACGCCCATCCCTACGACGGCAGCATGCGCAGCTGGGCCCACCGGCTGCGCGATGCCGGGCACCAGACCCTGTCCATCGGCAAGCTGCACTTTCGCAGCGACAAAGACGACAACGGCTTCGTGCAAGAGTTGATTCCGCTGCATGTGGTCGATGGCCAGGGCGACCTGCTGGGCCTAGTGCGCACGCCAGAGCCGGCCGCGCGCGGTGGTACGGCCGATCTGGCCGGATCGGCCGGTCCGGGGGAGTCCACCTACGCGCTGTACGACCGCAACATCCGTGACGCTGCAGTGCAATGGCTCACCCACCTGGCCGGCAAGCTCGACGAGCCCTGGTGCCTGTTCGTGTCCTTCGTGAAGCCGCATTTCCCGCTGGTAGCGCCCCAGGCGTTCTACGACCTGTATCCGCTTGACTCGATTCCCATGCCACGGCTGTATGAGCCGGAGCATGCGCCGACACACCCGGTGATCGCGGCGCTCAAGCGCTGCATGAATTACGACGACAGTTTCACGCCGGAAAAGATCAAGCTTGCACTGGCGGCCTATTACGGGATGGTGAGTTTTTTGGACGACAACATCGGTCAGGTGCTCGACGCGCTGCAGCACAGCGGGATGGGCGAGAACACCCGCGTCATCTACAGCACCGACCATGGTGACAACCTGGGCAACCGCAAGCTGTGGGGTAAGTCGGTGCACTACGAAGAATCCGCCGCCGTGCCCATGATCATCGCCGGACCGGGCATCCCGGTGGGCAAGGTTTGCAAGACACCGGTGACCCTGGTCGATGTTTACCCAACCATCGTGCAAAGCGTGGGGCTCAGCCTCGACGCCGCCGAGCAGGCTTTGCCGGGACAGTCCCTGGTCGATCTGGCTTGGCACGATGATCCCGAACGCGTGGCCTTTGGCGAGTACCATGCGGCCGGCTCGATCACCGCGATGTACATGGTGCGCAAGGGCCGATGGAAATACATCCACCACGTGGGTTATGCGCCCGAACTGTTCGACCTACAGGACGACAGGGGCGAAACGCGTGACCTTGCCGGCGACAGCCAGCATGCGCAGACTCTGGCCATGATGGAAGCGGAGTTGCGCAAGATCATCGATCCGCAGGCAGTCAACGCGCAGGCGTTTGCCGACCAGAAGGTCAAGATCGAGCGCTTTGGCGGAGTTGAAGCCTTGATCAAGCGCGGCGACTTCGGCTACTCGCCGGCACCGGGTCAGAAGCCGGTGTTCGCCACGGCGCTGGAGGCCTGATGGCCGCCGCGCGCGCGGCCTGCGTGGCCCGTGCAACTGCCTGCTGCGGGTGCAGCGTTTTTGGGACGCACAGCCCGTGCAGCGATTTTTTTCAGATGGTTCGAAACAAAGGGGTTTGACATGGCGCACGTCAGGATTGAAGAGGTGCACAAGCACTTTGGTAACACCCACGTGATCAAGGGCGTTTCGATTGATATTGCCGATGGCGAGTTCTGCGTGCTGGTGGGGCCGTCTGGCTGCGGTAAATCCACGCTCTTGCGCATGATCGCCGGGTTAGAAGAAATTTCGGATGGGAAAATCA
>Ga0214919_10009087_pt1 | contig 12872 bp, 14 predicted proteins | sample LL1503_MetaG_FD_177994 | JGI IMG/M metagenome (GOLD analysis project Ga0214919, IMG submission 177994) | Freshwater microbial communities from Lake Lanier, Atlanta, Georgia, United States - LL-1503 | ecosystem: Environmental > Aquatic > Freshwater > Lake | place: USA: Georgia | collected...
AATTTTGTTCTAAAATACGAAAAGGTTAAAAATAATAAACTGATCAAATCTCATGAAATCATTTCCAACATTTTTTCAGTGATTAGCAAAGTAATTTTTTATATCCTCACTATCCTCGCTGCCCCTTAAAAGGGGCAGCGAGGATAGTGAGAATAAATGTGGAGCTGCAGGGAGTCGAACCCTGGTCCAAACACATTCGCCGTAAGCTTTCTACATGTTTATTGTTGCATTAATTGTAGGGAAATGGCCGGGGCAACACAAACCAACCATTACCTTAGAAGAATGATCTTAAGTTCCGAATACTTCATAACGGAAAAGCATTCCATTTTCTTTTTGAGTCGGCGGAAGAACTTGGTAACAGAACAACCCGTTCAACGGCCCTAATGGGTGCTAGTCTATCGACTAAGCAGCCATGGCATACTGAGTATTGCCATTTGAAGTTTTGAATATTCAGATTAAAGTGCTAATTATCCAACGCACTACATGCTTACACTTACAAAGATCTATGCTGTCAAAACCGGTCAGCCCCGTAACTGATGATCCAATAAATTAAATCAGTAGCTATGCAAATTTACGTAAACTATTTAGTTTGGCTTTTAAAACTCTTCTGCTATACATTTGTAGCACCTAATTTTAACAAAAGCTATTTATGTTACCCGAACAATACTATTTGAATAGAAAAGAACTGCTATTAGCCGATTTTCATTCATTGCTCCGTAAAAAAAGTCAACTAGGTTGGGCGAGATTTATTGTAATGGTCGGCATTTTTATTGCAGGGTATTTCTCATTTCACATTGGTTTGATATTTATTGTGGCAGTCATTTTGCTAGCTGTCATTTTTGTAAGACTAATATATGCAGATACAGATAATAAAAAAACGATTTCCCATACTCAACAATTGATACAAATCAATATTGATGAACTAACCGCCTTATCAGGAAACACAGCTCATTTTGAGGACGGTGCCATTCATCAACCACATGCTCATGAATTTGCAAATGATTTAGATCTTTTTGGAAAGGCTTCGCTTTTTCAATACATGAATAGAACCGCATCTGAAATGGGTAGTCAAACCCTTGCCAACTGGCTATTAACACCTGCAAAAGAAACCGTTATTTTACAGCGTCAGCAAGCCATTCAAGAATTATCTTCCAATACACCTTGGAGACAGCAACTGCAGGCAATGGGAAAAGAAAAAAAAATCGTTCTCTCTACAAAAGAACGCTTACAGGAATGGATAGACGAAAAAAGTATTTTCATCCAGCAACCCTTTTGGCTACTTCTTCAAATACTGATTCCGTTATTGATGACTTCGGCAATTGTGCTTAACTACTTTGATATTGTAACTAATCCAATTAGAAATTATTTTTTATTGGCTTCCGCGATACTAGCCTACTTCATCAGCAAAAAAGCAATCCCTCTTCACCATCAGTTGTCAAAAATGTCCGCTGAATTGTCTGTACTTGCCGATAGTATTCAACTTATAGAAAATACTCATTTCCAGTCCGAACTATTGCTGAAATTAAAGCACTCTTATTCTATACAAAAAGGGAAAGCATCTGAACAATTAAAACAACTCGAAAAGATTTTGGCAAGAATGGACTATCGCCTCAATCCTGTCATATTCATTCCCTTAGCCATCCTTGTTCAGTGGGATTTACAACAAGTAATCGCATTGGAAAAATGGAAAAAAAGAAACCAACAAAATATTGCAGCATGGTTTGATACATTGGGTAAACTGGAAGCCATTAGCAGTTTATCTAATTTACATTTCAATCATCCAGACTGGTGTTTTCCTGAACTAAAAAAAGAACATTTTTCTATCATTGGAATTGAAATAGGACATCCACTTATTAATAAAAGCAAAAGGGTAAACAACTCGATTACCATCAGCGAATCGGGAAAAATAATGCTGATCACTGGGAGCAATATGGCTGGTAAAAGCACCTATCTAAGAAGCGTAGGAATCAATGTAGTATTAGCAATGGCGGGTTCAGTAGTTTGTGCAAAGAGTTTGTCCTTATCTCCTGTACAACTAATCACGAGCATGCGCATTGCTGATAATTTAGAAGAAAATACCTCTACCTTTTATGCAGAATTAAAAAAACTAAAAACAGTCATTGATAAAGTGAATGCACAGGAGCCGATATTTATTTTACTAGATGAAATTTTAAGAGGCACTAATTCGCTAGACCGTCATACTGGATCAGTGGCGTTGACCAAACAGTTGATTAAACAAAAAGCAGCAGCAATCATCGCCACCCATGATGTAGAACTAGCTAAAATTGAAAATGAATTTCCAGACAATATTTTAAATTATCATTTTGATGCGCAAGTAAATAAGGAAGAACTGTATTTTGACTATTCTCTAAAAGTAGGTATATGCCACTCAATCAATGCTTCTATTTTGATGAAAAAAATAGGGATAGAAATTGAATAAAAATCTTTGGAAAAGGGGGGAAATAGCCTCTAAACTACCCTTTTTAGGTACAAAACCGGAATAACTACTTCCATCTAAGAATTCCTACCCGCTAAAACTCCTTTAAACCTTCAAAAAATAAGGTATTTAGGCTATTTTTTAACCTAACAATTCTTACCTTTGCACTCCCGTTAAAAAACCGGGATTTATATTATGTCATTTAACAATTTTAAACAACTAAACGCAGATGCACAGGAAGGGTCAGCTACCAACGAAGGTGCTGAAACTGCTGCGGTAACAAATGTGCCTGTAGAAGCGGTAGTCGCTGAAAAAGTTCCTTACATTGCAAGAGTAGTAACTGCTCACGACGACTTTGATTGGAGTGTTGACAAACGCAACGTTTCAAGTTACAACAAAGAAGAAAAAGCCAAGTATGACACTGTCTATGACAACACGTTCAAGCAGATCAACGATGGGGAAATGATTCAAGCTACTATTGAGGCAATCACCAAAACAGATGCCGTTGTAAACATCGGTTTTAAAAGTGACGGTCTGATTTCTTTGAATGAGTTCAGAGACATTCCAGGCGGATTGAAAGTAGGTGATGTTATTGAAGTAATGGTGGTAGAAAAAGAAGACAGAGACGGAAATCTTAATCTTAGCCGCAAACAAGCGCGCACTAGCAGAGCTTGGGAAAGAATCATGGAATTGCACAAAACTGGTGAAATCGTTACCGGTATTGTTACTAGTAAAACCAAAGGTGGTCTTATCGTTGATGTATTTGGTATGGAGACATTCTTACCAGGTAGCCAAATCGACGTTAAACCAGTTACAGATTACGATCAGTTTGTTGGTAAAACAATGGAATTCAAAGTGGTTAAAATTAATGAAACCATCAAGAATGCAGTTGTATCTCATAAAGCTCTTATTGAAAGTGATATCGAAGCACAACGTGCAGAGATCATTGGTAAATTGGAAAAAGGACAAGTATTGGAAGGAACCATCAAAAACATTACCGATTTCGGTGCGTTTCTTGATTTGGGCGGCCTAGACGGCTTGTTGTACATCACTGATATTTCATGGGGACGTATCAACCATCCAACAGAAGTGTTGAAGATGGATCAGAAATTAAATGTGGTTGTTCTAGATTTTGATGATGATAAAAAACGTATCAGTCTTGGTCTTAAACAATTAACTCCTCATCCTTGGGATACCCTAAGCGAAACTATCAAAGAAGGTGAAGTAGTCAAAGGTAAAGTAGTGAACATCGAAGATTACGGTGCTTTCTTAGAAATTATGCCTGGTGTAGAAGGATTGGTGCATGTAAGTGAAATTACTTGGGCTAACACTCCTATCAACGCAAAAGAATTCTTCAAATTAAATGATGAGTACGAAGCTAAAATTGTAACCTTAGATAAAGACACTCGCAAGATGAGTCTTTCTATCAAGCAAATGGCAAATGACCCATGGAGTGAAATTGATGTGAAGTTTCCTGAAAATAGCAAACATGCTGGTACTGTTAAAAACATTACTCCTTATGGCGTATTTGTTGAATTAGCAACTGGTATTGGTGGAATGATTCATATCAGCGATTTAAGCTGGTTGAAGCGCTTCAATAACCCCAACGAATACACTAAAGTGGGCGAGTTAATTGATGTAATCATTATGAACATTGATAAAGAAGGACGCAAACTTCAGTTAGGACATAAACAAATTGAAGAAGATCCATGGAATTCACTAGAAGCTAGTTTCCCAGTAGGAAGTATCCATGAAGGAACTGTTAGTAAAAAAGATGACAAAGGTGCAGTGATTCAATTACCTTATGGATTAGAGGGATTTGCCCCTAACCGTCACCTTGCAAAAGAAGATGGCAAGAGTATTGGTGCCGATGAAATTGCTAAGTTTATGGTAATTGAATTTGACCGTAATGATAAGCGCATCGTACTTAGCCATACTCGTTTATGGGAACAAGTAATCGAAGAAGAAAAACAAGCGGTGATCAAAGAAAAGAAAGTAGAAGCTGACGTTACCAAAAAGGCTGTTAAAAATCTACAAAGCAAAGTAGAAAAATCAACCTTAGGTGATCTAGGAGTTTTAGCTGGCTTGAAAGCGAAAATGGACAATGCGGGTTCTGATAAAGCAGACGATGCTGAACCAACTGCTTAATCATCTTTCACAATAAATGAATACAATCCCATTGCGAAAGCAGTGGGATTTTTTTACCCTTTATTTAATTCTCATGAACAGTTAATCTAAAACGCAAGGGTGAGTGATCTGATTGAATTACCTTTGCAATATGGACAAATTTCAGAAATATTCCCGCTTGATGTTATTGATCATAGGAAGCTTTATTGGATTTATTCTTTTAATTGCCCTTTTCTTTTTTATATTCAGACTATTCTCCTTTACAGTATTTTATATTCCGGGATTCGACCTATTTTTTCAATATGTTATTACTGCAATTCCATATTTACTTTTTTTTGCAGCTTACTTTTATTTATACAATAAAATTAAATTGTCCAAAAGCAAAGCATCCAGAATAATCGCTAGAATATTATTAACAACTGGTTGTGCTACCGGACTCGTCACTTTATTTTTATCGACCGCTATTTTTTTACATGTAAAAAGTGATGCGCTGAGAGTTTTTGAAGACAATGGACATTATGCACTAATCGCACAAATAATTATCATTTTTATAACCGCCGCAACACTTGCTAGCGGAGATGAGAAAGAAAAAGATTGGAAAGACCGTATCAAAGAATAAAAATTGAATGGATTGTTCTTGACAATTTTAAACTGCCCTACTGAATGATCTGTGTCAGACTAAAATTATAAATTCCCTCCGATTGCTTTAGCAGCAATCCACCCGGTAGTCCAGGCATTTTGAAAATTAAATCCTCCCGTTACTCCATCTACATTTAAAACTTCGCCAGCAAAAAATAAATTGGGTAAAATTTTACTCTGCATACTTGCATGTTCTACCTCCTCCAATGAAATTCCTCCTGAGGTGACAAACTCCTCTTTAAAAGTTGTTTTGCCATTTACACTAAACTCTTGAGCACAAATATTTTTGATGAGTTTGTTTTGTTCCTTCGCTGGAAGATCAGCCCAACGAATGTTTTCGTTTACGCCTGACTGTTGTAATAGATATTCCCACAAACGTTGAGGTAATAAAAATGGATTCCGATTGCTGATTTTTTGTGCCGCTATATCAAAACGAACCTGTTGAAATTTATCCTTCAATGTTTGCTCGTTATAGGCAGGTAGCCAATTAATGACAATGCCAAATTGCCAATTTTTAATCGCCAATTCTCTGGCTCCCCATGCAGATAATTTTAATATTGCAGGACCACTCATTCCCCAATGCGTAATTAACATTGGGCCTTCCTCCACCAACTTGCTTCCCATTATCTTTACCTGAACTTTTTCTACCGTAATGCCCATAAGAGCAGTGATTGGATTACCTGGCATATTAAAAGTGAACAATGATGGAACCGGAGACTCAATGGTATGGCCTATTTTTTGCAGCCACTCAAACTGTGATGACTTAGGATACCCTCCACTAGCAATACATAGAAAATCAGTTTCTAATATTGTACCGTTAGAAAATAAAAGTTGGAAGCCGCTATCTTTTATTGTAATCTCTTTTACTTCCCTATTCATCAATATTGTAACTCCATATCGATTCGCTTCCTGCATCAAACAGTCTATAATAGTTTGAGAACTATTGGACATAGGAAACATTCTTCCATCAGATTCTGTTTTAATTTCTACACCCCTTTCTTTAAACCAAGCAATGGTATCGGTGGTAAAAAAATGATGAAAAGCTTTTTTTAAAAAACCAGCTCCGCGAGGATATTTTTTTATCATCTCTGCAATACTAAAACAGGCATGAGTAACATTGCAACGGCCACCTCCACTAATACGAACCTTACTTAATAAATGACTGGATTTTTCTACAATCATCACTTCTAAAGATGGATATAATCTTGCAGCATTAACAGCACAGAAAAATCCTGCTGCTCCACCACCAACAACTACCAAACGTTTTTTTATCATAAGTATCTTACTGAATATAGTAGAATTGATAAAGTATAAAGAGAGAAAATATATACTAAATAAAAGAAAATCTCAAATAAGTAGCACTTTCTAGAACGTAATTAAACTAATAATCAGAGAATAAATAAGGATTCTCTTTTTCAGCGATCTCAATCTCAACAAATGAGGATAATACGTCCGCCTTGCCTCGTTGAATACAAATTGTATGTTCATAATGAGCAGAGGGTTGAGCATCTTCTGTTCGGATAGTCCAACCATCCTTGTCATGAAAAATATTTTTCGTGCCTAAATTAATCATAGGTTCAATCGCAATCACCATCCCTTCTTTCAACTTAGCACCTGTCCCTCTTTTTCCATAATTGGGTACTTGCGGTTCCTCATGTAAATGCCTTCCAATTCCATGGCCTACCAACTCTCTCACTACCCCATAATTGTGTTCCTTTTCTGTAGCAAATTGAACAGCAAAAGAAATATCACCTACCCGATTTCCATGCGTAGCTTTTTCAATTCCTTTCAATAAAGAAGATTTAGTAATGCTGAGTAACTGTTTAACCTCAGGAGTTATTTCATTCAGTGCAAAAGTATACGCACTGTCGCCATGGAAATTATTTTTAAATACCCCGATATCAACAGAAACTATATCCCCTTCCTTTAAAATATCTTTTGTAGGAAAGCCGTGTACCACCGCATCATTTACTGAAATACAACAAGCAAATGGAAAATCTTGATAACCTTTAAAAGAAGGTGTTGCTGCATGATCGCGAATAAATTGTTCAGCAATTTTATCTATCTCCAAAGTAGAAATTCCAGGACGAATTATTTTGGCTACTTCAGCTAAAGTTTTACTTACCAGCAAACTACTTTCCCTCATTAATTCTATCTCAGCCTTCGACTTGTAGTGGATCATAATAAAACAAATTTAAAAATAAACCCCGACTTTTAAGTCGGGGTTAAAAAAATATTTATGCTAGATTGATTTTTAAAAGATTGACTGATCAATCAAAACTAAAAACCAAACCAATTAAATTGCTGACGTGGTAGCCTGTCGACCCTGAATTCTACCAGTATTCATCAATCCATCATATTGACGCATCAATAACTGGGTCTCAATTTGTTGCAAAGTATCTAGAATAACACCTACCATAATCAACAAAGAAGTACCGCCATAAAAACTTGCAAACCCTTGTTGAGTTTTAAATACCAATTGAAAGATGCCCGGTAAAATACCTACGAATGCCAGTAAAATAGCTCCTGGCAAAGTAATTCTATCCATAATAGTTCCAATATAATCAGCTGTTGGTTGACCAGGTTTTACGCCAGGAATGAAACCATTGCTACGCTTTAAATCTTCAGCCATTTGCTTTGGATTAAAGATTAATGCAGTATACAAGAAAGTAAAGGCTATCACACATATTGAGTAAACAATCATATAAATCACATTGGTATGGTCGGTAAAATATTTAGCCCATCCACCACCAGTAAATCCTGAAAATATAGTTGGTAAAAACAAGATCGCCTGCGCAAAGATAATTGGCATAACCCCAGAAGCGTTTACTTTTAATGGTAAAAAGTTTCTAGCGCCTCCAAATTGTCTATTGCCAACGATTTGCTTTGCGTAATTTACAGGCACTCTTCTGGTACCTTGAATCAGCATGATCAAACCCATGATAATAGAAATTAAAAAAGCAATCTCTATCAAAAATATTAGTAAGCCACCACCGCCACGAGTAGCACGCGAAGTCCATTCTTGAATAAATGACTGAGGAAGTCTAGCTAAAATCCCCATCATAATAATGATAGAAGTACCATTACCCAAACCTTTGTCAGTAATTTTTTCACCCAACCACATTACAAATAAAGTTCCCACTGTAAGGATCACCACAGTTGACACTACAAAATAAGCACTGAATGAAGGGATCAAAGCTTCTGCATTACCTGGACTTTTGAGATAACCGATATAGGCAGCTGCTTGAAAAGCAGTAACAATCACTGTTAGGTAACGAGTCCATTGGTTGATTTTTTTTCTTCCACTCTCGCCTTCCTTCTGTACTTTCTGCATCTGAGGAACTAAAATAGTCATCAATTGCATAAAAATGGAAGCGGAAATGTAAGGCATAATACCCAAGGCAAAAATCGAAGCTTTAGAAAAAGCTCCTCCAACAAAAGCATCCAACAAACCTAACATACCACTCTTGGTACTTTCGGTTAAATTGGCCAATTTATTTGGATCAATACCTGGAAGTACAATAAAAGAACCAACACGGTAAATAAAAATCAACAATAAAGTGAATAATATTTTATTCCGTAGCTCTTCAATGCTCCAGATGTTTTTTAGTGTTTTGATGAACTTCTTCACAGACTTGAAAAGATTTAAATGTTTGCGTTAAACTAAAAAAGACGCTTTTCGTACCGGCCCAAAAATGGCAAGCAAGATTGCGTCTGTAAATATCGGAAAATTATTTAACTATTTCAACTGAACCTCCAGCCGCTTCGATAGCAGCCTTAGCAGTAGCACTTACAGCATTCACTTTAAAGCTGAATTTACCTTTCAATTCTCCAACACCTAAAATTTTCACATTATCATTTTGGTTGATTAAACCATTGATGTACAAATTCTCTAGTGTAAATTCAGTAATGCTATATTTTTCAGCGTAATGATCTACTTGACCAATATTGATAACTTTATATTCAACTCTATTGATATTTTTAAATCCGCGCTTTGGAACACGGCGTTGAATAGGCATCTGACCACCTTCAAAACCCATTTTACTCTTATAACCCGCACGACTTTGACCACCTTTGTTACCTTTGGTAGATGTTCCACCTTTACCACTTGCTTCACCACGTCCAATACGCTTAGCTTTGTGTGTAGCTCCTTTGGCTGGTCTTAAATTATGTAATTTCATATTAACTTGATTTTGTACTTACGGGGTATCACCCCTCGCAATTGAATTGATAATTATTTAGTTGGTCATCTTTAGGATAAAATAAACTTCAGTTATAAAGTATTATTGATTACCCATAAACTTTAACCAAAATGTTTATGCTAACTCTTCTACTTTAATTAGATGATTCACTTTACGAACCATTCCTAAAATTTGAGGAGTTCCCATTACTTCAACAGAAGCGTTCATTTTGTTTAAACCTAAAGCTACCATAGTTCTCTTCTGGCGTTCCGGCCGGTCGATTACACTTTTAACTTGTGTTACTTTTATCTTTTTCATGCCAATGGCCCCCGAAGGGAATTTTATTATTATTTATTATAAAATATTGTTTTCAATTTAAACAAGATCAAAACTGGAAAACAATTATCCGTTGAATACTTTCTTAAGAGAAATCTGACGAGTTTTTGCAACAGAAATTGGCTCACGAAGCGTAGCCAATGCTTTTACTGTAGCCTTCACCACGTTGTGTGGATTAGCAGAACCAAGACTCTTTGCCAATACATCGGTAATACCAGCTGCTTCCAACACTGCTCTCATACTTCCCCCAGCGATAACACCCGTTCCATGAGCGGCAGGCTTAATGAAAACTTTCGCAGCGCCTTCTTTAGCTAACTGATCATGTGGTATAGTGCCATGCATTACTGGAACTTTTATCAAATTCTTTTTTGCATCTTCAATACCCTTGGTGATTGCTTCCTGAACCTCTTTGGCTTTACCTAATCCTTGTCCAACAATGCCTGCACCATTGCCTACCACCACCAATGCAGAAAAACTAAAGGCACGACCACCTTTGGTAGTTTTTACAACACGGTTAATAGATACTACTTTTTCTTTTAACTCGAGATCTCCCGCTTTAACTCTGTTATCGTTTGCTTTTAACATGTATAGTTCTTATTAGAAAATTTAAAATTAAAATTGCAATCCACCTTCTCTTGCTCCTTCGGCTACTGCTTTTACACGGCCATGGTAAATATATCCACTTCTATCAAAAACAACAGTAGTAAGACCTAATTCAGAAGCTTTTCTAGCAATTGCACTTCCAACCAATTTGCTCTTTTCTGTCTTAGTAACTTTTTGGGCAAGAATGTCTTTGTCCCTTGAAGAAACCGATGCAAGGGTAAGACCATTGTCATCATTGATCAATTGCGCATAGATTTCAGCATTGCTTCTGAAAACACTTAACCTTGGTTTGGCAGCAACCCCGTTAACCTTTTTACGGATACGAAATTTAATTTTTTGCCTTGCACTTGATTTGTTGTTCATATTCTTATTTTTTGACCCACACACCATCATTCGGCGATGGAATACTTAATTTGTTAATTTCTGTTAGTGCTTTAATTTCAATTGAAGTTGGTATTATTTACCAGCTGACTTACCAGCTTTTCTTCTTAATACTTCACCTTTAAATTTAACACCCTTTCCTTTGTATGGTTCAGGCTTACGCAATCCACGTATTTTAGCACAAACCTGTCCAAGCAATTGCTTATCAACACTTGCTAAAGAAATAATAGGATTTTGTCCTTTCTCTTGTGAAGTAGCTACTGTTAATTCTTTTGGTATTTCAAAAATGATATTGTGAGAATAACCTAAAGCAAGATCTAAAATATTACCTTGACAAGCTGCCTTAAAACCAACCCCTACTAATTCCAATTCTTTAGAATAACCTTCCGTAACACCCTTCACCATATTGCTAACCAATGAACGGTATAAACCATGCATCGCTTTGTGACGAATTTGATCAGTTGGACGAAGTATTTCAAGTGATCCTTCTTTCAAGTCAAACTTTATATCACGATCAACTGCTTGATTTAATTCTCCCTTTGGTCCTTTAACTGTAATTACATTATCAGTACCAATCTTGATAGTAACTCCTGCTGGAAATTCTACCGGTTTCTTTCCTATTCTAGACATAGTCGATTGTTAAATTTATTTTTAAAATTGGTTTGTGTTCAGCCACGACTTAGGCTTAATAAACAAATCATGTATTTTTTACTTCTAAAAGAAGTTATTGACTAGTAAATATTACACAAAACTTCACCACCCACATTCTGAGACTTGGCTTCTTTGTCAGTCATCACTCCCTTAGAAGTTGATACAATTGAAATTCCAAGACCATTCTTTACACGCTTAAAGTCTTCCGGCTTTGCGTAAGTACGCAAACCTGGACGAGATACTCTTTCCAAACTCTGGATAACAGGTAATTTAGTGGTAGCATCATATTTCAAAGCGATTTTAATAATGCCTTGCTTGCTATCATCTTCAAATTTATACTTAAGGATATAACCTTTATCGTACAAAATCTCAGTCATGCGCTTCTTTAAATTGGAAGCAGGTATTTCAACGATACGATGATTTGCCATTTGGGCGTTACGTATTCTTGTTAGAAAATCTGCTATCGGATCAGTAACCATTGTTATTTCAATTAGTTGATTAATAAATATTTCAATGCGATATCCAATGATATCAAAATTTGATATTCTATAGGGTTGAAATAGTAATTGAATTACTTACCAACCCTTTTCGAATTACCAGCTTGCTTTGGTTACACCTGGTATTTTACCTTCTAAAGCCATGTCTCTAAACATATTTCTAGATAGAGCAAAATGTCTCATATAACCTCTAGGGCGACCAGTAATCTGGCAACGGTTTTTTAACCTTACAGGTGATGCGTTCTTTGGAAGTAAGTCCAATGCAGCATAATCACCGGCTGCTTTTAAAGCGGCCCTTTTTTCGGCATATTTAGCGACCATTGCTTCACGCTTTCTTTGCCTGGCTTCAATTGATTTTTTTGCCATGTTATATTATGTATTTACTTTTTAATGTTTTTAAACGGCATTCCCAATTCTTTCAATAACTCGAATGCCTCTTCGTTGGTTCCTGCAGTAGTCACAAAAGTGATGTCCATTCCAGTAATTTTATTTACCTTATCAATATCAATTTCAGGAAAAATGATCTGCTCGGTGATACCCAAGGTGTAGTTTCCACGACCATCAAATGACTTGTCGTTGATACCTTTGAAATCACGTACACGTGGCAATGAAACTGAAACGAAGCGATCGAGGAATTCAAACATCTTTACTCCACGAAGGGTAACTCTAGCCCCAATAGGCATCGCTTTACGCAACTTAAAGTTGGAGATGTCTTTTTTACTCATGGTAGCTACTGCTTTTTGACCAGTGATCGTTGATAACTCTTCGATAGCAATGTCAACTAGTTTTTTATCAGCAACTGCACCATTTACACCACGATTCAAACAAATCTTGGTTAATTTAGGCGCTTGCATTACGGTTTTATAACCGAATTTTTTCATTAGAGCAGGTACCACATCTTTGGTGTACTTGTCTGCTAATCTTGGAGTGTAAGTTGTTGTACTCATTATTTTATAACCTCCCCTGATTTTTTAGATATTCTAATTAATTTACCTTCTTCCCTGCTACGTTTAACTTTAG
>Ga0214919_10009088_pt1 | contig 12872 bp, 10 predicted proteins | sample LL1503_MetaG_FD_177994 | JGI IMG/M metagenome (GOLD analysis project Ga0214919, IMG submission 177994) | Freshwater microbial communities from Lake Lanier, Atlanta, Georgia, United States - LL-1503 | ecosystem: Environmental > Aquatic > Freshwater > Lake | place: USA: Georgia | collected...
TTTTAGCAACGCGCAACTACTTGATCCGCAGGCTTGACACACAACGGGCCGTGTTGTATTGCACCGCGGGCACTCAAGGGTTTCTTCATCACGTTGATTAACAGCGGCATCACATTTCTCACATCGAAGAATTGTTCGACATTTTGCACACGCAATAAGTCGTGCTCGACCCTTGGTGTTATGAACACACACAACACGACGACTTGAATCACGAAGTTCGCTAATAAGTTCAGACGAGATCAGCGAGGTACTCCACCCTTCGTCTTTATTGCGATCCAAAATTTCAATCTTTGGCCAAGATCTTTGAGAATCGGCAGCCCGAATCTCAAACAGGCGATTACCCGCCCACTTTCTTGCCGCTTGCGACGGAAACGGAGTTATAAGGCAGCAGTTGGCTCTAACACGATTACATCGCTCGATCGCGACATCGCGCGCGTGCCAAGTCGGGCTGCGCTCTTCTTGCAACAAATCATCGTGTTCGTCAATCACAACGATCGTCGAAAACTTTACTACTGGCGCCCACACGACGCTGCGAGTGCCGACCACTATGTCGACGCCTCCCATCGCACTCGCCCAGTCTTGCGGCCACGAAGCAACAGAAAAGCCATTGACTTTAAGTGACGCTGCCAAAAGTTTTGCGCGATGTTGCGTCGGGATTACAACAATGACCGGGCCGTTATTTGCAAGCGCACTTACAATTGAAGTCGGGTTAGCCATAGGCGATGTTAAGACCAACCCACCACTTTGATTTATTACCTCATCGGCGACGAGTGATGAATAATTGACACCGCGCGAAAGATATCTCGGTGATGGCACCTTGGCGATCAAAGTGCTCGGCGCAGATGCCGAAACAAAACTTCGTATCCTGCCACTCCACCGAAGAGTTGCCCAATGTGCGAGTTCAATTATCTCAGTGGTCGTGCCAAGACCTAAAACTTTTATTACTGAGCGAATTTTGTTTACGGCTAAACCTGCGCTGGGTTCACCAATCTCAATAACCCATCCAGCAACATTTCGCCCATGCAAAGGCACACGCACGCGCATGCCCACTAAGAGAGTTTTCGCCAGTGACTCTGGGATCAGATAATCAAATGTTTTATCGACGCCCGTAACATCGGGAACGACCCGCGCAACCCGAATTGAGGGTGTCGCGTCTTGAATCAGAGTTTGACTGCTGCCTTGAATTCTTTAAGGCGTGACAATGACTCCCAAGTGAAATCAGGATGACTTCGACCGAAGTGACCGTAAGCCGCAGTCTTTTGATAAATCGGACGCTTCAAATCAAGGTCACGAACAATCGCCGCAGGACGAAGGTCAAACACCTCGCGAACTGCTGCCTCAATCAAAGCCTCATCAACTTTATTTGTGCCGAATGTTTCTACGAAGATGCTCACTGGATGGGCCATACCGATTGCGTAAGCAACTTGAAGTTCGCAACGCTGTGCTGCCCCAGATGCAACAACATGCTTGGCAACCCAACGTGCCGCATAAGCCGCAGATCGGTCAACTTTTGATGGATCTTTTCCGCTGAATGCACCGCCGCCGTGACGACCCATGCCGCCATAAGTGTCGACGATAATTTTGCGACCAGTCAAACCTGTATCTGCGTGTGGTCCACCTTTGACGAACTCGCCAGTTGGGTTGACATAAACGGCGTAGTCATCTTTTGCAAATTGCGCTGGGATAACCGGACGAATTACTTGCTCGATCAAATCCGGGCGAATAACAGTGTCACGATTGATTCCGTCGGCATGTTGAGTTGAGATCAACACTGTTCGCAAGCGAACTGGCTTGCCGTCTTCGTAATCAAAAGTAACTTGAGTCTTCCCATCAGGACGCAAATAAGGAATCGCACCAGACTTGCGAACATCTGTCAACTTCTCTGCCATTCGATGTGCAAGCCAAATTGGCAATGGCATTAAGTCATCTGTTTCTGTGCATGCATAACCAAACATCATTCCTTGGTCACCTGCACCTTGACTATTCAAAACATCTTCGCCGCTCTTGCCACCGCGAATCTCTTCGCTGATGTTTACACCTTGAGAAATGTTTGGACTCTGCTCGTCAATGCTGACAATCACGCCACATGTATTACCGTCAAAACCATAAAGCGCATTGTCGTATCCAATGCCATTAATAACTTGGCGAGCAAGTTTCGGAATATCAACGTATGCACTCGTTGTGATCTCACCAGCGATAACGCACAAGCCGGTCGTCAACAAAGTTTCGCAAGCAACACGGCCTGCAGGGTCTGCGCCCAGAATTGCGTCAAGTACCGCATCTGAAATTTGGTCTGCCATCTTGTCTGGGTGACCCTCGGTCACGCTCTCAGATGTAAACGAATACTTTTTCATATGATCTCCATCTCTGTTTTCACCAAGACGCTACTAAATATCGCGCCTAAACAATAGCTATTCGAGCCTATTTAGAGTCAGGCTCAGTTGCGGCTTCAAGCTCAGCGGCCAATTCTGCTTCTTGTGCTGCGACAGCGGCTTCGTTTTCTGCAACGATGTCTTCAATCGTTCGTTGAACAAGTTGAATTTTGCCTGCGGAAATCTCTTCAAAACTAATTGACAAAGGCTTTCGAGCGGTTGAACTAACCTGAGGCGGAACCATGTTGCCAAGTCCGTCACCAAGTTGATTGAAATAAGAATTAATCTCACGAGCGCGACGCGCTGCAAGTGTCACAAGTGAAAATTTTGAACCAGTGTGTCCCATCAACGACTCAATTGGCGGGTTCATCATCGTGTCATCTGTAGTCACTTATTTCCTCCTGGATCAGGCGTCGGGTGCGCCTAGCGGCTCATAAGTATAGCCATAAATAACGTTATGTTTGGCGCTGTTTTCGCTCAATATCTATAATCCGACTCATCTCATCAACTGTTGCCTCTAGATCATCGTTGATCAACACATAGTCTGCGATCGCCTTGCCAATTGGTTCTTCATCTTCTGCTTTGCGCAATCGTTTTTCAACTTTCTGGTCAGGATCCCCACGACCATGCAATCGAGATTTCTGCTCTTGTCGAGACGGGGGCAAGACAAATAGCAATAACGCTTTATTGTTTAACCTCTTGACTTGCTGCGCACCGTCAACCTCAATTTCTAGCACGGTGTCTTTGCCTTCTGGAGCACTTGGCGTTGGCGTGCCATAGAGATTTCCTAAAAAATCAGTCCACTCTAGAAATCCACCATCAGCAATATGTTTTTCAAACTGCTCGCGAGTTACAAACTTGTACGCATCAGGTGCTTCACCGCTTCGTTGTTCACGAGTTGTCCATGAGCGACTCAACCATAAATTTGCATCTCGCTTGACGAGCGCATCGACAATTGTGCTCTTGCCAACGCCACCAGGGCCCGACACGACTATTACAAGTCTTTGCGAGTCGAACGCCATCAGATAACTGACTCAAATTTTTCGAGCAGTGCTTGACGCTCGTTAGGGGTGAGGCTTTCAATTCTGCGCTTTTCGGTAATTTCAAGATCAGCCATCAGCCGCCGCGCTTTAACTTTGCCAATGTGCTCAAACGATTCGAGTGCCTTAACTAGATATAACCGTTTTGTCGCGGCGTGGTCGGCATTTTTTATTAGCACATCACTCAAGTTCAACTTGCCACTGGCAATATCTAGAAGAACTTGAGACATCTCACAACGCAACGAATATGCGTTAGCGATCACCGACTTGCGATCTAGTTCAACGCTCTCAGACAAATATGAGGTTGCCATTAATTTATCCTACTTGCGAAATTTAACCGTTCAATTACTTTGCTAGTCCATTTCGATGAGCGGCTGAAGTGACTTGAGACCAATCAGTAATCTGATGCGAGACCGCCCAATCGACGAGCTCGTTTTGAATTAATAGTGCCGCTCGAGGGTTAGCAAAACTTGCGGTGCCAACCTGAACTGCATTGGCACCAGCCAACATCAACTCGGCTGCATCGCGACCAGATACGACACCACCGACTCCGATGATGCCGATTTCTGGAAGCGCCTGTCGTACATCAAAAACGCAACGCACCGCAATCGGATGTAGGGCCGACCCAGATAAGCCTCCGCGAATATTGCCAAGACTTGGCAACCCCGTATCTGTATTAATTGCCATACCCATCGCTGTATTCACGAGCGTCACCGCCTGAGCACCTGCCTGATGCACTGCGCGGGCGATGTTTACTAATTCATGTGTATTTGGACTCAACTTTGCCCAAATAGGCAGACCCGAGTTAACGCAACCTTCGATTATTTGTGCACTGAGTCGAGCATCGTGAGCAAACACGACGTGATCTCCGCCTAAGTTCGGACAAGAAAGATTTACTTCAATTGCTGAGATTCTATTTTTGACTTCGCAAAGCATTTTGGCCGAGAGTAAGTAATCATCAATACTGTGTCCCCAAATGCTGACGATGACTGTTGCGCCAGAATTTTCTAACGCAACAAGGTCTTCAACAATAAAGTGTTCGATGCCATCCCCTTGTAGACCGACAGCGTTAAGCATTCCATTTTTAGTTGGAGCTAATCTCGGCGCAGGATTACCTGCCCACGCGAATGGCGCAATTGATTTAGCAACAACACCACCAATTTCGCTGAGCGAAAAATACGCGTCTAATTCAGCGCCGTAACCTGCGGTACCTGATGCTGTAAGAATCGGATGAGCAAGTTTGACTTCACCTACTTTGACTGAACAATTGTCTATTGATCCGACATTCATCTAGCGTGAAACTCTTGTAACGACATCACCGTGAACGGTCGATTACGTTGCTCGATCATTCCTTGAACTGCGGCAGTGGCAGCGCTCAATGTCGTAACAACAGAAACTCGACACGTGTTTGCAGCCTTACGAATTGCCTCGCCATCATTTCGTGTGCCATATCCACGCGGTGTGTTAATTACTAATGCGATATCGCCAGATTCAATTAGTTTTACTGCATCGTCGCCAGTGTTACTGCCCGACTTTCTTTCTGAGAATTTGCCGACGACGCGCGAAACTTCGCAACCGTGGCTCTTTAAGAAATCAGCCGTGCCGACGGTGGCAACTATCTTGAGCCCGAGAGATGTCAAACCTTTGACGACGTCAACACCGCCAAGTTTGTCACGGTCGTTTAGCGACACGAACACAAGCCCAGACTCGGGCAATGTTGTGCCAGCGGCGAATTGTGACTTGGCGAATGCGCGCGCAAAAGAATCGTCGATTCCCATTACTTCACCGGTTGAACGCATTTCTGGCCCAAGCGCAGTATCAACATCTGCAAAGCGATTAAACGGCAACACTGCTTCTTTGACAGAAACATGCGAACCAGACACCGGCTTTTTCAACAAACCTTCACTGCGAAGTTGCTCGAGTGTTGCGCCAAGCATGACGCGACTCGCAACTTTGGCTAGAGGCACACCCGTTGCTTTCGCTACAAAAGGCACAGTACGACTTGCACGCGGATTAGCTTCAATTACATAGACAGTTTTATCAGCAATTGCAAACTGAACATTGATCAAGCCGACAACCTTCAACGCTTCAGAAATTTTCTTGACCGTATTCTCAATTTCTAAAATTGTCGCATCCGACAAACTCACCGGCGGAATCGTGCAAGCCGAGTCGCCCGAGTGCACACCCGCCTGCTCAACATGCTCCATCACGCCGCCAATTAAAACTTCACCTGTTGAATCGCGAATCGCATCAACATCTACTTCAGTTGCATCTTCTAAAAATCTGTCGATCAGCACTGGTCTCTGTGCTGATAGGCCACCTTCGCGACCCAACGACCCCGCCTGACTCATTTCTTGCATCGCTTTGCGCAGATGCGCTTCGTCATGAACAATCTGCATTGCTCGCCCACCTAATACATAACTTGGACGAACCAGAACCGGGTAACCAATTTTGTTGGCGATTTCTACGGCCTGTTCTACGTCACGAGCGGTACCGCCTGGTGGTTGCAAAATATTTAGTGATTCGCAAAGTGCACTCCATTTTTCACGATCTTCGGCAATATCAATCGACTCGCTTGTTGTGCCTGCAATCAATTCTTTAGGCAACTGTGTGGCGAGTTTGAGTGGCGTTTGGCCACCTAATCCGACGATGATTCGCGGATTAGAACCAGATATCAATTGTTCAGCTTCAATCACATTCATCACATCTTCATAAGTAAGAGGCTCAAAATAAAGTTTGTCTGATGTGTCGTAATCAGTTGAGACTGTCTCTGGATTGCAATTAAGCATGATCGTCTGAAAACCAGCGTCGCGCAATGCAAAACTCGCATGCACACAGCAATAATCAAACTCGATACCTTGGCCGATTCTGTTTGGACCACTTCCTAAAATAATTACGGATTGTTTTGTACTTGAATGCAATTCTGATTCATCTTCATATGTCGAATAGTGATACGGCGTCTGTGCCGCGAACTCGGCACTGCATGTGTCAACTGCTTTATAAGTTGGCCTGACACCGCGTTTTAATCGGGTCGCTCGCACATCATGTTCGGATCGTTTGTATAAATAGCTGAGCTGGGCATCTGAAAAACCAAGTCGCTTGACGCGTTTCCAATCTGAAACTGACAATTCTTCGAGACTTTGTGACTCGAGATATTCACGCTCTTCAATAATTGACAACATTTGATCCAAGAACCAAAGATCAAATTTGCAAGCCTTTGCAATCTCTTCAATTGATATTTTTCGGCGCAAACATTCACCAATTTCAAAGATCCGGTCAGGAGTTGGTACAACGATCTTGTCAAGCAACTGGGCATCACTCGAGTCGTTAAAGATCTCTTCGCCGGGGTCACAATTAAGACCAAGTCGACCAATCTCTAGCGACCGCAATGCCTTTTGCAAACTCTCTGTAAACGTTCTGCCAATTGCCATTGCTTCACCGACACTCTGCATCTGAGTACCGAGAACTCCAGACGTGCCCGGAAACTTCTCAAAGGCCCAACGAGGAATCTTGGTGACTACATAATCGATAGTTGGCTCAAAGCTCGCGGGTGTCATTTTGGTGATGTCGTTTGATATTTCATCAAGCGTGTAACCGACAGCAAGTTTTGCGGCAATCTTTGCAATTGGAAAGCCAGTGGCCTTTGACGCAAGTGCTGAACTTCTTGAAACTCTCGGGTTCATCTCGATTACAACTTGATCGCCATTAATTGGGTTGACAGCAAATTGCACGTTTGAGCCACCGGTTTCAACACCAACACGACGGATACAAGCAAAAGCCGCGTCACGCATTTTTTGATACTCGACATCTGACAAGGTCATTGCCGGTGCGACTGTCATCGAATCACCTGTGTGTACACCCATCGCATCTATATTTTCGATTGAGCAGATCACGACACAGTTATCGTTTTTGTCGCGCATCACTTCAAGTTCATATTCCTTCCAGCCGACGATTGATGTCTCGATCAATATTTCAGAAATCGGACTCGCCGCTAGACCATTTGCGACAACAGCATGAAATTCTTCTTGGGTGTTGGCAATACCCGTTCCTCTTCCACCCAAAATGTACGCAGGGCGAATGATCACCGGCAATTTGATTTCTCTGAGAATCTCGTCTGCTTGCTCGGCTGTATGCGCGATTCCGCTGCGAGGCACACTCAGACCAATCTCGATCATCGCCTCTTTGAATTTGCCACGATCTTCAGCAGTATTAATTGCCAAGGCATTTGCGCCGATCAACTCTGGCGTACCCGGCACACCAACTTTGCCGCGTTCAAACAAAGTCATCGCAAGATTCAGTGCGGTCTGCCCACCAAGAGTTGGCAACACGGCATCAGGTTTTTCTCTTTCAATTATTTTCTCAATAAATTCTGGCGTAAGTGGCTCGATATAAGTGCGATCAGCGAAATCAGGATCAGTCATGATTGTTGCTGGGTTCGAGTTGGCGAGAATCACTCTGTAACCCTCTTGTCGCAATACACGACACGCTTGCGTGCCTGAATAATCAAACTCACATGCTTGACCGATAACAATTGGCCCCGAGCCAAGAACAAGAATTGACTTGATATCTTCGCGACGTGGCATTATTTACGATCCATCATTTCGACGAATTGCGAAAACAGATACCGACTATCGTGCGGGCCAGGGCCAGCCTCTGGGTGATACTGCACACTGAACGCATTGGCACCACGAACACGCAAACCCTCGTTGGTATTGTCATTTAAATTGATATGGGTTACATCGGCTTTTGTCGCCAACGAATCTGCATCGACACAAAAATTATGGTTTTGACTTGTGATCTCAACCGACTTGGTTGCGATGTTTCTTACTGGATGATTTGCTCCGTGATGACCGAAAGGCAACTTGTATGTTTTGCCACCTAGTGCGAGTGCCAAAAGTTGATGACCAAGACAGATACCAAACAGCGGAACACCAGTGCCAAGCAATTCTCGAATCGTCGCCGGGGCACCATGCACCATTTCAGGATCACCAGGACCATTTGACAAAAAGATTCCGTTTGGCGACAACGCCATCACCTCTTCGGCAGTAGTGGTTGCTGGCACAACGTGCACAGTTGCGAATTCGGCCAAACAATTCAACATCGTTGTCTTAATACCAAAGTCATATGCCACGACTGTGAATTTGCCACTGCCGTGAATATAACTTTTAGTCGTCGTGACTTGAGCGACTAAATCTTTTCCGGTAGTTCCTTTTTCACTTTTCGCAGCTTTTGTTAATTCTTCGTGACTAGCAGTACCAAATGCACCTGGCATTGAACCAGAATCTCGCAACAATCGTGTTAGCCGCCGCGTGTCGATACCGGCGATACCTGCAAGATCATTTTTCTTTAGAAATAAATCTAACGAGTCGTCACTTCGCCAGTTGCTTCGTCGCCTTGCAAGTTCGCGAACTATCACGCCACGTGCGAAAACTTTTGAGGCTTCATTATCAAGATTTGTTGTGCCGTAATTACCGATATGCGGCGTCGTAAAAGTAATGATCTGCCCCGCATATGACGGGTCAGTAATTATCTCTTGATACCCAGATAACCCAGTATGAAACACGACTTCGCCCTTCGAGATGACGGGCTCAGAGATTTCAGAAGCCCCAGCGCCGATTGCTTCACCTTCAAAGACCGATCCGTCATTCAAAACGAGAAGTGCGGGCTTAATTTTCGTCTTAGAAATTGGACTCATTTCTGTGCTTGCCCGTCAATCACTGTTGGTGTGCCCTTAAAAATAGTGTGGCGAACTTTGCCACGAAGTGTCCGACCAACATAGGGCGAATTTATACTTTTGCTCGCGAGTCTTTGCAAATCAACACTCCATGATAATTCTGGGTCAAAAACGCAGATATTTGCTGGCTCAGATGCCGCTATCGGCCGTCCGTGCACTTTATCGATTTTAGCAATTCGCGCTGGGTTCCAACTCAATAATGACACTGCGTCTTTTATCTCTAGGTCTCCAAACGCCAATACGACACCAAGTGCGGTTTCAAGACCGAGCATTCCTGGTGGCGCCGTGTCAAGCGACATTTCTTTGTCGCGACGCGGATGAGGCGCGTGGTCAGTAGCAATGGCATCAATCGTGCCGTCTAGTAAACCAATTTTTAGCGCACGAATGTCTTCACTTGAGCGAAGCGGTGGATTCACTTTATAAACAGGATCATAAGACGCCAAAAGTTCTTGAGTTAGAGACAAATGATGCGGGGTTACTTCGGCAGTAATCGGTAAGCCATCTCGCTTTGCAGCCCGAACAAGTTCAACACTACGAGCGGTAGACAAGTGCAAAAAATGCATCGTCGCACCAGTGATTCTTACAAGTTCAATATCTCGAAACACCATCAACTCTTCGGCGATTGCTGGCCAACCTGGCAGACCAAGATCAGTGCAACACTGACATTCACTCATCACCGCACCTTTAGTAAGTTCGGCAACTTCGCAATGTTGTGCGAGCGTCACGCCCAGTCCTCGGGCATATTCGAGAGCACGGCGCATCAGCGAAGCATCTTGTACTCCGAAACCATCATCAGTAAAGAAGTTCACACCTGCTTGTGCAAGTTCGGCCATTGGCGCCAGCGTTTCTCCTTGTCGACCGAGTGTGATGCATCCACTCGGGATTACATCAACGAGACCGGCGCGCTTTCCTTGTTCGCGCACAAAATCAATTACTGCGACTGAATCTTGCGGAGGATCAGTATTCGGCATTGCAACCAATGCGGTGTAACCGCCGAGTGATCCAGCGCGACTACCCGTTTCAATTGTCTCTGCTTCTTCTTTGCCAGGCTCTCGTAAATGTGCATGCAAATCTACAAAACCGCTCGTGACAATGCACCCACTGGCATCGAGTTCAGTATCGCCTTTAAGGTTTAGACCGACTTCTACGACTATTTCTTTTTCAATTCTTACATCGGCACGCAGTTCACCGCTCCGGTTGAGAACTGTGCCGCCCTTGATTACGATCGACCTGCTCATGCTTGACCACCAAGATTTGCGCCACTGCCCAACAAATCAAATAGCACAGCCATTCGCACAGAAACGCCGTTGGCTACTTGACGATGAATCAGCGAGTTTTTTACATCTGAAGGATCAATCTGCATTTCAACGCCACGATTCATTGGACCAGGATGCATCACTATCGCAGAATCTCTGAGCCTTGCAACACGCTTTTGAGTGAGACCATATTGCTCAGAGTATTCGCGCAGAGTTGGCACATGCCCTTGCGACATTCTTTCACTTTGTAGACGCAACATGTACAGCACATCACTAGTTGGTATGACGTCATCAAGATGATGACTTACTTCAACTGGCCAATGCGAAACATCTGGTGGCAGCAAAGTTGGCGGTGCGACGAGTGTGACATTGGCACCCAACATTGAGAAGGCCTGAATATTGCTTCGTGCAACACGCGAGTGTTTAATGTCTCCGACGATTGTTATTTGCATGCCGTCAAATCTTGAGGTGTGAGTTGCTTCACGAATTGTGTAGCAGTCAACTAGCGCTTGAGTTGGATGTTGGTGTGCCCCGTCCCCAGCATTGATAATTGATGCTTTCGTCCATTGCGCAATTTGCCAGGGAATTCCAACAGATTTGTGACGCACAACGAATGCATCAACACCCATATCGGTAATCGTGGCAACGGTGTCGCGCAACGATTCCCCTTTGTTGACACTTGAAGTTGAAACATTAAATGTCAAAGTGTCGGCCGAAAGTCGCTTCGCAGCGGTCTCAAAACTCAGACGAGTTCGAGTTGAATCCTCAAAAAATAAACTTGCAACGGTTCGACCCCGCAAGGCCGGAACTTTGGGCACGGGCCTTTGATTGATCTCTGCCATATGATCTGTCAACTGCAATAGTTCTAACAAACCACTAGCTCCAAGTTCGTCGATGCTTCGAAGATGTTTCACTTGCTACTCGCATTCATTGCTGTGATCCGCACGCCGTCGCTAGTCGCCGATACATCATCATCTTTTTGCGTCGGCAGATTCTTGCCGACGAAATCCGGGCGGATCGGAAGTTCACGATGACCTCGATCAATTAGAACTGCGAGTTGTACTGCACGTGGTCGACCGTAATTATTAAGTCCTTCCATTGCAGCGCGAACTGTTCGACCAGTAAATAACACATCGTCTACGAGCACGACTGTCGCACCGGTTAAGTCAAACGGAATATCGGTAATCGCACCAAGCGAGACGGGTCGTAAACCTATGTCGTCGCGATGCAAACTGACATCAAGCGCACCAACTGGCACGGTCACAGAACTTTCAATTTCGTTGATCTGCTTGGTTATCGCTTCGGCAATCCATGTGCCTCCGCGTTGCAAGCCAACAATTGCCAGACCTTCAATGCCGTGGTTGCGCTCGATGATTTCGTGAGCGATGCGCACAATTGCGCGACGCACATCTGTCGCACTCATCACCTCATGCGGCGTGTCTAGCCTCGCGTTGATACTCAAAAACGTCCTTCCGTTCGAGCCTCACAGGACTCAATTTACGGCCGATAAATAACTTTCTTAAACCGCCTCAAATATAGCAGGTGCGCTAACCCGGTATTTTGCGTTGATACACAATCCACCATTCATTCGCGTACGAAATTGCGAACTGCGCCGAGACCTCTTGCCAAGTTTTTTGCATGCCTTCATCCATCGCTACGGGCAAGACCACAAACTCAATGTCGTTGGTAAACGGCAGAACGTCACCGGTTGCAAATGCGTCCATCCCATATAAGGCTCGCTTGAACGGAACCGGAAAAACATAGATTCGTTTGCGTCGCGCTAAATGCGCGGTTAACGGATGATACGCGCTGACCACAGCGTCGTCTGGAATTTTGCTCAACGCCACCCACGCCGCGATGACTGCAGGATTGCTTGACCCGTTGTACGCAACATGAGTGCGCGCACCAGGCAAAGGCGCCCAGAGGTAGGCACAACTAAGAGTGCTCAAAGCACAAATAATTACAACTACGCGACGCAAATTTTTTCTCAACCGACCGAGTGCGAACGCTGTGCCGATTACAAGAACAGGAACCACCACAAACGAGTAGTGATATTCGATGTGATATTGATACCAGAAATTACTAAAAATATTCGTGAAGATAACCAAACCGGCGATTGCCGCAACTTCCGGAAACACAATGAATCCGAATGCGAGGGGTGCGACAAGTTGCAAAACGTAAAACGGCCGAGAATCACCGACAAAGTACTTCAGCAACGTCATCGGATCAGTGAACAAAGTAGCAATTGTGCCCTGTATCCCACCGAATGGGATACGCCATCCATTTCTAAATGGCACACCATTTATGCCACGTTGAATTCCGAAAACCGCGACCACCGAATACCAAAATGACGTCACCGATGTAAATAGTCCCATCTTTTGGTTCTTACGCCAAGCAACCCATATGCCTAGTGGTATCAAAATCAGAGAGACATCTTCTTTAACGCTCATCGCTAGCAACACGGCAACTG
>Ga0214919_10009090_pt1 | contig 12870 bp, 9 predicted proteins | sample LL1503_MetaG_FD_177994 | JGI IMG/M metagenome (GOLD analysis project Ga0214919, IMG submission 177994) | Freshwater microbial communities from Lake Lanier, Atlanta, Georgia, United States - LL-1503 | ecosystem: Environmental > Aquatic > Freshwater > Lake | place: USA: Georgia | collected 2015-03-15
GGAGGCAATGAATTCGTCTTTGTGCGCCTGCGCTTGCAATATTTTTTGTTGGGTTTCTTCTAGAGCTTTGTTTTTGGTATCAATCTCTTCCAGCAAATGGCCGTACATCCAGTCCGTGGCCAACGCACCGAGTAACACCATTAAGATCACACTGAGTTTGTAGGTTAGCGCCCAAGCAATGGCTTCTTGGTCCATGAGTACCACGCTCGGCACCACTCCTTGTAAACCCAATACATAAAAAAGCAAATAAAGTGAGAACAGCAACGCAATAGAAATCTGCGTAGCGACGCGGTTGAAGAAAAGGATGACAACAACACCAATGATCGACATCCACACCATAGCTGGCGAATTGATGCCACCCGTATTGGCAGTGATGTAGATAAATTCCAGTAGTGACCAGAATGCTCCAAATTTAATCCATGTGTAATTGGTAATGCCCAACCGAACCGATGCATAGCTCAGCAAAAAAACCAAAGCGCTGATCAAATGGATGCGATGGTCATACTGCGGGTGAGCAAGTGCAAACAGCAGTAAAGACACCACCACACCACTGAGGTATGTCCAACCAGATACACGCAAAAGCCTCTCTGTTGGCCGTCCTTGAAACAGGTCCTTTGGTAATAAAAGAAAGGCCAGCTTGGCGAGCATGTTTTTTAAGTGGCGGCGTTTCCGCGCAATTTATCTATCAATCCATTCAGCGCGTCGAGTGAACCAAACTGAATGGCGACTTCGCCCATGTCTTCCAACTTCCCGTGGCGCTTGACGCGTTTTTTCACACGCACTTCCACTTGTGCCGTGAGCAGGTCTGACAACTCTTCTTCCACGCGTTTCATATCGCGTGACTTTTCTTTTTTGGGTTTTTGCGGTACGAGGTTAAATTCGGCACTGAGTTTTTTGACCAAGCTTTCTGCTTCACGCACCGAGAGTTTTTTGGCATTGATTTGATTCGCCGCCGTGATTTGCGTCGCGCGGTCTAGTGCAAGCAATGCGCGCGCATGGCCCATATCAATATCGCCGGCCATCAACATGGTCTGCACTGGATCTGCCAAATTAAGCAGGCGTAACAAATTGCTGGCCGCGCTGCGCGAACGCCCCACCGCTTGAGCCGCAAGCTCATGGGTAAGACCAAATTCTTTGATGAGTCGGTTTAAGCCTTGCGCTTCTTCCAGCGGATTGAGGTCTTCGCGTTGGATGTTCTCTATCAATGCCATAGCAGCCGCGGCTTCGTTAGGGACGTTGCGCACGAGCACCGGCACTTCGTCCAGGCCCGCGAGTTTTGCGGCGCGGCTTCTGCGTTCACCGGCAATGATTTCGTACTTGCCAGCGTTTTTTCCGCTCTCTAATTTGCGAACCAAAATCGGTTGCATGATGCCTTGGGCTTTGATGCTCTCTGCTAGCTCATACAAAGCGCCTTCGTCCATGCGCGTACGTGGCTGGTACATACCTGGCACAAGCTCAGCCAGCAGCAAAGTGCTGGGTTCGCCTTGTTGCTTGTTAGCGGCAGCCACGGCAGCGTCATCGACCTTTGGGCCTAGTAAAGCTTCTAATCCACGGCCTAATCCTTTGGGTTTTTTAGTAACCATATTCTTTTTCTCTCGTTGCTCTTACAAAGTTTGAACGCGCGACACCATTTCTTGCGCGAAGTCGATATAGGCCTGCGAACCTTTGGCAGATGGGTCAAACACCACGCCAGGTAAACCGTAACTTGGCGCCTCCGCTAAACGCACGTTGCGTGGAATCACAGCATTGAACACTTTGTCTGCAAAGTGGTCTTTGAGTTGGTCGCTCACCTGGACTTGCAAGGTGATGCGCGGATCAAACATCACGCGCAACAAGCCAATGATCTTGAGGTCTTTGTTCAGGTTCGCATGTACCTGCTTGATGGTGTTGACCAAATCGGTCAACCCCTCGAGCGCGAAATATTCGCACTGCATCGGCACGACCACGCCGTGGGCGGCACACAATCCGTTTAAGGTGAGCATGGAAAGTGATGGTGGGCAATCGATAAGAATAAAATCGTAGTCGTTTTGTACTAATAGTAAGGCGTCGCGCAAACGGTTTTCACGTCTATCGAGTTCGACCAACTCGACTTCAGCGCCGGCTAAATCGCGGTTGGCGCCCAACACATCAAAAGTTGCGATGTCGCGTTGAGCGGCACCATCGCCCCATTGGGTTTTGACACGCGACTGCGAGATCGTTGCCACTTCCAAAAGCACGTCATACACGGTGTGTTTGAGCTGGCGTTTGTCAATGCCGGAACCCATGGTGGCATTGCCTTGGGGATCGAGGTCTACCATTAACACACGCTGTCCGACAAAGGCCAAACCTGCGGCCAGATTGACGGTAGTGGTGGTTTTGCCCACGCCTCCCTTTTGGTTTGCAACACAGAAAATTTTGGCCATAGCGCGCTCTCGATTTAAAAAGTTCAATGGGGGTGGGTTGGATTATTTAAACAGCGCCATCTTCAGGCCAAAGAAAATCAGCAACAAACCCGTAATTTTGTTTAACAAAAAGCCAACAATGCGATGGGCATTGGCGCGTTGGGCCAGCAGATGTGCGCCCAACACAATCACCAAACCATACCCCAAGGTCAGGACAGCAATGGTCCCGGCCATCACGGCAAAAGTGATCAGGCCTTGGTGCTCAGCTGGACTCACAAAAAGCGGAAAGAAAGCCATATAAAAAACAATCGCCTTGGGGTTCAATACGGTGATAAAAAACGCTTGTTTAAAAAAGCGGTCTGGCTGAAGTTCCAGTGCAGGCGCGTCATCCAAACGGGTACGCAGCAATTTGGCGCCCAACCACACCAAATAAATGGCACCCGCCCATTGAATGGTTTGAAACGCCGCTGGATAGGCGACCAACAAAGCTGAAAGCCCAGAGACGGCCAACCACAAAAGGGTTTGGTCTCCAGCAATCACACCCAAAGTTGCCGCTATGCCGGATCGAACACCGCCGTGCCCGGTCGCTCCTAGCAAAGCCAAGTTTCCTGGGCCCGGTATGGCTAAAAAAACAATGACTGCCACGACAAAAGCGCCGTAGTCCGCTACACCAAACATGAAATCCCCGAAACGAAAAGAGGAAGAAGTTTAACCCCGCATCCAGACGAGGCATCTTTGGGCGTCTAGCCCGGGCACTTGCAACTGTTCCACGTGAAACACTTTTGCCATGTTTGGGAGCGCCGCAAACTCTTCTTCTGGGTTTTTACCCTTCATAGCCATCCAAACGCCTCCTGCGGCAAGCGCTTTGTAGGAGCCGCTGACAAAGTCTGCCAAGGAGGAAAAAGCCCGGGACGAAATAATGTCATAAGCTTGCGCGATAGTTTCAATACGCGCATGCAGCCCAGCGAGATTCGAGAGCCTCAGTGTGGCGGCTACTTGCTGGATAAAGGCTACTTTTTTTGCTACTGCATCTAGGCAGGTGACCTGGATTTCGGGGCATGTGATGGCGATTACCACGCCCGGCAGTCCGGCGCCGCTTCCTACGTCTAACAGGGCAAATGGCTTTTGCGGTGCAACTTTGTCTTGATCGCCCGGCAGATTGCCAAGCCGCTCTATACGCAAAGCCTCGAGCTGGCGACGCATGGGCAAAACAACGGACAAGCTGTCAAGCACATGGTGCGTCAGCATTTCTTTCGGGTCACGCACCGCAGTCAAGTTGTAGACGCGGGTCCATTTGCCCATCAAGTCCACATAGTCGAGTAGTTGGTTTTGCTGATGCTCGTCTAGCGAAAGCCCCAACGCGTCCAAGCCTTGGCGCAATGGCAAGGACAGTTTGCGCACGTCAAGTAGCCAGCGCGTCGCCGGGGGATTCTGCGGCAACTACCTCGTTGCCAAAGCCTTTGTAGCGGGCGCGGCGCAAATGCACCAGCAACAGGGAAACTGCGGCCGGTGTGATGCCCGTCATTCGGGAGGCCTGCCCCAGAGTTTCTGGGCGCTGACGATTTAAGCGCTGGCGGACCTCAATAGACAAAGCCGAAACCTGGTTGTAATCCATGTCTTGTGGCAACTTGAGGTTTTCGTAATGCGCCGCGCGCAAAACCTCTTCTTGCTGACGACCGATATAGCCGGCATACTTAGCGGAAATCTCTATCTGCTCGACGATGGCGCTCACTGTTTCACGTGAAACAAGCGCCCCGCCCTCTTGGCCTACAGCCGTCAATAACTCAGGGTTTTGGTATTTGCCGCCATTCAGCGACATCAGGCTGCTGTAGGTCACCTCTGGGCGGCGCAGCAGATCAGCTAAGTTGTACTCATGCTCCAAAGGCTTGCCCAAAAGGCGAACGGCTTCACTAGCCGCTAGGTTTTTAGGGCTCACCCAAATAGACTTGAGCCGCTCTGTTTCACGTGAAACAGCATCGCGCTTTTGGCTAAAAGCGTCCCAGCGGGCGTCGTCAACCAAGCCCATTTGACGACCCAGATCTGTCAATCGCATGTCGGCGTTGTCTTCTCTGAGTTGCAAGCGGAACTCGGCACGGCTGGTGAACATGCGGTAAGGCTCGGTCACGCCTTTGGTGGTGAGGTCATCCACCAACACGCCCAAGTAAGCGATGTCTCGGCCCGGCGTCCAAGCGCCGCCCATATCGTTGGCCAAGCCTTTTATTTGGCGACACTGAAGCGCGGCGTTGATTCCGGCGAACAAACCTTGGGCTGCCGCCTCTTCGTATCCTGTGGTGCCGTTGATTTGCCCCGCAAAGAACAAGCCACCGATTGAGCGCGTCTCGAAACTGCGCTTGAGTTCGCGCGGGTCGAAGTAATCGTATTCAATGGCGTAACCGGGGCGAACAATATGTGCGTTCTCCAGGCCCTTCATAGATCGGACCAGCTCGTACTGGATATCAAAAGGCAAGCTGGTCGAGATGCCGTTCGGGTAGTACTCGTGGGTGGTCAGGCCTTCGGGTTCTAGAAATATCTGGTGACTGGTCTTGTCGGCAAAACGGTTGATTTTGTCTTCGACGCTCGGGCAGTAACGTGGGCCAACGCCTTCGATCTTGCCAGTAAACATGGGGCTGCGGTCAAAGCCCGAACGGATGATGTCGTGGGTCCGCTCATTGGTATGGGTGATCCAGCAAGGCACTTGCTGGGGGTGCATGTCTGCGCGACCCCTATAACTAAAGACGGGCATGTCGTCAGACATTCCACCAGGCACGCCGTCTCCAGGTTGCTCTATGCATTGGCTAAAGTCGATCGTGCGCCCATCGATTCTTGGGGGCGTGCCGGTTTTAAGGCGGCCCTGCGGCAACTTCAATTCTTTTAAACGTGCAGACAGTCCAACGGCCGGCGGGTCTCCCGCACGACCGGCGGCGTAATGGCTGAGACCCACATGGATTTTTCCGTCCAAGAAGGTGCCCGCAGTGAGCACCACGGTGGTTGAGCGAAACTGAATGCCCGCTTGGGTTACAGCACCCACCACCCTATCGCCCTCGACCATCAAGTCTTCTACCGACTGCTGGAACAGCCATAAGTTAGGCTGGTTTTCCAACATCCCACGAATAGCGGCCTTGTACAAAACGCGGTCTGCCTGAGCGCGGGTTGCGCGTACAGCCGGTCCTTTAGAGCTATTCAAAATACGAAATTGGATACCGCCCCGGTCTGTCGCCAAAGCCATGGCGCCACCCAATGCATCGACCTCTTTCACCAAATGGCCCTTGCCGATGCCGCCAATCGACGGGTTGCAGCTCATTTGGCCAAGGGTTTCAATGTTGTGGGTGAGTAATAAAGTACTGCATCCCATGCGCGCGGCGGCCAAAGCAGCCTCGGTGCCGGCATGACCGCCACCCACCACAATGACATCAAACGCTTTGGGATACAACATCAAAAACAACCTTTTGGGATGCAGGGGCTGTGTACGCCGCCCTGCCGAGCAACCCGCGATTTTACAAGGGCACCGCGTTTTTGGCTAGGGCTTGGGGAACGGCTTGGAGAATGTCACACTCACGCGCAAACCATGGGGTGTCTCGTTATCTAACTGCAACTTCGCGCCCATTAAACTGACATAGGCTTTCACGATCGCCAAGCCAAGCCCTGAGCCCTCTTTCAAGGCCTCGCCCGCAGCTCCCTGCACCCAACGTTTCGAGAGTTTTTGTAGTTGTGCTTTTGTTACTCCGGGGCCGTTGTCATACACCGACAACACCACAGATTGTGGGTTGTCTACCAAAGCAACTGTTATGCGTTTGGCCTCTTCTGAGGCAAGCCCGTAGCGCAATGCGTTATCCAACAAGTTGTTCAAGACACCTTCAATCAAAGCGCCGTTTCCCAGCACTGTGCAGACTAGCTCCGCGTTATTGGCACCAAGATCAACGCCCGCCGCATCTGCACGCGGCAAGAAGCGCATAACCGCCTCGCGCACCAATTGATCAATTGCAATGGGTTTTTGTTCTAAGGTTTGTTGTGCTTCATCGGCCAAAGCCAAAGCGAGTAATTGGTCGACCAAATGGCTAGCGCGCTCTTGGCTATGGGCAATCCCTTCAAGTTGCTCTCTCCAAATACGCGGCTCGTTTTGTCGCAACCCATAGTCAGCCAGCGCGCGTATACCTGCAAGCGGGGTGCGCAATTCGTGCGCCACATTGCCAGAGAACTCGCGCTGCGCTCGCACGCTAGCGGCAATACGTCCTAGCAAGGCATTGATGGCTTGGCCAAGCCTCTGAATATCGCGCGTGCTTGCAGACACAGGCACAGGTGTGAGATCACGCGCGTCGCGTTGGCCCAAGCCTTTTTCTAATGCAGCCAGTGGCTCTAAGTCTTTTCCAATTGCGCGTTGTAGCCAAGTGGCTAAAAAGATAAGCAAAAGAATTTGAGGGGCTATCGAGAAAACTAACAAACGTTGAATCAACCTGTCACGACTTGTGGTGGTTTGGGCCATAACCACATAAAACTCAGCGGGCTGTTGCCGATGGATGGTGACGCGCCGCAGGTTGCGGCTTTGATAATCGAGCGACTGAAAATTCGGCCCCTTGCTCTCGCCCAAAGGGTCCACGTGCAATCCCGCGTGACCAGCTAACAAAGAGCCGTCTGGACGCAAAACAGCAAAAAACAAAACCTCGCTTTGGTCGAACAACACCGTACGCATCTCTTGCGTCGAAAGGCTTAGTTCCAACTCTCCAGAGTCTGGATTGACGCGCACATGGCTAGCCACCAAATAAGCGTCATCTAACAAAGCACGATCGTATGCTTGCTGCGTGAAGTAAGCCGCAACGGTAACAACGAGGGCCGAACCCAACAACCATGTGAACGCCAGCGGCAACAAAACATGGCGCAACAGGCGGTTACGCAAGGATGGTTTTTGAGGTTCGTGCGCGAAGCTCATGCTGGGTCTTTGGTTTCTTCTAAAAAGTATCCAATGCCACGCAATGTACGAATGGTTGCACCGCTGTCGCTGAGCTTTTTGCGTAAACGCGAAATAAACGCCTCGAGTGCGTTGTCTGCCAGCGCCTCTTCAAAACTAGAAAGTTTGTCAGAGAGTTCGCGTTTACTCACGGTTCGACCAGGTGGCGACATCAATTCCCATAACACTTCAAACTCACGCGCAGGCAAGGCCAAATCTTGATCATTGACCAATATTCTGCGATTCTTGCGCTGCAAGAGTAGACGCCCGACTTGCACCACATCTTCGGTGCCTAAGGCACGTCGCGCCAAGGCGCGCAGACGCGCTTCAATCTCAGCTAAATCAAAGGGCTTGCCTAAATAGTCATCCGCACCGGCGTCTAGTCCGGCAATACGCTCATCCGTTCGGTTGCGCGCCGTCAAGACAAGCACCGGAGTGCGGTCCCCTCTGCTTCGCGCGGCGCGCAACAAACTCAAGCCACTGCCTTGTGTTGCTTTGGTTTGGCCATTGAGAGGCAAATTCAAATCCAGCAAAACCACGTCGTAGGGTTGGACTTGCCAGAAATGTGCGGCCTCCTCCAGGTGGTTCGCGGCATCCACGCGGTGGCCTGCGTCGGTCAAGCTACGCAACATGACCGCCTGTAAAACGGCATCGTCTTCAATCAGCAAAATTCTCATGGGGTGTTAACAAAACGCACCAAGTCAGGGATTGGTCAGCCATACGAAGCGATAAACGCGGTATGAGCATACGACAGTTCCCACCCTTGCGACTACTTCTTCTTGCTTTGCTTGTGTTACCCGCGGCATTGGGCGCACAGGTATACGCCCAGACTTTGGGCTTGGCACAAGTACTGGAGGCTGCGCGTCAAAACCTGGATGTTTCGATGGCACAACAAAGTCTTGCGGCAGCGCAAGCCGATGTTGTCTCAGCAGACCGCGCCCCGTTTCCTGTCTTCACCGCCAAAACATCGCAGATGTATTTGGATAAAGGCATTAACGGAAACCAAGGCATTGGCGGTGGCGCGCTCGGACAAAAGAATATAGACAAGTCTGGTGGCATCGACTGGACTTGGGAGCGCGGCAACAAGCGCAACCTACGTACCCAAAGCGCAAAACAACAAGCGCTAGCCGCTGGTGCTGATTTGCAAGACATGCTGGTGACGCAACAAATTGCCGCCGCTGCCGCCTACTTTGATTTGCTTGCGGCGCGCGAACGCAACCACGAAATGCACCTGCTTTCTCGAAGCGTTCTGCAGTTGTCGAAAAGCGCCGGGCTTCGACTGAAAGCGGGTGACCTGTCTACACAGGACACGCTGCGCTTGGAAATTGAAGCGCAACGCGCCCTTGCGGACGCGCGTAGCGCGCAACTCGACCAACAGCGCGCAGTTTTGTTGCTGCAACAAATCACCAAATTGCCCATCAACCTGAACACCTGGAAAGTGACGGCAGATTGGCCCACTATCCAAGTGCAAGCACCTACACAAGGCGTGCTACAAACATGGGTGGACCAACGCGCAGATGTAGTCGCCGCTCGCGAGCGCGTCACGGCAGCCAGCGCCGCTTTAGAACTAGCCCAGGCACAGAAAAAAGCCGACGTCACACTTGGCGGCAGTCTTGACCATGACCCGCGTGTTTCCAATCGCATGCTCGAACTTCGCTTGTCTCTGCCGCTCATTTGGGGCTATGGCTATGAGGGCGAGATTGGCCGCGCGCAAGCGCAACTCGCACAAGCGCAATCACTGTTTGAGAAAACCAAGCGCGATGCAAGCGCAGATTTACAACGTTTGCTAGAAGAGTTCTCAGCCGCGTTAGAGCGCGAAACACTTTACGAACAAGACATCTTGCCGCGGGCTCGCAAAGTTGCGGAGCAAGCTGAACGCGCCTTTACATTAGGCGCGTCCTCATTGACCGATTTATTAGACGCACGCCGCACCCTGCGCGCTACTTTGATTGAAGCCGCCTTTACCCGCGCAGACTATGCCAAAGCCTACGAGGCTTGGCGTTTGCGCACCACCCCAGTTTTGAGCGACACCCGCTAAATCACTATGCCTTTGAATACCCACGCCATCCAAGAAGCTCTTCTCGCCATTTGGCGCTCTCCTGTCAAGCGCTACAGCGCTATCGCCGGATTAGCCGCACTAATTGCGCTGTACATCAATATGACAGGGCAAGAGCCCATGGGCCATCCCGTCGCGCCACCGCCCATCATTCAAGGTGAGCAACTACGCTTTCCAGCGGGTCACCCACAACTCACGCTTTTAACAACAGCACCCGCTATCGCCGCCAACAGTGTGGCCATTGATTTACCGGCACGCTTGGTTTGGAATGAAGAAAAGACCGAGCGTATCTACCCTGCTTTTGCAGGGCGTGTCGTCAAGCTCAACGCAGATGTTGGGCAGTCTGTGCGTGCCGGGCAGGTATTGGCAACACTGGCTTCGCCGGAATTTGGCGCTGCACAGGCCGACACCGCCAAAGCGCAAGCGGATGCGCGCTTCTCAGAGCGCGCCTTACAAAGACAAACCGAGTTGTTTGAAGCAGGCATCGTTTCACGCAAAGAGTATGAGCAAGCCCAAGTCGATGCGCAACGCGCCAATGCTGAGGTCGCGCGCGCGCAAGCGCGCACCCAACTGTATGGCGGAGGCAACGCGGTGAACCAACAGCTTGGGTTGTCCGCTACCGTCTCTGGTGTTGTCGTGGAAAGAAATTTGAGCGCGGGACAAGAACTGCGGCCCGAGCAAGGCGGGCCCGGTTCCCTGCCGCTGTTTGTTGTGACAGATCCGCGTTCGCTTTGGGTGCAAATCGATGCGCGCGAAGCAGATGTTGCATCTCTGCAGCCGGGCACCCCCATTAGCCTAACGCTTCCCAACTTCCCTGGTCAAAGTTTTGCCGCCAAGATCACAGCAACAGGAGACTTCATCGACAGCAACTCACGCACAGTCAAGGTTCGCGCAGTAATAGACAACAACCAACGAATTCTCAAAGCGGAAATGCTTGGCAGTGCAAAGTTTGAACGCGCCCTTGAAAAAGGGGTCTTGGTCCCCTCTCGCGCCGTGCAATTACGTGGCTCGCAATATTGGACCTATGTGCAAAAGGAGCCGGGCGTCTTTGAAGGACGAAAGATAAGCATAGGTTACGAAGGCCTAGACAAAGTACTTGTGACCAACGGACTTAAAGATGGAGAGTTAGTCGTCAGCGATAACGGGCTCTTATTAGCGCGCGAGTTTCGTAATGCACAAGATTCTGCAAAACCGCAGAACGTAAATATTGCAGTACCTGACGCAACACATAACGCATCCAAATGAAGCGCATTATTCAAATCGCTCTGGCGCAACCGCTGATGGTGCTGATGGCAACCTTGCTTTTTATATTGGCGGGGTCTGTTGCATTTAAAAACCTCTCTGTCGAGGCTTTTCCTGATGTGACGGATACGCAAGTCACCGTGATTGCTTTGTTTCCCGGAAGAGCGGCGGAGGAAGTGGAAAAGCAAGTTTCTTTGCCGATTGAGTTAGCACTGTCGGGCTTGCCCAACGCCATTCGGGTTTTTTCACATACCCAATTTGGTTTGTCGTTTACTGTTGTGACGTATGACGACAAAGCAGAAGTCAACGTTGTACGTCAACAAGTCAATGAGCGCTTGCGTGGAATTTCTCTGCCCCCCGGTGTCGAAGCAGGCGTCATGCCCAACGCAACGCCTGTTGGTGAAGTGATGCGCTATCGCCTGAAAGGCGACGGTAAAACACCTACCGAATTACGCACCTTACAAGACTGGGTGGTTGAGCGCACATTTAGACAGGTCCCAGGTGTGGCTGACGTAGTGGGCATGGGTGGCTTTATCAAACAATATGAGGTTCAGCCTGATTTACAAAAACTTCGCGCCTACAAACTCACGCTACAAGACCTGCAAACCGCGCTTGGGCGAAGCAATGCCAATGCAGGTGGGGGCTATGTTGCGCAAGGCGCGCAGCAGTTTGCAATTCGAGGAATTGGTTTACTGGGTTCAGTAGATGACATAGGCACCGTTGTCGTCACGACGCGGGGAAGCACGCCAATTTTGGTGCGCGATGTTGCCAAGGTATCTATAGGCGCCGTTGCAAGACTGGGTACGGTTGGTCAAGACTTAGACGATGACGTCGTGACGGGCATCATCATCATGCGCAAAGGCGAGAACCCAAGCCTTGTTCTCAAAGGCGTCAAAGAGCGTCTTGACGATTTGAATGCGCGGGTTTTGCCCCCAGGTGTACAAATCGTCCCTTTTTACGATCGCACCTGGCTCATGGCCAAAACACTCACCACCGTTTTTAAAAATCTGGTGGAAGGTGCACTTCTTGTTGCCTTGGTGTTGTATCTCTTTTTATCCAATCTGCGCGCTTCTTTGGCGGTCGTCGTCGTCATCCCACTTTCTCTTCTCGCCACATTTTTGGGACTGAAGTTCATGGGTGTACCGGCCAATTTGTTGAGCTTGGGCGCAATGGACTTTGGCATCATCGTCGATGGTGCGGTGATCGTGATTGAAAACATCATGCATCGACTTGCAGAACGCGGCGAGGGCATGAATGAAAAAGAACGACGCACCTTGATAACGGAGGCCACCAACGAGGTTGGTCGCCCCACATTGTTTTCCATGCTCATCATCATCGCAGCGCATATTCCCATCTTTGCGCTGGAGCGTCATGAAGGGCGCATCTTTCAGCCGATGGCGCTGTCTGTTACGACCGCCCTTGTGGGCTCTCTGATCTTTTCACTGACTTTGGTTCCTCTGTTGGGTTATTGGATGCTACGTAAAGGCATTCCGCATGGAGACAACGCATTGGTAGGCTGGTTGAAAAAAGTTTATGAACCGATTCTGAATTGGGCCATTGATAAGCCGAAAAAAGTTGTGGCCATGGCTTTGGGTGGTTTTTTAATCTCCATCCTTGCGGCAACACAACTCGGTTCTGAGTTTTTACCTGAGCTCAATGAAGGCACTTTGTGGATCAATGTGCGGTTACCTGCGAGCATTTCAAATGAAGAGGCCGCAGCGTCATTGCGACAAGTGCGAACAGCACTCTTAGCAATACCCGAGGTGCGCACCACTGTCTCAAAAGCCGGACAACCTGAAGACGGAACAGATCCCAAAACCATCAGCATGGCGGAAGTTTTCGTAGACATCAAACCCCAAGAACAATGGCGCAAAAATATTAGCAAAGAGCAGCTCATTGAAGAGATGGACCGCGCGGTTTCCGCTGTACCGGGAATTCGTCCAACGTTTTCCCAGCCCATTCGAGATAACGTGTTGGAGTCGATTTCACAAATTGACGGGCAAATTGTGATCAAGGTGTCGGGCGATGATTTGGCTGTTCTAAAGAAAACAACCGAAGCGATTGAAGCCGAAATTAGAAACGTACGCGGTGTGTATCGTGCCGAAATTGACCGACACGGTGAATTACCACAGCTTTTGATAGATATCGACCGCGAACGCATTGCCAGACTGGGCCTCAATGTGGGCGATGTGCAGGATGTTATTGAGACCGCCTTGGCTGGACAGGCCGCCACCTACTTGTGGGAAGGG
>Ga0214919_10009091_pt1 | contig 12868 bp, 10 predicted proteins | sample LL1503_MetaG_FD_177994 | JGI IMG/M metagenome (GOLD analysis project Ga0214919, IMG submission 177994) | Freshwater microbial communities from Lake Lanier, Atlanta, Georgia, United States - LL-1503 | ecosystem: Environmental > Aquatic > Freshwater > Lake | place: USA: Georgia | collected...
TGGAGGTAGCCATAGAAAATATCGTCAGACCTACATTGCATCAAAATCGAGGTCGTCAGCCTCCTCGCTGTCATCCGGTAGCGGCACAAATTGTTGGCCCTCTTCCACCCATTGCTCGGGCATTGCCTTGCCGACCAAGGCAAAGCAGCCATCGTCGTTGGCAACAATATAGGCAAACGCCGTATCAAAACCGGCGGAATAATTGAAAGGTACTTTAAAAATTTCTCCCGCCTTCAAGCGATCCAAGAGTGAACTAGCGAGTTGCTCTGGCTTTAGATAAAAAACCGACTGGAGCGCTAAGCTCAACAGCTCACTGGGCGCCACTGCCTCGGCGATACTTTGAGCAATCCCCAGAGTGGAGGAATTACTTTCCACGGGATGACCAAGCGCATCTAGGCCCACCATTTCACTGCGGAGTACGGGCCGACCTTGGTCAGTGAAATAGCCCTGAGAGGTCATGCCGCTAAGTAAGAGCGTGCGCCCATCACCAGTTAAAGCAGCGCGCGTACAAACCCGACCGTTACCATCGACTGCGATTCGTTTACGGGCGCCGTAAATCTTGCTGCGGTCAATCCGACTCAACGTGAAACTCAATTCCTCTGAACCTTTAGAAATTAGCAGGGCTTTTGCCATATTGATGACCAATTTAAGGAAGGATGATTAAAATTTAATAGCCGCCAAGCGATCACAAAAAACCTGTTATCGCCTTCTTAGTATTCATAGATTTTTTGCGCGCTAAGAGCATCAAGCCCAGCGCACTCATAAACCATGAGCTGACTGCACCGCCGCCACCGCTACTACCGCCGGTGCTCGTGTTGGTAGTAAGTGGGGAGGAGCCATTCACAGTCAGCGTAGCCGCATTACTTAAAGTAGTCCCGTACGGATTGGTCACTGCCACCGTGTAATTACCGGCGTAAGCAGTAGTGACAGGAGCGACGGAATAACTCGTCGAGATCGCTCCTGAAATATCCGTGCCGTCTTTTTTCCATTGATAGGACAGCACGCCACGGCCGCTGGCAGATATATTAAAAGTAACGGAGCTGCCGACAAACACAGTTAGTCCAGCTGGTTGGGCTGCAATAATCGGCGCAGAGTAACCGGGAACGAGCGCCGACACCAGATGGCCTACATTCGGTCTCCCAAGCCCTGTCACTAAATTATAAAGGGGATCCGTATAGTATACGCCGTTCGTACCAGGATTATTTGTGGAACTAAGCCATCCAGTCGTCAGCTGCTTAAAAGCACTCGTCCCAATCAGTGGATAAATTTTGGGACCCAGTAAGCCAAGCGGCGGCAAACCTTCTTGTCGCCTAGCTTGGTTCAACAGCGCACAAAATCCAGCCCACATCGGAGAGGCAAGGCTGGTTCCGCCAGAGGCATTCGGGGCGCCTTGATAATAAGCGTAAGGAAAAAAATTACTGACCGCTAAGGCAGCCACATCGGGCACCAACCGCATAGTTCCAGCAGGAACGCCTGTACCTATCTGCCAACTGGGGCGATTGAAGTATCTACTAATGCCGCCAGTGCTGGCGCCGTAGTTGAAGCTTGCTTCCAAAGATTGCCAATCCGGTAGGCACCATGCTGCCTCGCGGACGGGAAATTGTGCGATACCGGGTTGGGCCCATACAAATTGGAGAGAGCTGCCGCCGACGGCGGTCACGTAGGGATCACTTGCAGGATAGTCCACTGTGGGAGTTCCAGCAACGTCGAAGTAGGTCGTGAAGGGGGTGGTGCCATTCCTGACTTTTGGCCAAACATCTGTTGTCGAACCATGATCTCCCGAAGCAGCAAAAAATGTTATCCCCATCGCCGCAATCAACGGAAATAAGGGAGACTCATCTTGCAGCATAGTTTTCGTGTCCGTTGCGAGCTCAGGAGCAGAAAAGCTCATCGTTATCTGATGGATACTCTTATCAGTAGCAATGCGATCATAGAGCCAGCTCGTCACTGTTGGGATATCAAGCGTCGAGAGGTAGATGATTTTGGCTCCTGGTGCCATCGCGCTGGCAGATTGGATGTCCATCGTTTCTTCAAAAGCGAAGAGGTTGGGCTTGAGTTGCAAGGGCAACGGATCGACTTCAGTGAACTGTGCCAATGTTGTAGGCAAACCGCAGTTGGTCCAAAAGGCGGCAAGGTCGTCTGGGTTAACCTTTGCTGAACCCAGCACGACAATCGTCTCACCAGTGCCATCCAGCCCAAGATTCGTGGCGTTATACCATTCTGCAAAAGTGAGTGGATTTATATAAAGACCTGACAACTGACGAATAGTCACCGCCTGCGGTTTGAACGGCTTTAGATGGGGCTGGAGATCTAAAACTCGCGCCACAAGGTGGGAAATTTTTGAATCTAAGACCGGCGGTTGAGCAGCGCTGGTGTAAATTTCCCCGTCGGAGCTTTGCACCCTTACAAAGCCGGTTCCAAGAGCGGCGGCTAACTGCCCTACACTTGAGACGCAATCGACGGTTAACCGGCTCGATGAAGCCGGAGCTACGGAGAGTCCACTACTTGTTGCCCAGTCGGCGACACTTTGCCAATCTTCGGCAGTCGGCAAATAGCGGGCCGCAATCTCTGCTCGGGAAAGCACCTCGCCACGCCCAACTCGCTGCTTCAACTCCGACATATTGCGTAGCCGGAGCGCAAAACGCGTTGAATATGATTCTGACATTTGCGCCGCCGAAAGATTTTGTTCGACTAGAGGAGCCGAAACAATCTGCGCATTAATTAGCGGAAAGCACGCGCACTGCGCGATTGCCACTATAACTAGAAGATTCCGCAGCGTCATGCCTGCAAGCGCCACTGTGGCGTTGCGACCCTTTGCTTTAGTCAGATGTATGGAGGTAGCCATAGAAAATATCGTCAGACCTACATTGCATCAAAATCGAGGTCGTCAGCCTCCTCGCTGTCATCCGGTAGCGGCACAAATTGTTGGCCCTCTTCCACCCATTGCTCGGGCGTTGCCTTGCCGACCAAGGCAAAGCAGCCATCATCGTTGGCACAATATAGGCAAACGCCGTATCAAAACCGGCGGAATAATTGAAAGGTACTTTAAAAATTCCTCCGGCCTTCAAGCGATCCAAGAGTGAACTAGCGAGTTGCTCTGGCTTTAAATAAAAAACCGACTGGAGCGCTAAGCTCAACAGCTCACTGGGCGCCACTGCCTCGGCGATACTTTGAGCAATCCCCAGAGTGGAGGAATTACTTTCCACGGGATGACCAAGCGCATCTAGGCCCACCATTTCACTGCGGAGTACGGGCCGACCTTGGTCAGTGAAATAGCCCTGAGAGGTCATGCCGCTAAGTAAGAGCGTGCGTCCATCACCAGTTAAAGCAGCGCGCGTACAAACCCGACCGTTACCATCTACTGCGATTCGTTTACGGGCGCCGTAAATCTTGCTGCGGTCAATCCGACTCAACGTGAAACTCAATTCCTCTGAACCTTTAGAAATTAGCAGGGCTTTTGCCATATTGATGACCAATTTAAGGAAGAATGATTAAAATTTAATAGCCGCCAAGCGATCGCAAAAAACATGCTGCGCCGCGATCAGTTTTTCTTTCGCTTCATCGATTGGGAACCAACCACCCCGATCCATTTCTGGGAACCACTGGAATTTTCCCGACTTGGGAGGCCATTCGATTTCGAAAAGATTAGATTTGAGCGTGAACTCTGTATCATTGGGAACTTCCACTGCCCAGATATGAACCTGCTTGCCCGATTTCATCGTGATGTGTCCCATTGAAATGGGCGTTCCTTCAGGAGTATAACCCGTCTCTTCGGTGAATTCCCGCTGTGCCGCTAAGAGCAATGATTCACGCCCTTCAACTAATCCCTTGGGGATACTCCAGGCACCTCGATCTTTCTGCTCCCAAAAAGGACCACCCATATGTCCAATATAAATTTCTAACGCTGGTTGGCGTCGGAATAATAAAAGTCCTGCACTTACTGGATTTGGGGAGATCAACACAGGTCTTCTTATTATATTTTATAGGCAGATGAGGGGACGCTGATGTAGCGGTGCTCTGTATCACCAAGCAGCTTCACTTGATTTTATCCGCGAGGTTGGGGTGCCGCTGACGCAGTGCTTCTTTGTCAGATTCGGGAAGGCGGACGAGGTAGATCTCCTTTTCTTCGACACTTTCCGGCAGCGTCAGGCACTCCGCGCTCGTCAGGCCGTCGAGGTGGAGAGATCCTGTCACACGCGTCGGCAGCTTCAGGCCCACCGCGCTCGTCAGGCCGTTGAGGTAGAGCCATCCTCCAACACTCGTCGGCAGCGTCAGGCCCACCGCGCTCGTCAGGCCGTCGAGGGAGAGATTTCCGACCTCCGTCGGCAGCGTCAGGCCCACCGCGCTCGTCAGGCCGTTGAGGGAGAGATGCCAAACACTCGTCGGCAGCTTTAGGCCCTCCGCGCTCGTCAAGCCGTTGAGGGAGAAATTTCCTTCGATAGTCTCCGGCAGCGTCAGGCCCACCGCGCTCGTCAGGCCGTCGAGGTAGAGACCTCCAACACTCGTCGGCAGCGTCAGGCCCACCGCGCTCGTCAGGCCGTTGAGGCGGAGATATCCGACCTCCGTCGGCAGCGTCAGGCCCACCGCGCTCGTCAGGCCGTCGAGGTAGAGATCTTCAACACTCGTCGGCAGCGTCAGGCCCTCCGCGCTGGTCAGGCCGTCGAGGTAGAGATTTCCTTCAATAGTCTCGGGCAGTTTCAGGCCCACGGCGTTCGTCAGGCCGTTGAGAAAAAGAGTCCCTTTAAAATTCCCGGGCAGCGTCAGGCCCTCCGCGCTCGTCAGGTCGTCGAGATCTAAAACAGCTTCTTCATCACCATCGTCGATCCACACTTGGACTTTTTGGTTAGCTTCTTGTATGGTCATTTTAGTTTTGGGCTTACGTTATAGAGTGAACCGATTAGCGGAGGAGGCGAAGTGCCGCAAAAGGTTTTTGATTATCGCGCAGATATGCGAGGCTTATTGAGCTTATTAGCGCTTACCTAGAAAGCGTTTATGATAGGTGTTTTTCCCTAGCGCGGTTGCGCGTCGTTACTGATCCTGCTTAGCCTCGCAGGTAAAATATAAATGCGGCCGAAATTATTATATGCTCAGACGTAGGCGGCTTGGCTATTTTGTGATTCAGCTTATAGGCTGAATCGAAGCTTACGTGGCTGTGTACTCTATTGCACCAAGCAGCTTCACTTGATTTTATCCGCGAGGTTGGGGTGCCGCTTGCGCAGTGCTTCTTTGTCAGATTCGGGAAGGCGGACGAGGTAGATCTTCTTTTCTTCGACACTTTCCGGCAGCGTCAGGCCCACCGCGCTCGTCAAGTCGTTGAGTTAGAAATCTAGGTGGGGGTCGAGGAGCCATCCTCTAGCTATTTTCATCAGGCGTTTAATCTTCGCATTGGCTTTTTTTACCAAGGGATCGATCGAGTCGGGGTTTTTCATATTTATGTAATAGTTGAAGTTTGAAGCTGAGGGCACCTGATCGTGGGATTCCGCCAAATCTGAGCGAGTCCGGCGCGCAGGTCAATATGGCGGAGAGACGCGGCCATTAGCCATTTCAGAGGAAGAAAAATTAATCTGTTATTTAATTTAACAAAATTAATTTTAAATATTGGCGTTTAGCGGCTGGGCTAATTCAGACATTAAATATTCCCAGATAAGGACCATCGCCATGGTATCGATTTCACAATATCTGAGCAGAGCCTTGCGTACACTTTCGCGCTCAGCTTCCACCATTTCGGTGTACTGAATTCGGCCATAAGCGACCGAAGCTGCCCCGCCTTCCTTGATGGTCTCTTGATCCGTATACAGCAATTCTTGCGCCACGAGGTGTGCATCCAACGCACTGATGACAGGTAGAAGTTGGTGATACGGCGAGAGGACTTGGCCGCACTCATCCATCTTCACCAAAGCAAGTTTGGTGAAATTTTTACTGGAGATCGTGTCACCATAAATGGGCTGAGCGTATTTTCGTTTCAAATAAGTACTGGAGTTGAGAATTGCGGGTAAAACCGCTTTGATGGAGTTAGATCCCTTGAGTAGAGGGTGGTAGTAGCCGCCAAGTACGATTTTTCGCAAATCCACGATTTCGCGCTCACCTGGCGGAAAACCATGCCCAGTATCAACCGCCGAATCTGTCGGGTGCGTTATGGACTCAATAAACTTTACCAACGCCGCGCGATCCGGCTCGGTCGATTCGAGCAATTGGAGACGAATCTGATTTAGCACGGTGTTCTCGTGATCGGCGTAACGAAAGATCGTTCCGTTATCTTGGCTTAATTCCAGCTTGAGAGCACGGATGAATTCAAAATTCGGAAATTCACCGGGAGCCGCGAGAATCCATTCGCCGGCGTGCGAGATGACCCCATCAGCATCGACCCGATGATGCGAAAACTGAAAAGCGATCTGCTCGTAAGGTCGACGGCCAATATGAAAAGGGATGGCAGCTACTGAGGTTTCGAAATCGATAAAATGGAGCGGATACTGCCAACTGGCCAACTGGCCTCGGAGCCAATCGCGAGCCAGGAAAGCCCCCTCACCTAAACCGGTAGCCATCTGAATTTGCTGCCACTGCCGGCCCTGCGCCGTAAGTGCCCCATCAGGCTCGCGATGCTCTTTGGGGAAACTTCCCGCTTTAAGCTCACTCTGAAAATAGGTGCCGGCGGCAATCATCGAGCTGCGACCGCGCCAGTTCCAAATATCCAAGACCATCGGTCGATCAAAATCAGTCTCCTTAAATTTAGCCGCCTGCTGCCAGCACTCGCGAAAGCCGCACTTTAGATCCTTGGCAATTTCTTCAACACCGGCGTGAAATTGACACTTCTGGCAGTGCACATCAATTCGCGGTTGGATACGCAAATCGCTGTGGTAACAGTTGGCGAAGTAGAAAATCGTCTGTTCAAAAGATGAACGCGGTGACCCGCCGCTAATTACTAATGGCAGCGTCTTAAAAAGAGCTAGTTCAAGAGCATCAAGGGGGGTCGTAAAAAGATGGCCCGATTGGATGCCCTTAACAATCGCGCTAATATCAAATTCATGAAGCAGCGGAGCTCCCAGTGATCCGAGGTCAACTGCGCCGATAATTTCCACCTGACTGCGATTTTCCTTATCGCGGCTAATTTGAAAACGACGATTTAGACCGTCGACCGTAGCCACCTTACTCTTATCGGCACACATCAGGAATGGGCGAACTTTTAGCTTAGGCTTAGCGTTTCGAATTACGTATTCTTGAAAGGCTACGTCACACAAATAACTAGACCATTCACTTATAAGGTTACCATCCTTGTTTAAGAACTCGGTCTGAGGCGTGCACGATTTCGCCTTTACCTCAATCAATCGAACCTCGTCCCCTTTTTTAATCAGCAGATCAGTTCGCACCAAGAGATTACCGTACTGAAAGGCAGCCTCATAAATAATCACGTCGTGGCGTTGCAGCAAAGCGTCCGTCTCCGCTAGAGCGTTTTTTGTCTCCAGCGTTTGCACTAATACCCCGCCAGGGTAATATGCTTGGGCCAGCGCCCCAACTTGATGCCCACCGTCGGCTAGCGCGCGCATAAAATCATCGCTTTGACTGCGGTCGTGATAGACCGGCTTACGCGTGTAGAAAAGTTTTGTTGGGCATTCGAGGGCCAGTTTAAAGCGGGACTTAGTAAGCGTGCGTAGCTCGCTTGCTTGTATGGTGTGGGACAATTTTGGGTCAGAGTTAGGCATAAATAATAATTTACCCAGAGTCTATCATACCAACCCGGACATGGGATGTCCTTTTTAGATCAGCAATCATTCCCTGCGCCTCTGCCTCTATTTCTTTGCGAAATTTCTCCGGTGCCAGAACCACGCAATCACGACCAAAACCCAGTACAAAACGCATAAAATCACCGGTAGCGCCGACCTTAAAAACGGCTAGCACCGAACCGTCGGACTGTTCAGTCTTCGATTGCAGCCCCACCCACTTGCGCTCGACTACGTGGTGCGCCCCCGCCCTAGCTACGCGCAGCGTAATCTCCTGCATCTTATCGAGCTGGCTACCGCTGATATGGTCGTGGACTTCTTGGCGGCTAAATCCGGCTAAGCGTTTGAATGTTTTCGTTAATAACCTGACCGAGCGTAAACGTCGTTTAGTCACGACGAAATCTCGGACGGCTTTGTGGTGGCTATCGTAAGCGAGCAACCGCCATTGATTTTTAAAACAGCAGAGGTGGTACGGGTGTAAAATTCGCTTTTTAGGCTGAGCGCTAGTCTTGCTCTGATAGCTGACTTCAATCTGTTGCTGGAGAAGAAGTCCGCGATAGATCGTAGTAAAATCGCCTTCATCCATTTCGCCGGCCCCCTCCGGATGAAAAGAAATCAAATCAATAATTTCTTCCCGCAAGATCGAACGGGAATTGCCGACTAGGCCACCCGCATCCTCCTCAAAGATATGGCCGATATGCTTGGCTAACGGCATGCCGCTAAAAACTGCTAAGGACTGTTGCGCTACGAGGAGCGCGCCGAGCTCCTCATCGTCTAAGCGGCCGACCCATACAGAGAGATCAACCGCGCGCCGGTAAAGGTAGGATCGTCGTCTCCTATCAAAATAAAGCGCACGATCCTCGGCTCCATGCCCACCCTCGACATCCTTTTCTTCTATTCGCTGAGCCAGAACATCAATGTCGCGGCGAATTTGACGATCCGAGACAGCAAGCTTTTCCGCTAGGGCGTCGCAGGTCACCCGCAGACTGTCGTTCTGCTGGTTAGCGGAAAATCGCTGGATCTCGCGATGAATTTCCCGAACCCGTTCGAGCTGGTTTAAGTTAGATTTTCCGCGAGAAGGATTGGGCATGGTTTAATTAATGATTAAAATGGCAGTTTACCGTATGTACTAGGACAATATCAGTCCTAGTATAGAAAAGACGGGGGCGTGCTAGTTTAAACCAAAGCCCGCCTAAGCGAGGCCCTAATCTACGTGCGGAAGTTGCCAGTTATTTTTTGGGAGCCTGCGTTTTGGGCGAATTGACTACAAAATTTAAGAGCTGCGTGACGAAATTTAGCACCCGGACACTAATTGTCCGATACATCATGCTATGATTTGCACCTATGGAATCGATCTCTCACTCCCTCGCGGCCGCATCTACAGGTACGGTTGCAGTTCAGCCCCCTTCAACCCCGTCGCGCAAGCCGGCTATTCACGACGGCCTAATTGATCTTTGGATTCAACGGCTGTTTTATCATTACATAAATCTTTATGGCGTAGCCGGAGTGCCTGAATTTGCTGCGCCCAGCTCGAAGAATCGTCGCCACCGGCCAGACCCAATGCCACGACGGCAAGGTGATGAGGATATCATTGGGTTAATTTGCTTTATCAGCGATATCGAAAAACCGCCCGAGACTATGCCGAAGTTAGCCCTGCGAAAATATATCCAGGCTAAGATGAAAACTAAAATTTCAAAACTGGAGAAAAAATTGCAGGGCACTCCTTGGCTCGAAACGATCAATCCCCATGCGAGTCAAAGCCTGCACTCAATTGCCCAACTCCTCGACTTAAAAGAGGCTGAACTAAAATGCCTCGCGCTCGTACTAATGCTGCACACGCACGAAAACTTGCGCACCGCTGCAAGCATTCTAGGACCCAGTTTAAATGATCAAGAAACGCTTCGCGCGATCGCGGCGATGCTGAACTTGCCGCTGGAAATCCCCCAAGAAGCCTTGGCGCCGAAAAGCCGCCTAATGAGCAGCCAACTAATCAGATGGGATCACCAAACAACGGGTTTCTCTAATAAATTTGAATGGTTAGAGCATAAATTCCCGCAAGAAATGCTAAACCCTGGATTTGACCCTGTGTTTGCCCTGCGGCCGAGAATTGCCATCGCCCCAGATTGTACGCTTGCCTGGGAGAAATTCAGCACTCTGGGAGAACTGCGGGAGATCGCGCTAGCTTATCTGACTATTTCGCTGCAGCAAAATAAAGCCGGCATCAACGTGCTCCTGTATGGATCTCCCGGCTGCGGTAAAAGCGAGTTTAGTCGAGCTCTAGCGCGTCAATTGCAATGCACACTTTATGAGGTGACGGCGGAAGATGCTGATGGCGATCCCGTCGATGGGGGACGACGCCTTCAAGCTCTCCGAGTATTATACAGTTTGTGCGCCAGTCGCCGATCCATGGTAGTTTTCGATGAGATCGAAGATTGCTTTCCCAAACCCCATCCGCTTTTCGGGTCATCCGGGGGACGGTACAAAGGTTGGATCAACAAAATACTGGAAAACAACCCGGTCGCGACGATTTGGATTACCAATTCAGTAGAATCACTCGATCCGGCATTCGTTCGGCGACTAGATCTAGTTTTAGAATTTAAAGGCCCCTCGCCTGCAGCCCGCGAAACCCAACTGCGCAATTTGCAGATCGCACTGCCGGAATCGACAATCAAGGCAATCAGCGCCTGCCCCACGCTCGCGCCTGCTGTCGTGAGTCGCGCGGCAAATGTAGCCCAAAGCGTGGCTTTGCAGCGCGGTGACAACACAGGCGCTAAAGTTATGGAACTGGTCGTCAATGAGACCCTAAAAGCCCAAGGCCACAGTAAAATCAACCCCGTCGGGCCGATTTCCGCACTTTATGATGCTGCTTACATTAACGCAGATTTTGATCCCGTCGGGATGGTGGAAGGCATTCGCTCGGCTAGAGCGGCGCGGCTCTGTTTATTTGGGCCCCCGGGCACGGGGAAAACCGCATATGGCGTCTGGCTGGCTGGACAGTTAGGGCGCCCCCTGCTTATCAAGCGTGCCTCGGATATTCTAAGCCAGTACGTAGGTATGGCGGAGAAAAATATTGCTGCCGCTTTTCGTGAAGCTACCGCCATGGAAGCGGTGCTGTTGCTGGATGAAGTTGATTCATTTTTGCAGGATCGCAGCAGAGCACAGCGCCCGTGGGAGGTTACCCAAGTCAACGAATTCCTCACTCAGCTCGAAATGTATTCCGGGGTTTTTATTGCTACGACTAATCTTATGGATGGGCTCGATTCCGCTTCATTGCGCCGCTTTGATTTAAAAGGGAAATTTAATTATCTTAAACCCGATCAAGCCGTTGCCTTGTGGCTCAACCATCTCCAGGCAGTGGGCATCGAGACCAGAACATCACCGGATGAAGCCCGCCTGCGAAGCCTAACTAACCTTACACCGGGAGATTTTGCCACAGTTGCTCGACAAGCCCGCTTCAATCCCCTACGAGAAGCTAAAGACTGGGTTGCGGCCCTAACCGCCGAATGCGACCGCAAGCCTTCCGCTCATCGTACGATTATGGGATTTTCTGCCTAATCCCTTTTTTCTTACCGATAAATTAATCTAATCAGTCTGCCTGACAAGAATTGTCCGGGTGTATGTTGTAGAATAAAACTCTAAAATTAAAAAATATGAATATTAAAGAACTCCTCCAAAAAAAATATCCCCATCAGGTGTTAATTCCCGGTGCGCGCAAAGACATCCCGAAAAATAAGATATACATGGTATACGTGCTGGTTCGAAATGATAAAGCCGTTGTGGTCGGTCACGGAAAATTTAACCGGGCCCAAGTCATTTTTGATGACACAACCAAAGCGACTAATGGCCATATAAAGGCGCTTTATATCCGGCTATACCACCGCTACGGACAAGCAACGGATCGTTACGAGCGTTTTATTATAAAATTTCCGAATAAAGAAAAAGCGAAGGCCGCCGAACGTGAGTTACATAAAATTATTGGAGGAAATAAATTAGCTATCCCTACTGAAATTTCCGAGAGTCTTTTTTCCGGGCTAAATGCGAACGGGCTGCCGATGCTGTTACTGAAACTCGCGCTTGCATCTGCTTACTCTGGTTTCAGCGATTTGCGGCGCTGGAATAAATTAGGCCTCATTAATTCGACCGACGCAGCAATCGTGGCCAACAAACTCGGACTCACGAAATTATAACTACTTCCATGATTCCTCCGGACTCCCCTTCTCGCCCACATCTCTTCGGTGTTTTAGCAGGATTATTTCTCGCTGTCGGCCTCGCTTTCGCGGCCTCTATTCTGGCGCGTACTTGGATTCATTTAAAAGAATCGCAAATCGTTACGACCGCCGGCAGCGCCCGGACAAATGTTAAAAGTGATCTTATTGTTTGGGATAGCGTGCTGCAAGCGGAGCAAAAAACCTTACCGGAAGCGCACGCTAAGTTTGAACATGATTTTGCTATAGTTACCTCATTTTTGCGCGAGCGTGGTTACCCCGACTACTCGGTCTCACCTGTGCGCATTCAGGAAATCTATCGCGGCCCGGCTAAGCCGGAATACGAGACTGATACCGCCCGAGAAATTGTGGGGTATCGTTTGCAGCAAAATATTCAAATAAGCTCACCTAAAGTGGACGGTTTAACTCGTTTGGCTGCTGAAAGCTTGATGCTCACGGCGCAAAATGTAGCGCTCCAAACCCACGACATTAAATTTATCTTTACGAAGGTTGAAGAAACCCGGGTCCAAATGGCCGCCGCTGCCACCAGCGACGCGCGGCGGCGGGCCGAGGAAATTGCCAAACAAGGAGGCCGCGTGATCGCGCACTTACGTACGGCGCGTATGGGCGTGGTCCAAGTCAACCCGATGTATTCCACTGCAACCACGTGGGAAGGGAATAACGATACCTCAACGCTCGATAAGACAATCACCGTCACAGTGAACGCCGAGTTTGCCTTGAAGTAATAAAAGCGGACTAAGCATATAACTTTTGCAGACTAACACTCCACCTGGCCCAGTTTTCGGGACCCGCTCAGTAGCGCGGTGATCCCCCGAAATCCGGGCCACTTGTAATGTTAGTCTGCGGCTCTAAAAGGAGCCCAGACCATGAAAGGCAAAAGACACACGACGGAACAGAAGATCCGCATTTTGCGGGAAGCCGACGGCG